>Ga0182024_10005081_pt1 | contig 29711 bp, 26 predicted proteins | sample P32metaG_FD_120480 | JGI IMG/M metagenome (GOLD analysis project Ga0182024, IMG submission 120480) | Permafrost microbial communities from Stordalen Mire, Sweden - P3-2 metaG (Illumina Assembly) | ecosystem: Environmental > Terrestrial > Soil > Wetlands > Permafrost | place: Sweden: Stordalen...
AGCTAGCCTCTGTAGCTGTGAGGACGGTATCGTAGAGTGCAGGATGGTCGTCGCCTTGTTCGACATAGACGACATTGCGGTGGATATCTTTATCAACAACGAACCACGCTTCTCCAGGGCCTCCGATTTTAAGACCTTTGCGCTGGCCGATGGTGTAGAAGGCGGCGCCTTGATGGGTGCCGACGGCTTGACCCGCTAGCGTCTCGAAGCGCCCTTCTTGGTAGGGAATATACTGACAGATAAAATCTCTAAATTTTCTCTCTCCGATGAAACAGATCCCTGTGCTGTCTTTTTTCTCAGCAGTGGAGAGTCCGTATTCCTTGGCGATTTGCCGGACTTGTTCTTTTTTAAGATGGCCGACGGGGAATAAAACTTTTTCTAAGATCTCTTTCTTGAGGGTATAGAGGAAATAGGTTTGGTCTTTTTCTTGATCGACGCTTCTTAAAAGAAGGCCGTCTTTGGTTTGAGCATAGTGGCCGGTAGCGAGGTAATCGGCTCCCAGCTCGATTGCTTTTTGAAAGAACACTTTAAATTTGATTTCGCGGTTACAGAGGATATCGGGATTAGGGGTGTAGCCTAGCTTAAGCTCTTTGAGAAAGTGAGAGAAAACGGTGTCCCAGTATTCCTGCACGAAGTTGATGGTATAGTACGGAATGTCGATCGTATTGCAGACGCGGATGACATCGTCATAGTCTTGAGAGGCGGTGCAGCTGCCGTCTTTTTCTTCCCAATTTTTCATGAAAAGGCCGATCACTTCGTACCCTTGCTCTTTGAGCAACAGCGCAGCGACGGAAGAGTCGACTCCTCCTGACATGCCTACGACAACTTTTTTCTTTTTAGTCATGGTATATATTTTACCTGATTTAGGGAGATTCTGCTATGCTGAAGATATGGAGCAAGGATTAGTAAAAATTTCTTTGAAGGACGCGGTATTGACGGGGAATCTATTGATCCCTAAAGATGCCACCGGCCTTGTGGTCTTTGCGCATGGCAGCGGGAGCGGCCGTCATAGCCCACGCAATCTGGCTGTAGCTAAATATTTACGTGATGAGGGGGGATTGGGGACGCTGCTCATCGACCTTCTGACGGAAAAAGAAGAGGTTCTTGATGACAAAACCCGGGAGCTCCGTTTCAATATTTCTTTTTTAGCCTACCGTCTTAGCGCCATTACAGACTGGCTTCGAAAAGAGCCTAAAACAAAGGACCTCAGCATCGGTTATTTTGGAGCGAGCACAGGGGCTGCGGCGGCATTAGTTGCTGCGGCAGAGCGTAGAGACATCGATGCGATTGTCAGCAGGGGCGGCAGACCTGACCTGGCAGGGGAGTCGCTGACGAAGGTCGAAGCTCCTACGCTTTTGATCGTCGGGGGTGATGACGTAGAGGTCCTAGAGCTCAATCAAGAGGCCTTAGATCTGATCCAAACAACGAAAGAATTGATGGTCATTCCGGGGGCGACCCATCTCTTTGAAGAGCACGGCGCCTTGGAAGAAGTGTCCAATTTTGCAGAAAAATGGTTTTCTCGCTTTCTCTGATATGTTAAAATCACTCCTTATGAAAAAAAGAATTATTACATTAACTCTGTTGATCTTGAGCTTGGTAGGAGTGTCGTATTTTTGCCAGGCACAGACTAAAGGTTTCCGTCTGCAAGAAATTTTGAGTGATATTCCGAATAATCCTGCGTGGGAAGTCGCGCCGTTATCTGCAGAGCATCAAAAACAAGTCCATCAGAAGCTAGATCAAACGTTTAGGTATTTGGGATCGGGACAGCAGTCCCATGCATTTTTAGGTGAAGATCAAAAGACCGTCTTGAAGTTTTTTCGGCATAACGATTTGAGCTTGATGAAGATTTTGAATAAGCTTCCGGGTTCAATAGTCTGGCGCATGATTAAAAAGTACGATCCTCGACACGTCTTTGAGAGCTGCAAACTGGCCTATCAAAATTTGCAGGACCAAACGGGCATCTCTTACTTCCATGTTAACAAAACAGAGGGATTGTTCAAGCCGGTGGTAATCATTGACAATAGCGGTGTTTCCCATAGAGTCGATCTTGATAGCACGGAATTCATGGTCCAAGACTATTGCGAACTGGCGGTGTCTCGCATTAAAGCGCAGATGAAAAACGGGGATCTTAATGGTGCTGAGACTGCTGTAAAAGCGCTCTTTGCCACTATTGCAGAATGGAGCAAGAGTGGAGTGCATATCGACAATCCTGCGCTCAAGAGAAATATAGGATTCTGTGGAGACAAAGTCATCATGCTCGATGTCGGATCTGTGAAAAAAGATGAATCATTAAAGACGCCGGAGCAAGTCAGAAGGGAAGTCAAACATGTGACCCGCGGTCTGGGACGGTGGATCTACAAGCGGTATCCCGAGCTCTATCCTTGTTTTGAACAAGAGCTTTCAAAGAATTAGCGCTTATTATTTCTTCAGTTGTAAATAATCCTCTTGAAAATCGTTCGGCCAGTGTTTTAGATCATACGGGACTAGATTTGCTTGCAATGGTTCATGGGGTAGGGCGGGTTTTCGATCATTATCAGTAAGAGATTTACTGACTTTGGCTACGGATTTGCCGAGTTTATGATCGTAATTTCCATAAGCAACTATGAACCAATCATCTCCATATGTTCTATTTAAATAGGGATAAGGATTATTAGGACCGCTTACGACAAGGGGCCCAAAAACGTATGTTCTCAAGGGGAAAATTTCCTCGGAATTCATATAGACGACTCCAGTAGTCTTCTCTTGGTTCCAATGCATTTTGTAATAGAACTTATCATTCTTTTGCAGAACCAGAAAAATATCGCAAGAGGGATACTTCCAAGGTCTATTTTTCAATGGATCTCCATCAATGGGATATATTTTATATCCATAGGGCATACCAACAACATGATATCCAAGTTTGTTTAGAAAATAGATAAGACTGAGAAATTTTTGTTCTTGATCTTGCAACATGCATAGATCGAGATCATCGTCCCACGGAATCAAACCATTATGTCGGACTGCTCCGAGCAAAGTTCCGCTATCAACCCAATATTGGATCTTACAGAGGGAGAACAAATCATCAATATCTTTAAACATCTGATAGATTTTTTGTACAACAGGAGGCTCGCAAGGATCTAATGGATCTGGAAAAGCAGGAATACAAATTAATAACAGATTAAAGAAGAAGAGAAGAAGTTTTTTCATGCCAACGGCCATTCAGAGGACGAGCATAAATTGAACTTCTTCTATCTTTCAATGTTTTTCGGGAATCGTCGCCGCTAAATTAGTTTTTGCATCAGGAGCGTGCACTTCTTGCTCGATGAAGACAATTTTGTTGTCTTCCAGCGTAGCCAGATAAGCAACGGCTTTATCCGGATTGAGCAGGAGCTTCTCTGCGAGCGGATCTTCGAGGTAAGTCTCGATCACGCGGCGGATTGGCCTTGCTCCCATTGTCGGCTCGAATCCTTTGTCGGCCAGAAAGTCTTTTGCTTTTTGGTCGAGGTTGAGCGTGATGTGCTTGCGGGCCAGTCGCGCTTTGACTTTTTGGACTTCGAGATCGATGATTTGAGGAAGATGGTGCGCGCGGTCTAAAGGTCTGAAGATCACAACACCGTCCAGGCGGTTGAGGAATTCAGGTTTGAAGTGCTTCTTGACGGAGCCTTCGATCGCTTCTTGCATCTTTTTATAATCGAGGATGGCTTCTTGAGCTGCAAAGCCGACTTCGGTCTGGCGGCGGATCAAATCAGCTCCCAAGTTGGAAGTCATGATGATGATCGTATTGCGGAAGTCGATCTTGCGGCCGAATGAATCTGTCAAACGTCCTTCTTCGAGGACTTGGAGCAGAAGGTTCATCACATCGGGATGGGCTTTTTCGATCTCGTCGAAGAGGACGACGCAATAAGGTCTTTGACGGACTTGCTCAGTGAGCTGTCCTCCTTCTTCATAGCCCACATAACCCGGAGGCGATCCTGTCATACGGCTGACGGCAAATTTCTCCATGTATTCGGACATGTCGACCTGGATCAGGGCGTCTTCTCCGCCGAATAAATTGATAGCGAGCTGTTTAGCTAAGAGTGTCTTACCGACGCCAGTAGGGCCTAAGAACAGGAATGCTCCAATCGGACGGTTTGGGTCTTTGATGTCAGCGCGGCTGCGGCGGATCGCACGGCAGACAATGCTGATCGCATCGTCTTGTCCAATGACGCTAGTCTTGAGAATCTCTTCCATTTTAAGGACTTTGGCAGTTTCACCTTCGGTCAGTCGTGTGAGCGGGATGCCGGTCTGTTTCGAAATGATGGCGGCAATCTCTTCTTCATCGACAATGACTTGATGTTCTTCTTTGGAACTTTCCCATTGGGTGATCATCGCCTGCAGTTTTTCTCTGAGAGTTTTTTCATTATCGCGCAGTTTCGCTGCTTTTTCATACTCTTGTTGAGAGATCGCTTCTTCTTTGGCGACGCGGACTTCTTCAATTTCAGCCTCGAATTTAGTGAGATTTTGCGGCTCATGCATAGAGGCGATGCGGGCTTTTGCGCCAGCCTCGTCCATGAGGTCGATCGCTTTATCCGGCAGGAACCTTCCTGCGATGTAACGGTCGGAAAGCTTGACGGCATTTTCAATGGCAGCTTCGGTGTATTTGCAGTGGTGATGCTCTTCGTATTTGGCTTGAAGACCATGGAGAATTTGGATACTGTCGTCGATAGAAGGCGGAGCGACCAAGATCTTTTGGAAGCGGCGCTCTAGCGCAGCGTCTTTCTCGATTTTCTTTCTGTACTCATCGATTGTCGTTGCGCCGATACATTGGATCTCTCCGCGGGAGAGGGCAGGTTTTAAGATATTCGAGGCATCGATCGCGCCTTCAGCAGCGCCAGCGCCGACGATGGTATGGAGCTCGTCGATGAAGAGCAGGATATTGCCGTTCTTTTTAATCTCGTCCATCACGGCTTTGATCCGCTCTTCGAACTGACCGCGGTATTTTGTGCCGGCGATCATGAGGGTCAAGTCGAGGGCAATGAGTTTTTTCTTTGCTAAATTGTCGGGCACTTCTCCACGGACGATCGCTTGCGCAAGGCCTTCAACTATGGCGGTTTTTCCGACTCCTGCTTCCCCGATTAAAACGGGGTTATTTTTACGGCGCCGGCAGAGAATAAGGATGAGACGTTCGACTTCATCTTTACGGCCGATGACGGGATCTAGTTTTCCTTCTCTATATAGCTCCGTCAGATCGTGGCCATAGGCGCGGAGGGCCGGCATCTTATCAGGGGCAGGGGCTCCTTTTTCTTGAAGCTTGCCGGGTGTTCCGCCTGTTCCTCCTGGTGGAGGAGTAGGTCCATTGCTGCCCATTCCCATGGGAGGGAGCTGGAGATTGAAGGTTTCGAGTTCTTTTAAGACTTCTCGGCGGATGTCCTTTAGGCTGACATTGAGGTTTTCAAGTACTTGAGCGGCAACGCCGTCGGTCTGACGGAGGAGCGCTAAAAGAAGGTGCTCAGTGCCGACATAATTATGGTTCAGGCTGGCGGCCTCTTCATTGGCAAATTCAAAGACCTTTTTAACTTTGGCAGTCAGGGCAGGATCGCCATAGACTTGGATCTCGGGCCCAAAGCCGACTAATCTTTCAACCTCTTGGCGGACAGTTTCATAGTCGAGGTTGAAGTTGCGGAGGACATTGACGGCGATTCCCTGGCCGAGCTTTAACAGCCCCAGTAGGACGTGTTCCGTCCCTAAGTAGTTGTGGTTCATACGCTGGGCCTCTTTCTTAGCCAGCTTGATGACTTGTTTTGCGCGATTGGTGAACTTGTCGAACATAACTACCTATGGTTGTATGAAGGGCGATCCCACTATTATTGTAGGTGCTTTGTCCTTTTATTTGCAAATTTAGGGGTTGAATATCAAGTAAAATCTTTAAAATGTAGGATCACAAGTTATTTTAAAACTTAATCACTTGATTTTTAAAGAGTTGTGGTAGGCTTCGGAGTAAAGGCAAGGGCCATAGTAATGCTTTCAGTTAAAGGGGGGTGAAAAAAATCCATTCTGTTATTTCCAAAGGGTGTGATTCCATTTTTGAGCTTACTAAATTTTTGGGGAGAAGCATCGGGGCAGCTTCCCTGAAATTCTTCATAAGTTAGGAAATGCTTAATTCTATAATGATGGATCAGACGTCTTAAATTGTACTTTAACATTCCTGTATTGGAATTGTTAACAATCATTGCATTTTTATCGGCATCTCTTTCGAATTTCTTTAACATTGCCCTATGAAAAAAAGAAGTTATGCCTTGTGTTAGCATTATAAGAGGCACGACATATTTCCTAGAAAAAAATCGTAAGATCAGAAGGTTAATACTAAATACAAGCCAAGAAAATGCGTGTAGTAGGAAAGGGTGATATTTTTTGAGATGGGTTAATTCATGTGCCAATAGATAATCTAGCTCTTCGGGAGCAAAGTCAAATAATATCTCCCGCTGCATGACGATGAGTCTGGTGTTGAAAGCTCTAGCGCAACAGACTTCTTGTATTGAATCTAAGGGAGGCGTGAGATCCAAATACAATTCAACATTACTAAGCCCCATTTTTCTGGCAAGATGACGAGTTTTTTCATCAATGGTTTTGAGTTTCGTAAGAGCGGCTGTTCTTTCATCTGAGGTTGCGAATGATCCTAGATCCACAGGAGATAGCCCAGGAGTCAGCCGAATGGTGTTTCTTAAGGCGCCCCATCGTTCATTTGTTATCCAATGGACACACCGCAAGATATGAAGAAATGGGTGTAAAAAAGAAAAGATAAAGACATTTGCACAAAAGAATGCTGCAAAGTTAATCCTATCCCTGTTTTTTTCTGTGTTGGGATAAGGTGTTTGTAGAACGTTTTCTAAGAAAGTTTTAGGATCGTTGTAACTGAGGGTTGCCAGTACTGACATAAAAAATCTACTTGGGTTTTTTCGTTCAAAAATTTTTAGTTAGGTTTATAATCAGACTGGATTTTCAAAGGATAAGGTTTCCCTGGGATCGGTATTTGATCAGGGCAGGGTTGAGGGTCTGGCGTTGCCCATTTTGGCATCCGTTTTTCTATCCGTTCTTCTTCCATTTCCCCTGTAACAGGATTTTTCACCAGTTCTGTTGGTAGATTTTCCATGAGAGGTCTGAACATCTCCATGATTTCATTATATCGCTTTCTCCAATCGTTTTGAAGAACGTCTGGTTTAAAAAAAGGATCGGCTCTTTTTGGGGTTAATGCAGGAGTACAATACCTGGTTTGTTTGTAGTCATCTGCAATGAGAGTAGGAAACTTGAGGATATAAGGATTAAAACGAAGTGTACGGTAGACATCTAATAATGTAATCGTGGACTTACAAAGAAACCTTTTATAGAAATTATCATCTTTTTCTTGTGATTGTAAGTGCCATGCCATCTTTAGGATACGGACATGGGGGGCTAAATGTTTTGTTTTTTCTTCTAAATCTCGATAGAGAGTAACCATTTCATTAGCAGCATCTTTAAAAAGTTCATTTGCTTGCTCGAGTATTTCACGGTTTTCCCATAGAGCTTCTATTTCATCTTCACGGATTCTCATTTGCTTAGTTAAGATGGGGGCAAAGTCTTTTTCCTCGATCAAAAATGCAGAGTCAGAGTCATAGGTAAAAGTGAATTGTTTCATAAAATCGTCATACTTACCTTGTAGCCCTTTAATGGAAGGATGGGGATAGGAAGCGGATTTGACTTGAGCTGCTGCTAAGGAAGAAACGGCACTTGCAGGAGGAGAACTGACAAGAGGTCCGCTTGCAGGTGGCGTAGTATCAAGCCGACTGACAACAGGGTCAGTCACAGGGGGGGCAGGTGTTGAAGAAACGGCGCTTGCTGGAGGAGAACTGACAAGAGGTCCGCTTGCAGGTGGCGTAGTATCAAGCCGACTGACAACAGGGTCAGTCACAGAGGGAGTAGGTGTTGAAGCAATATGGCTTGACGGTTTTTTTGCTAGGAACAGGGCTGCGGTTTTATAAGTGAGAAAGAGGGCACAGGCTGTTAGGATTGTGGAATAGGAAGCTTTTCTAAAGAAGAAACAACTGATTCCCAATCCGGATGTGATGGAGAGGCAATTTTTAACCAGAGAAGAAGCTTTGATGGGCATTAAGGCAACGCCGGAATCTATCACTATGGATAGAGCAGCGCAAGATAGTGATTGGGAGGTTTGAATCCGAAATGTTGACATGGATAATTCCTTTTTTTTGTAAAGATTGTAGTCTATATCAGGGAAATTTAGCAGGAGATAAGAACAGCGGCACTCAAACCGTCGGTGAGGAATGAGGTGTTCTGGTCTTTATCATCATTATTAGTTTCACGATAATAATAAGGCTCTCGAATTTCTGGTAAAAGTGTCATTTGTTTATAATAGTTTGTTTTTCATTAAATTATACTGGAATTATTACATAATTACAATTTAATTATTGCAACTTAACATGCTTATAATGAGAGTGTTAGATTTAAAATCTCTTTTATTCCATCACATTGATGGCAATTAGGACAAAAGCTTCGCTGTTCTCTACTTCGAAGAATAGGTATGTACGGAGCTTCCCTCTTTGTTTCCACTTTGAGATAATTCTACTCCAAGCCTTTCAATCATACTTTCAATTCTTTTCAGTCTATCTTCAAATTTAAATTCTATGTCTTGGATGTCTTTTTTAGTCGCCGGCACCTGGGAAGCTTTTTCTAAGGGTTTTTCAACATAGGGAGGTATCATGGGGGTGTTCAACCCCTCATCAATGCTTGTTAGGACGATATGAGGATCCTTGCCTCCATGCTTTATCATTTCACCCACTGAATACCTTAACCGTTCATATTCTTTTGTGCCAGGTTCAGGAAGAAGATGGGATCTATTTTGCTGTTCAGCAATTTTTCGAAGGATTCTTTGCTCTTCGCGATTCACCTGGACTGAGTAATGTCGGTCAAAATTCCTTGGCTGAAGAGACGGGGGCTTAGGAATGTGATGGTTTAAAGAACCATTTCTTAAGCGGCTTCCTGACGGAGCGCTAGAATGAGACACAACATGTTGGTGACTGAATGCTGGTCTTACACGGAATGTCATAATTTTTTCTCCCTCTTTGCATTAATTTTAACCAATTCTGCTTTTTATGAAGCAAATATTATACATCTCTTTCTTTTATAAGCTCTACAATTGCTCTATCGTTTTCAAGAATAGGATACTTTCTTTCATAGAGAACTTTTTTCTGCCTTATTTCATATCCCCTTTTTACAAAAAAGGACAAGTTTTGTAGGGGATGGACAAAACTGTGAACCACGGTCTCTGGTGACCATTTTGATATGTTATGTTCAGCAAAAATTCGATCGAGTTCAATTTTTTCATGAGAGCTAATTTGGTGTTGCTTTATAAATACCCTTCCCTTGAGTTCATTGTTCATCGGGACTTCTAATTCATGGTTCTCATTTTTTTCGAGCAACGTTCCACGCGGAGACGCGAAGCTGCAGATAATCCGATCACCGATTTTCAAAGAGCGGTTAAGATGTCTAAGAATGTCATCGATTCTTTGACCATCACAAATTGTAAAAGCCCTGCTCAGTAAGATCACTTGGTTTTGATATTGGATCCCTTGGGGATAGCTGAACTTACCTAGTAAACTACCTAATCCTATAGATACAGGAAGATTTGAACGATCTAACAAAAGAAGGGCAAGCCTTCCAGTAAGTATACTTGCCCTATTCATGTCAGGTGCAAGTGCGGCTGCTGGATATTTGGGTCCAGTTTTGTGATTGGCCATCAGGTGTAGCAGGTTAAATAAGCGTCCGCCGGGTCCTCCAGCCAGTTCGCGTATTAAAGTTCCTTGAGGACTGATTGTCTCATAAGCCATCTGGTTGAAGGCGGTATTTTCTATGTTTAAATCTACATCGGGCTTCACAAGAATAGGAATGGAAAATTCAGTGACATCTCTACTCCAATAAAAATCCGCATAGTTGAGAACTGGCGTCTCCTCATGCTTAGGTAAAACCAGCGATGCATTGCCTAGAAGAGGGTGTGCAATCACTTCTATAGTATGATGTAAAAGATTAGGATAAAGTTGATCTTCAATCTCCTTCCTGAACATAGCTTCATTGTAATCAAAACCCGAGAGGGTTAGATCGAGTCTTTTTAATCCTTCGGCTAGCTGTGGATTGGTGGCTAATCTCTTCTCTACTGCTCCCCTCACCATTTTTGATAATTCTTCTAAAGTTTGTCCCGGGCGCGGTGGCTGTCCAGAAAACCGATAAATGCTAAATTCCATTGCCGTACGGGCAAGTAGCTGATTATAGGCTTGAAGATTTTTGTGGGAGAAAAACTCGATAGACTTTGCAAGCCTTTGCCAAGATTCATGACTAGGTGGAATGTTAGAATAATTTCGGCGTACATTGCTTGGAGAAGTTGTCTGGCTCGCTGAGCTTTCGATTTGATGTCTAATTTTTTGTAGGGCCGCCAGCCTGATAACGGATCTTGGAAGCGGCTTAGTGGCATTGGCTTTGTTAGCACTACAGGGTCCGCTTGAAACACGTATAACCATAAATTACCATCCTTATGAAGCAGAGATTTTAATTAAGCGGAATTATAAATGCCATAATAATACAAACTATACTAATATTGCGATAATTACAGTTTAGTAGTTATTAAAATTTATTTTTTTAATCAATTTTATTTTTCAACTTAATTGGTTACAAAAGTTAGCAGTTGAAGCAAATTTTCAGGTGTCTTCCCAATAAAAAGATATCGCTGTAGAATGATCCAGATGGCTTGGAATATTTTGGAGACAAAGGCAGCTTCAGCTGATGAAAACATGCAGCTGGATGCCCAATTATTGGAAAATTTGGAGGGTCATGAGAGGCCTATTCTCCATCTTTATGAGTGGGAGAAAGAGAGCGCGACCTTTGGTTATTTCGTTAAGCCTGAAGAATTACTGAACCTAGGGGAAGCTGAAAAGAGGGGATTGGACCTGGCCCGGCGGCCGACAGGAGGAGGAGTCGTCTTCCATCTGTGGGATTTGGCGTTTTCGGTGTTGGTTCCTGCAAAATCTGAGTTGTTTTCAACTAACACTTTGGATAATTATAATTTGGTCAATCGGGTTATCAAGGATGTTGTAAAAGAATTTATCCAAGGCGAGATTAAGTTGACCCATGACGATGCGCCGTTTCAGGACCAGACGTGCACCCATTTTTGCATGGCGCGGCCGACTAAGTACGATGTGATGCTGCAAGGAAAGAAAATTGCCGGAGCTGCCCAGCGGAAGACCAAAGACGGGTTTTTACATCAGGGGACGATTGCACTCTTGCGGCCAGATGAAGAACTATTAGGAGCGGTGCTTCCGTCGAAGGCAGTGCGAGAGGCGATGATGCAAATGACTTTTCCTCTTCTTTCTGATCGGAAAGATTTGAGAGAAGGACGCAGGCAGCTTTGTGAACAATTAAAGAGACAATTTACAAAATTATGACAGATAAATCACCTAAATCAGCCATCAATCCTAAACGAGATGAAAATTACCCTGAGTGGTACCAAGAGGTGATGAAGGCCGCAGATCTCGCGGAGCATTCGCCGGTCCGCGGCTGCATGGTGATCAAGCCGTGGGGATACTCGATCTGGGAGAACATGCAAAAAGTTCTCGATGGCAAGTTCAAAGAGACAGGCCATCAAAACGCCTATTTTCCCCTCTTTATTCCACTCAGCTATTTGCAAAAAGAGGCCGAGCACGTTGAAGGTTTTGCCAAAGAATGCGCGGTGGTCACTCACCACCGGTTAGAGACAAAAGATGGCAAGCTTGTGCCTGCGGGTCCCTTGGACGAGCCGTTGATTATCCGCCCGACTTCCGAGACGATCATCGGAGAATCGTTTGCTAAATGGATCACTTCATACCGAGACCTGCCGCTCTTGATCAACCAATGGTGCAACGTCGTACGGTGGGAGATGAGGACGCGGTTATTTTTACGGACAACAGAATTCTTATGGCAAGAGGGCCATACAGCCCACGCGACAGCCGAACATGCGATGGAAGAGACGATGCGGATGCTGGACGTTTACGAAGAATTTGCCAGAAAAACGCTCGCGATCCCTGTCATCAAGGGTGAAAAGACGCCTTCAGAGAGATTTCCTGGCGCGGTCTCAACCTTTACCATCGAAGCGATGATGCAAGATAGAAAAGCGCTGCAGATGGGAACTTCCCATTTCTTAGGGCAAAATTTCGCCAAATCCTCACAGATCAAATTTCAAGACCAGAGCGGTGAAATGGCCTATGCCTGGACGACCTCATGGGGATCTTCGACGCGGATGGTCGGAGGACTGATCATGACTCATAGCGATGATGACGGGCTTGTGCTTCCGCCTAAAATCGCTTCTGCCCATGTCGTGATCATCCCGATTATCCACAAAGAAGAAACAAAAGGCGAAGTGCTCGGCTGCTGCCATAGCATGGCAGGGGAGCTGCGCCATGTGCTCTATGATGGAAAGCCTTTGGTCGTGATCGTCGATGAAAGAGATATACGCAGCGGAGAGAAAACATGGGGCTGGATCAAAAAAGGCGTCCCTATCCGGATCGAAGTCGGACCTCGTGATATCGCAAATGATTCCTTCCCAGTAGCGCGCCGCGATAAACCGCATAAAGAGACGACGGCTCTCTCTCGCGGCCATTTGGTCGCCCGTATTGGCGATATTCTCGAAGAGATCCAAAACAACCTCTATCAAAAAGCGCTGATCTTCCGCGATTCTCATACGAAGAAAATCGATACCAAACAAGATTTCTACGATTATTTTACGCCGAAGAACAAAGAGCAGCCTGAAATTCATGGCGGCTTTGCCTCTGCCCATTGGTGCGGAGATCCGGCTGTGGAAGAACAAATTAAAAATGACTTAGGAGTCACGATCCGCTGCATCCCGCTGGAGGGAGAAGCAGAGGAAGGCACTTGCTTGTTCACAGGCAAGAAAAGCGCCCAGCGTGTACTCTATGCAAAATCTTATTGAGAGAACATTATGATGAATTTTTTGCGCAAGCACCAAAAGAAGCTGTTCATTGTGATTACTGCGATGATCATCCTTTCTTTTACCTTTTTTGGAACGTCTGTCACGCTCGCGAGCCGGGATAATCCTGATAAAAAAATCGCCGTGGCCGTCGATGGATCGCCTATCATGGAACGGGAATTGCATGCGATGGTGCGGCTGCTATCCATGGGCACGAACGAGCTGCTCAAAAATGATCTAATGTCGACTGGACTGACAACGATTTTAGCAGAAAGGCATTTTGAAGAACTTAAAGACGAATTCAAAGAAAGGCTCGACAAAACTAAGCGGTTTACGGCCTATGTCCATCCGCAAGCTACTTTTGTCAGCGCAACCCAAATCTGGAACCGATTTATTCCCCAGCTTCCTCACCATCTTGCCCAGGTCCAGCAAGGAGACCTTTCTCCGAAGACATTCTCTTCGTATTCCGACCTCTACCTCGATCAAGTCGCTTTTCCTCCTGAGATTTTGCGCCGTTTCTTGGTCTACCAACAACAGCAATATTCTTGGCTCCCTCCCGATAGAGAGCTAGCCAACGCACGCCATTTGGCGCTTTTCGATTATCAATCTTTTGAAGAGTGGTTCGGGCCTCGTTTTACGGAGGTCTTGGGAAAATTCTTTTTTAATGCTGCCGCTATTGCAGAAAAAAAGGGATACAAAGTAACGACCGATGAGGCGCGGGCCGATCTTTTGCAAACGTGCCTTCAAACTCTCCGCTCTATTCCTTCGAAAGAAGAAGTGACATTTGCCGATGCCAGCGAGTTTCTTCGTATGCAAGTTCAAATGTCGGGCGTTGATGAGTCGCAAGCTGTAAAAGTCTGGAAAAAAGTGATGCTTGTCCATCGTCTGTTCAATGAAGTCGGACAAGGGATTTTTATTGATCCTCTCAGCTATGAGCAGTTTGCCTCGTTTGCCGAGGAAATCGCTACCGTCGAAGTTTATCAGCTGCCTGTTGCTTTAAGACTGACCGATTTTCGCTCGCTGCTCAAACTTCAATACTACATGGAAGCGGTCGCACCTAAATTGAAAAAACTGGCCGATCTTCCTCGGCAATTGTTTACTGCTGAAGAAGTAGAGAAAAAGACGCCCGAGCTTGTGGTCAGCCGTTATGAGCTGGAAATTGCCAAAGCGACTAAAGAAGAAGTCGGAGGCCGCTTGACCCTGAAAGAGACCTGGGATTTTGAGGTGAGCGATGAAGGCTGGCAGCAGCTCCTCGCGGAATATCCGATTTTGTCGCGCACGCAGGGCCAAACCCGAGCAGAGCGTTATGCCGCCCTCGAAGCAGTAGAGCCTGGTCTTCGCTTGAAGATCGATCGATTTGCACGATCTAATCTGATCAACCAGCATCCTGAATGGATCGAAGAAGCGCTCTTGAAATCTACTAGTGAAAAACAGCAGGTCGCCATCCGTTTGCGCGGCCAGGCGGCCCCTTTCAATGAAATAGAAGATACCTCTGCTCTCCGTGCTTATTTGCAAAATGCGACTGTAGGAGAAGCGGGATCATTCTTTACACAAGACCAGCAGACCTATTACCGCATTGTCGTCTGGAATAAGCCTGTTTCTAAAGAAATCATGACCATGCAAGAGGCCCTAACAGGAGATTGGCTCGGCCAGCTTTTAGATGAGAAACTTCAAAATGCCTATGCCGAGGTGCGGAAAAAAGACCCCGCCCTTTTCAAATCGGACAACGATTCTTGGAAACCGTTTTCGGATGTGCGGGATCACGTGGGTGCCCTCGTTTATGCCGATCTTCTGAGACAAATCTCGGACAAGCCGCTTGCCCTGGGCCACTATCCTATCCAGCGGTTTGTTCCATGGATGCGAAGTGCCAAAAAAGCTGTTGAAACAAGCGGAAGTGAATCTCCCTTCTTGAAAATGACAGGACAGCCTCTGCTCGATCAGTGGATATTAGTTCAAAAGACCAAAGAAATTAAGCGGAGCGACTCGACGACCTTGTCCAAAGCAGAGATGTTTACATCTTCCGAAGGGCGATGGTCGGAGATCTCTGTTCCAGAAAATGGCGATCTTGCTTTCTACCGTGTCGTTAAAAAAGGATCCAGTGCACCCACAGTCAAAGATAAAGTTGCAGAAGGGCAGCGGCTGTTAGGAATGGATGCACGGCGTGTTCTCATGCATCAGATCCTCTTAGAAATGGAGGCGCATGGTCCTCGGTGAAAAGTTTCCTCCCATTGCTCCGGTTCATTTTTTTCGACTCAATGTCGATTTAAAGTATGGAAAGGAAATCACCCGAAAGCTCTTCGGAAAAGGATTTCAGCTTCCAGATACCTCTTCATTTCTGGGAGAAGACCATTTTGCCGATGTTGCGATAGCTTGGAATGAAGACGGGATTGAAGTGCGGGTCCACGTCCATCAAAAATTTGAAACAGCCTCCTATCCCAAATTCGAAGAAGGGGATGCCATCGAGCTCTTCATCGACACCCGCGATCTCAAAGATGCCGGATTCCCCACTCGTTTCTGCCACCATTTTTTAATCCTTCCGCAAGAAGTACAAGGAGTCCGTGCATTAGAGCTCACCCGTTTCCGCAATGAGGACAGCCATCCGTTGTGCGATCCGGATGCGATTCAAGTGGAGACAGAAATGACGTCGCGGGACTATACCATCCGGATCCATTTGCCCGCTGAGATTTTATATGGCTATGATCCGAAAGCTTTTGATAAACTTGGGCTGACCTATTGCATCCACCGGCCTAAAAGAGAGTCGCAACATTTTGCTGTGTCTTCTAACTATGTCCAAGTCGCACAGCATCCTTCTCTCTGGGCAACTTGTAAGTTAGAGAGGTAAGCATGTATTTCACAGACTCGCACGAATGGATAAAAGTTGAAGACGGCCTCGGCACTGTCGGCGTCACCGCTCATGCTAAACGAGAACTGGGAGAGATTGTTTATCTTCAACTCCCCGACATCGGCCGTCAGGTCAAGGCTGGTGAAAACGTCGTCGTTTTAGAATCGACCAAGGCCGCCGCTGATATCTATGCTCCTGTCTCCGGAGAGATCGTTGCGGTCAATGATGTTGTCCGCGCTGCTCCCGATATTCTCAATGAATCTCCTGAAGAATTAGGATGGCTGTTTCAGATCCGGCTCTCCAACCTCCAAGAACTGGACACTCTGATGAATAGAAGCTCCTATCAACATCTAGTAGATTCATGAAGAAATTTTTCTGGCGCTTTTCTATTCTCTCACTCCTATTTTTTTCTCTGTACTCTGCACGCCATTTTTTTATCGGCACTGCCCTCGAATACGGATTAAAGCGTCTCACAGGAGAATCTCTTGCCTATCACACGTGCCATTGGGAAGACGGCAGGCTCATCTATGAAGGTTTTTCCCTGGGCGAGCAGCTCTATGCAGAAGAAGCGGCATTTGACTTCGACCTCCATCTGTTTCCTTTCTCTGTAAGCTCCAAAGTGCATTTGGCATCTCCGACAATTCAGCTCGATGATGCAGAGACTAAAATGAACCTGGCCTTTTTGCTTCCTGCTAAATTCTATACCCTCAAGCTCGATATCGAGAAAGGAAGCCTGATCTCTTCTGAAAAAACCCTCTGTCATTTTGATTTTGTCAGCGGTTCTGCTAAAGAAGACATCGGAGTCCTCTCCGTTTACGATGAGGTGCCGCTTTTTAGCTGCGGGTTTAATTATAGGGCCGGAAGTTTAGCCGCCGATTTTCAGATGAAAGAAGCCCCTTTAAGTAAAACGGTTCCGTTAGTCTCACTTTTTCATCCTCTTCCTGTTTGGAAATCGCTGGAAGGAACAACTTCTGCAGCCATCAAGGGAACCCTCGATGAGAGCGCAGTGACTTTTTTACAGGGCCGTTTTTCTCTGCAAAATGTCCGTTTGGAGTCCGATGATCTTATTTTTGCCGTCGATCAAGCTGCAAGTTCGATCGATTTTCAGGGGGAGGTTGAGACCTTTGCCCTCGACACCGATTTCAAAGGGGCCGATCTATTTTGGAAAGAGCTCGAAGTGCTCCGCGGAGAAGGATCGATTGTTTTCAAGCCCCAGGAGATGCCGATCTTTGAAGTGCATGCGGCCGTCCATCTTGCAGACCTTGAGGGCCGCGCCGATTTAGTCGGAAAAGGAGAGATCCATGAAAATCACTCTCTTTGGCTGGAAGGAACACTCGATTACGTCACCGCTCAAAATCCTTTAAAAATCGACTTTTCTTGGGCCGATGATGGAAAATCTCAAGTTCTTCAAACACAAATTCATAACTTAAGCAAAGAGATTTTATCTCTTTTGAATACCCGGTATCCCTTGAAGATTAAGCAAGGCAGTCTTGAAGGTCAGGCCACCGTATTTTTAGACCAAGGAATCTTCGACCGTCTTCAGCTCGACAACATCAAAGTCCACCAGCTAGTTTTAGACAATATTTCCGTCCAAGAAATCGAACTGCAAGGCTCTCTGAACCTGCTTTCCGGAGATGTCGAAAAGCTGATGGTGCAAGCTCATGATGCGGAGGGGCAGTATCAAGGATGGAAAATCTCTTCAGCAAATGGAACCATCTCTATCCAAGATAATAACTTCGAGTCCAGCTCTGCTTTCGGCAAGTTTGAAGGTGTTCCGTTCGCCCTGCAGTTCCAAGGGCCACTTTCTACTTTTCATGCCTCCGCAAAACTCTCCGCCGGCGCTTCAGAGTGGATGAAACTTTCCAAAAACCCTCAAGAGCCTCCTGTCATTTTAGACCTGGTGATCGATCGGAAACAGGAAGAGCTTCAAATTGCTGGAACTCTTTCTTGTTTAGAAGATACGATCCAACTCAATGCCCAAGGAAATATTTCCACAGAGGGTTTGAAGGGTGGTTTCCAAATAGCTCGTCTTCAATCATCTTTCTACACGCCATTTCTGAAAATGTTTGCACCGGCAATCACAATGCAAGGAGATTTTTCCCTGCGGGGCCAGTTTTCTGAAAAAGCCATCGATATTTTAGCTCAAGGGGATGATGTTGCAGTCAGCTCTTCTGAATTTCGACTTTCAATCCCGGGACATAGCCGTGAATTCCTGTATCATTTCAATTTCAAAGATAAGCAGGGGAGTGGAAAAGGCAAACTGTCTCCGCTTCTTTTCACAAGCCGGGAAATCTTATTTCCAATTTCTATCACCGAGGGTGATCTTGTTTTTGACAATACTTCTCTGACCTGTCAAAAGATGGCCGGACAAATCAGCGAGATAGAGGTCCAAGGAAATCTGACGGCTAATTGGGAAGAGAAGTTAGAAGCCAACTTTTTGTCTCAGAGCGCTCAAGGGTCTATTGAAGACCTCTTAAAGTTTACGAATTCCTTCTATAAGCTGCCCTTGCATTTGCAAGGCCATTTCATCTCTCCTCCTGAAGGAATACAGCTCCATTATGCCGAGGGCAAATATCACTATCGGTTGCACTGCCTTTTTGAAGATATTCAAGGAGAGCTCACTCCCAAAGTGCATGTGAAAAACACAAGCCTTAACCTGACATTTGATTCGCTGGAGGATCAACTGACCGTGCAAAATCTCCAAGGCAGCCTACCGGAAAATATTACTTTTTCCGCTCATCAGATCATCTATAAAAACGGGCAGTGGGATTTTGATGGCGCCTTTGACCAGAAGTTTGAACAGAAGTTTGAACAGGAGCCCCGCTCTCTTTTATCTCTCCAAGGAAAAGCTGTCGAAACGACGGAAGGCTATCACGTCACTCTTCAGGAGGGAAAAGCTTCCTCAAGCTACCTGAAAGGTCCTCTTTCTTTCCATTGGACTCCTCCTGCTAAGATGGACCAAGTCCGCGGCGTTGTCTATGTCGATACAGGCAATTTAGCCGAGCAATTTGCATTGCTGGACCGGTTAGGATTGGTTGAGATGACTTCCGACATTAAAGAGACCCTCGAGCACTTGCAAGGATGCATGACGCTGCGGCTGATCATCGATGCCGATCGGTCCGAATATGAGCTTCAGGGATCTCAAGTCCGCTATGCATCTTCTCTTTTTGACTCCGTCAAGGCCTCTATTGTAAGACAGGGAAATAACTGGTCTCTCAAGCAATGCTCCCTCGATGACATCGAGATCAAAGGAGAGGCAGCTTGCCGCAATTCGAAATGGATTGTTTCCGCCTGCGATATCGATTGGAAAGACCTCCGTCTGCATGCGATAGGGACCTATGAAAAAGAAAAATTCGATTTCAAACTCGATGGAAAGATTACCCCACGCTTTTCTCTCAAAGGAAGCGGAGTTCTCATCTCTTCTACACCCCACTTCCAAAATCTTTCTGTTAAGGTGCTAGATCAGGATGAGCCTATGGCTTTTCTAGCTTGTGAAACATTAAATTATCGTGCGGGCAAATGGGAATCCCCCGCGTTAGACCTCACTGTGTTTTCCAAACATCTGACAGAGCCTCTGCATACCCAGTTAAAGCTCAGCTTAAGTCCTGAATCGACAACTTTCCAAGGTCCTGCCTCGCAAGGAGAAGTAAAGATTGGCAAAGGGACGCTCAAGTTCACGCAGATTTATGGACTCTATGAAGCTCCCTATCTTAACCTCAAATGCGTCGCAGCGCTCGATGATGAGCCTCTTCAATTCCTAGGAAAGTTTTCTACAGACCAACAATTTGGCGGGGGAGTCAACATCCAAAGAGGAAAAGAATTTCTCAGACTTTTACTCTCCGATCCGACCACCTGTCAAAAAGCCGAAGGCGAACTTTTTGGCATCAATGTCAATCTCCAGCGCGAAGCTCAAGGCTTTAGAGGGACTGTTATTCTTAAAGATGGATCGAAACTTGCTGAATTGACCGACAATGAAACTTTAAAAGATTTTTCAGGACTGCAGCTCACCGGACTCTTCAAGGATGGGACCTTCAAAGGCGACCTGGAAGGGCACGAAGCCCGCTTAAAAGATTATCTCGTCCAAGAGCTCCATGCCACTGTCGACTATACGCCGACCCGTTTCCGGCTCAAGAACATCACTTTCCAAGACCCTGCCGGCTCTTTTGCCATCAAAGAATGCAACGGGTTCCGTTCTGCAGCGATAGACAAATGGAATGTCGCCATTCCGCTTTTGAAGGGACAGGAGGTCAGACCGAGCGCCATCCGTAAGTTAGGAGCCCCTCAAAAAGAGATTAAACCGCTTCAGATCCGTCATTTTGTGATGACCGATGTCTTGGGACAGCTTGGAGATCTAAGTTCATTTAGAGGCCTAGGAACGTTTAATTTCACACAGCATGTGAAAAAAGAGCCTTCGCTATTCGATATTCCTTTAGCTTTCCTGAAAGATTTAGGGCTCGACCTCGACATGTTCTCTCCTGTGATGGGAGAAGTAAAAATGCAGCTGAAAGACGGCAAGCTCTTTTTCACCGATCTGCAAAATGCCTTCAGTGAAGGGAGCCGTTCTGAATTTTACCTCGCAAAAGAACCTTCTTACATCGATCTCAACGGCGGCCTTTTCCTGAACCTCCGCATGCAGCAAAATGTCGTTCTCAAATTAGCCGAACCGTTTATGATTGCCGTCCGCGGAACATGGGAAAAACCGAAATACTCGCTCCAATAAAAAAACTCTTAGAGGTGGTTTTTCCGCCTCTCTGCTGGCATTGCGATGACCCTGCTGCTTTGGCGCAGCCGCTATGCTCTTCCTGCGTCAAACTTCTCGACATTTTGCCACCTGCCGATCCTCTCGTCACCTTCGAAGGACAAGGGCCCGCCTGGACCCTGATTAAAGCCTTGAAAAGCGGCAAGGCGCCCCGCCTTGCTGAGGGCCTTGCTGGCTATATGGCCCTCCAATATCTCAAAAACGATCTTCCTCTGCCCGATCTCATCGTGCCTGTGCCACAATCTCTCCACCGTTCTCTCCACATCGGCTACAACCCAAGTCTTCTCCTCGCTCAGCATCTCGGCAAAACCCTTGACCGGCCCGTCGCTCAGCTCCTCAAAAGAAAACGGCAGCTTTTCTGCCAAATGAAAGTCGACCGTGAAAAGCGGTACCTTTTGTCCGTGGAGAATTTTCAATGGAAAAAAAGAGTGCCGATTGCTGAGAAAACAATCCTGCTTGTCGATGATATCGTAGGAACAGGAGCTACATTCCGCGCCTGTGCCCAAAGACTCTATGAGGGATTTCCCCTCAAGGTGATTAAAATGGGTTGTCTTCAGCAGGAGTTGCCGATGCCGTCACGTACACTTGTCCTATGATAGAAACACCCTCATCGACAGAGAGGCGTGGAGCGGTGATGTTGCCTTTGATTTCGGCGCTACCGCGGAGGATGAGGCGATATTTGACAGTGATATTGCCTTCGACTTTGCCGGAGATCTCGGCCTCGTAAAGTTCCATATGGGCTTTTACAACACCTTCAGGGCCGACGACGATTTTTCCATTTCCTTCGAACTCTCCTTCAAAAACGCCATTGACGCAGATCTCTCGTTGGAAAGCGATTTTGCCTGTCACGGTGACATTTGTCCCGATCGTCATTTCAGGTCCGGTATCTGGCTCTTGATCTTCGTAATAGGGAGTTTCGTTAGAAAAAGGCGCTGGAGGAACTTCGATACGGCCTTCTTTTTGAATCCCGCGGTCTAGCAAACTCTTGGCAAATTTAAACATAATTCCTCTCTTTAACTTCGTATTAGCAGCGCAAAGATTAAAAAACTACTCTTCTAAATTACGGCGGGCAATTTCAATTTGGCGGCGGAGATTTTCATCGCTTTGGAGCTGCTGGCTGACTTTTTTCCAGGCATGGAGCAGTGTCGAATGGGTCTTTCCGCCGAAAGCGGAAGCTAATTTCATGAGAGAGTCGGTCATGAGTTCTTTGGCCAGGTACATCGCGACTTGGCGAGGGAAGGCGACTGTTTTTATACGGGAAGTTCCTCTTAAGTCGCTGACGCGGACTTCAAAAAGGGTCCCCACACAGTGGAGGATGTTATCGACGGAGACTTTTTTCTGAGGATTGTGCTGGAGCAGCTCTCCCAGAGTGCTTTCAACGACTTCTTCCGTGACTTCTTTTCCCATATGGCGGGAAAAAGCCGAAAGCCGGTTGATCGCGCCTTCTAACTGCCGGACGTTGTTGAAAATGTGTTCTGCGATGAAAAAAGCGACTTTATGAGGAAGGCGGATGCCCCGCAGTTCCGCTTTATGCTGTAAAATGGCCACGCGTGTTTCGATATCGGGTGCGCCGACATGCGCAACGAGACCCCATTCCATCCGGGCGACAAGACGCTCGGAGAGCTTGAGCTGGGAAGGGGGTTTGTCGCAGGTGATGACGATTTGCTTGTTTTGGTTGATCAGGCTTTCAAAGGTGTTGCAGAACTCGTCTTCGAAGTTGAGGCGGTTTTGCAAAAATTGAATATCATCGACGAGTAAAATATCGAGCGATCGGTAGAATCTTTTCATCCGGTCCATCGATTTATTTTTCAGATTGTCGACGATGTCGTTGATAAATCCTTCGGTCGTGATGCAGTGGATCTTCAGTTTTTTGTGATGCTGCCGGACATAATGGCCGATGCCATGGAGAAGATGGGTTTTTCCCAGGCCGACTCCGCCGTGGATGAAGAGGGGATTGTAAGACTTGCCGGGATGGGAGGCGACGCCGAGCGCTGCCGATTTGACAAATTGGTTTGAGGCCCCTTCGATGAAATTTTCAAACGTATAATGGGGATTGAGCTTGAGATTATCTTGGGCAGGCGCTGGTTCTTCTTGCACGGGCTGTTTTTTGATCTCTTCGGCGATGACGAATTTTAAAGCGAGGTCGCCGTTGGTCTTGACGGGGACAAAGCCGGCGAGGTCTTTTTTGTAATTTTGCAGGAGATATTCTTGGACGAAGATATTTGGAACTTTTAAAACAAGCTCATCGGTTGCAGTTTCAGCAACTTGGATGGGAGCAATCCAATTTTGAAATTCAGCGGCAGAACACCGCTCTTCGATGTAGGCGAGAAAATCGGACCAGATGTCTGCCTGATTTTTTGTTAACATGGTTAATTTTTATCACGCGGTAGGATTTAAGTGTAAGACAGAAGAAGCGCCGATGCTTGGTTTGCGATCATCACATCGGAATGGCCCACAAGAGATTTAGCTTGAGCAATTGCTTGCCGTCGATAACCTAGGGCAAAAAGAGCTTTGACACGATTGAGCAAAGTGGTGGAATGGTTCGGATCAACCTTTAAAGCTTGTTCGATAGTGCTGAGAGCTTGGAGATTATGTCCCGTTTCTAAATAGAGTCCGCCGAGAGTTTGCAAATCATACGCATCGCTTTGATTAAATGTGACAAGAGCTTCGAAAAATGATTGGGCGATATCGAACTTGCCTTGCTTCAGATAGGCATATCCGAGATATCTTAGATCTTCCAGCGCTTCTGCGTCCCAGCCAACGATTTCTGACCATTTAAGAGAGCTCATGATGATCACCCCTTTTGGTACTGTTTACAGCGCGATAGAATATCTATCAAGTCTTTGTTTAAGATGCTCATTAGTTTCATGACCTGCAGGAGGGTTCCTTTTTCATTGTCCCAGGCTTCTTTGTCTCCCTCTTCTCCTGTCGCTCCTTGGATGCGTCCGATCAATGTATCTTGTTGTTCATCCGATCCTAAGAAATTAGCAAGCTGGGAAGTGAACAAGCGGCGTCTTTGTCCCACGAAACCTTTGGGCATTTGGAAGAGGGCCCATGTCGGGTTGCGGTTAAAAAGCCCTAAGAGAACTTCAAGCTGAGATTGAGAGGTGGGAAGGTTGACATCGGAGAGAGCGTGTTTAGAAATACTGTCGGCATCTTGAGTAGTCGGCTGCGTTTGTACCAGCAACTCTTGGTCTTTCGCCCATCGAATCGAAACATCGAGGGGGAGATTTGAGACAGTTTTTGGTTCAACCACGATCTGCTTCCTTTTGCTGGGTGATCAAGTTTATCAATCCGAGCCTTTTAGGGTCTATCTTCTATTTACTCCGATTCAAAATTTGTCTCAACATCCAATTCAACTAAAATCTTTGTAAGATGATTTTTTAATCAAATTATTGCAAAATATACGCACAATGGCTGTTTCATTAACTTACTTAGAGATCCATCAAATTGCTGTTAACTTTGATCGTACGCATCAAGGGGCTTCGCCGACAGATCTAGATTATCGTACAATTAATTTTCATAAGACAAAAGCTGAAGAACTGAACCAGTACGTCATTGGACAATATTTTCCCTCCAAGCTTCCAACCAATCCTTTAGTCTCAGCTCTGTTAGATCTGTATAAGGGAACGGCTGTGCCGCATCGAGATCCTGTCCTTTTCAATATCAATGCCGCTTCACAAGCAATCCTGACAAAATTAAATAAAAACAATCCTGACTCTGGGGAAGAACTTGGTTATTTCGAACAATTGCTGGATCTTGTCTTTCAAGACTATTTTTTAAGCTTGAGTCCTGAAGAACGAATCGAGATGGCGAGAAGATGGGAAAAGGTTCCCAACCTCGTGCCTCGTTTGGAAGAGATTGCAAAAAGGCAAAACCTCAACCTCAAAATCAATGGATTAATAGGATTGCGGGATGACTTCATCCGTTTATACAATGACGACCCCTATATGTCGCTTTTAAAGTTTTCTCAACACCTTGAAAAGCTGAATAATGGAACGTGGTCAGGGTGTGCCGAGCGATGCCGTCTTGGAGAGAATATGGGAATTTTAATGGCTCTTGTTTGTATTGGGGGGTGGATCGGTTTAGTATTCGATTCGCAGAATACGTGGAGATGGTCCGGTTTGTATCTCGGCGGGTGTCTATTGATTGGTCTGTACGAATTGCTTTTGAAGTATATTCCCGGAGCAGTTCTTTATGGCTACCGTCTTTATTACAAAATAAACGCACAAGAGAGGACTGAACTCCATCGCTCTATGGACCAGTTCATTGAAGTCCAGAAAACAAAAGTTATCTGTCATTCTCCCTCCCCTGGTCTAATCGAGAAATGGCGGAATCGGGTAGTCGAGATCATCGTTCCTCCGCCTCAATAGCAAAAAAATCCCCTTCCAGTTTTTTGATGAATTGAGCCTAAAGGGGGTTCTTTTTCATCATGGAAAGGAGTTGTTTCTTGCTATGGTTGTATTGCCTGGTTCGAGTATTGGGGGTTATTTGCCTGGGCATCTATTCCTATAAAAAACCAGAAAATCACCTGCCTCCTCCAGTCAGAAACGCCATCGACCATTTATTCATAGGGTTATCTGTATTAGCGCATCCTGCTGAGGGCCTGGGTATGATTTTGTTTGGTATCAACCGTCGAGCTGACCGGTGGGCTGAATCTATTTCTTGAGCTGCTGTGATTACTGCTCAAGAAACCTATACGCAGGAAAAACTTCCCCATCTTTTAAAGAGATGGAATCAGCTTGTTCTATATCCTCCAATAAATAAATAATTATAGTTGTTTTTTATTCTATTTCTGAGTTAGAGTAACTCACCTTATGTTAAATCGAATTATCTTTTTGTTTTGCTTACCGATCTTCTTTTTGGGAGCTGAGCCTACAGAAGAAAATGAGTCGAAATTCTCAACGGGCCCGGCACCGACGTGGGTGAAACCTGTCAATTTTGAGCTTATTCCCGCAAAACCTTCCGATATCCACTACCAATATCTTCTCGAAGAAACCCAGGTAAATTGGGAAGAAAAAACCTGGTATTTGCATAAGGCAATAAAAGTTTTGAGTCAAGTAGGGGCGGAGGGGTTTACTCAGCTGGCCATTGATTTCGATCCTGCCTACCAGCAGGTGACCATTCATGCCATTCGGGTTTTACGAGATGGAGAAACACTCAATTGCTTAGAGAAATCCCGTCATAAACTTCTTCAAAAAGAAGAGGCTTTAGAGCAAAACCTCTATAAGGGAAAATTTTCTTTAGTCTATTTCCTCAATGATATCCGTAAAGGAGATATCGTTGAGTACTCTTATTCAATCAGAGGAAGGGATCCTTTTTTTGGTACCCATTTATGCGAATTGTTTTATCTTCAAAATCATGAAAGTAAGGGGAAGATATCTTACCGTCTTCTAAGCCCTACTGATACTCCTCTTCAAGTAAAATCGTTCCAGACTTCGATAGAGCCAAAAATTGTAGAGCTTTCTCCTACCCTTCGTGAATGGTCCTGGGAAGCTCTTGAAACTCTTGAAGTTCCAGGAGATCAAAATATGCCATCTTGGCACAATCCATGGAGTAATATCCAGATTAGTCAATATAAAACCTGGCAGGAAGTCGCTCAAAAACTGCTTCCTCTTTATGTCTTGCCTGAAGATGTAGAAGCAAATCCTTTGCCTGAAATGCTCTCTCTTGTCGAAAAATGGACAGAGTCCACAGACGATATGTTCGAGCGAGCTACCTTAGCGCTTCGATTCGTCCAAGATGAAGTCAAATATATGGGTTTTGGGGATAATGGGGGGAACGCTAAACCGGCAGATCCATGCACCGTCTTTGAGCGCCGATTTGGACATTGCAACGATAAGTCGATTCTTCTTCAAACTCTTCTCAAACTCATGAATATCAGTTCTGACCCAGTTTTAGTGAGTACTACAATCGGTAAAAATCTTCCAGAACACCTTCCTGGGCCCAGGTTTGATCATGCAATCCTACGAATTGAAATTAACGGCTCTTATTATTGGGTCGATCCCGTCTATACCCATCAAGGCGGCTCCTTACAAAACACCTATTGCCCTGATTACCATTGGGGACTTGTCATCTCTCCCAAGACAAGGGAGCTCACACCTATTCCATCATCCATTCTTGAAAAGCCTATCGAAATACATACGTCTATCAAGCTGATTTCTCCAGATACAGCTGAATTAAAAGTTGAGAGTATAGGCTGCGGGTTTAGAGCTGATCGAATGAGACTTCAGATGCAAACAATCGGGCTTAAGAAATACTCCGATGCTTGTTTAGAAAGTGCTCAGAAACTGTATAAAGGAGCTGTGCTTCTTTCTCCTATTTCTTATGTGGATGATCGAGAAAAAAATGTGAGTACCATCACTGGACATTATAAAATTTCTACCCGGTTGCGCTTGGGGAAAAAACTTCTGAAACCCTTGTCTGCTATTTTAGAAGACTACCTGGATAAGAATATTAATTTGGAAAGGTCTTCTCCCTATGCTATTGCACATCCTCTGTGGGTCAAAGAACACATTCATATTGAAAATCCATTTAATCACTGGGTTCCTGATACTGAAGAGGCTGTTTTTGAGAATGAGGCCATTCGGTATACCTATTCTATGAAAAAAGAAGGGCAAGTCGCCGACTTCGATTTTGAACTCAAGCATCTGCAAGACCATGTCCCAGTGAATCTTATTCAAGATTATTGGAATATTGTTCAAGAAGTCGATCCAAATCCCTCCCTCGAACTGATCATCTCAGTTCCAACTCCTAAGTCATAAGTAATTTTAGTTGAACCTTCTAGGATTAAAAAACTAAAAATTATTTTGATATAGATTACCTAAAATTAAATTCTCGAGATGAGCCGCAGATTCATCGGCGGCTCAATGCGATCATTTCTAATTACAAGTATAGGATCATCAACCAAGGTCCGCCCGCTACTTTAATCGAAAAATGGCAGAATCGTGCGATCGAGATCATCGTCTAAATCATCTATTTTTTGCTCAAAAGAGACTCTTTTTCATCTTTTTATTTTTCCATTTCCCACAGATTCCCACTTTTCTGAATATTTTTATAAGTTATTGAAAATCATGGTAGTTGCGAAATGATTTTGGTGGCAATCGGTGGGTGAAAAACCGGAAAGAACTTGCGGATTTGAGGAATCGGTGTTAAATTGTGGCAAAAGGTGAAAAAAGAGATGTCGAAGTTCTTCTTCAGCGGATCTAGCCATGCAAAACTCGACGGAAAGAACCGTTTCGTTCTTCCGCAACAGATGCGTTTTGGTTTGGTGGAAAACGGTGCTTTAGAATTCACGCTGGCCCTCGGCCTTGGCGGCTGTTTAGCGATCTATCGTAAGAGCGATATCGAAAAGATTGTGGAGAAGTTCCAATCGAAACAGCACATGGCCAAGTATCAAAAATTTTTCACACTGTTCTTTTCAACGCTGCATCAAACGACATGCGATTCTGTCGGACGGATTCTTCTTCCTCCTGTCCTCATGAAAGCAGTCGATATCAAGAGCGAACTGGTGATCGCTGGCGTCCTCAATAAGATTGAGATCTGGCCGAAAGAGATCTACGACGCTCATCTGAAAGCGGCGATGGAAGGAAAAGACGCAGATTACGATTTAGCGAAAATGACCGAAGAAGCTTTCGCACTTTTAGGAGAAGAAGAGACTGAAGAATCAATCTCTGAAGCTGCTCGAAAACTGGCCGAACTTAAAGATAGAACTTACGCGAAACATGAAAGCTCCAAAGAATAATCACGCGTCCGTCATGGTCGCAGAGTTTTTGAAGTTCTTTGAAGGAACCGACCTAAAGGTGTTCTTCGAAGGAACAGTGGGTGCCGGTGGTCATGCCGAGGCGATTTTAGAGGCCCATCCCGAGATTGAAACATATCTTGCCTGCGATCGGGACCCTGAAGCGCTGGAAATAGCTGAGACTAGGCTGAAGGCCTGGAAAGACAAAGTCGAGTTCGTCAGGGGAAACTTTGGAGATCTCGACACGATTCTTCAGAAAAGAGGAATCAAACAAGTGAACGGTTTTTTTTTGACCTAGGGGTATCATCGATGCAATTCGATAAAGGGTATAAAGGCTTCAGCTTCTCGAAAGACGGTCCTCTCGACATGAGAATGGATCCTGAAGACGATGTCACTGCAAAAGAGATCGTCAACCGCTTTTCCGAGCAAAAACTCGGAGAAATTTTCCGCGAGTACGGTGAAGAGCCTCATTGGAAAAAAGCCGCTAGGGCTGTCGTCGAAGCCCGTCATAAAAAACCGATTGAAACAACACAGCAGCTGGCTGCTCTTTTGATGTCAGCCATTGGTTTTAAAAGAGGCGGAAGGCTCCATCCTGCAACGCTTGTTTTCCAAGCGCTCCGCATCGTGGTCAACAAAGAATTAGATGCGATCCAAAACGGACTGACCAAAGCGCTCGGTTTTCTCGCCCATGGCGGAAGAGCCGGAGCGATCAGCTTCCATAGTCTGGAAGACCGTCTGGTCAAAAATATTTTCCGTACTGCGTGCCAAAGATCCAAAAAAGACGGCCCAGCGACGTTTATGAAACTTTTAACTAAAAAACCTCTGGTGCCGACTTATGGCGAGATGCGTGCAAATCCACGCAGCCGCAGCGCCAAGATGCGTTTTGTAGAGAGAACATAGGAAGAATAGGAGGGAGTCATGGGCAGAGGCATTTTTCTTCGACTCTTCGCCTGTCTCTCCATCTTTAGTTTTTCCATTTACTCTTACTTAGATAAACAAAATACTTGTACAGAACTGAAGATGCATCTACCTAAGTTGACCAAAGAGATTCAGGCCATCCATGAGGTCAATGCAAATCTCCAGTATCAGATCGAGTGTTTTGAAAACCCTCAGCATTTGCTGAGCATGGCCGGCCGTCCTGAGTATGCGCATCTTAAATTTCCTTTCACCGAAGAAGTTCTTACTGTAAAGGAAGGGCTTGCGCTACAATGGAACTCCTCAAAGGAGGAGCAGAAAGCCCAGCAAGCGAAGTCGAAGACTCCGATCGTTGCTAAGCAATAATTTTCTAAATATTCCGACTTATGCCTGAAGATCCCAAAAATCCTCCGACTGCCTATGATCGACGTCTGCTCGTCTTCGTCGCCCTCTTTATGCTGCTCCTCTTTTCTCTGCTTTTGGTTCAGTTCTATAA
>Ga0182024_10005082_pt1 | contig 29708 bp, 23 predicted proteins | sample P32metaG_FD_120480 | JGI IMG/M metagenome (GOLD analysis project Ga0182024, IMG submission 120480) | Permafrost microbial communities from Stordalen Mire, Sweden - P3-2 metaG (Illumina Assembly) | ecosystem: Environmental > Terrestrial > Soil > Wetlands > Permafrost | place: Sweden: Stordalen...
GCGTGGAAGCAATCATCGCCTTACGAGGCCTGTGGCTCAGCCAGGATGGACGGTGGGATCGCTACTGGGCAAACCGCCGTGCTTATGTCAACTGAGGGGGTGCGCATTCTGTGGCGCACCCGTGAAGCAGCGACGCATCAGTAACTGTCGGTTTGGCGCACAACAGCATGTCGGGTCGCGAAGGCGAGCGATCAGGCCTCTCACCGAACGGGAGATGGCTTATACGATGACATGTATTGATGCACCGGTCCTTTGTGCGGGGACGAGCTCCGATGCCGACGTCACGGCCGGTCACCCCTCGACCTTAGCCGGGAACGTCTGGAGCAATCCCGGCTCGCGCATCACCCGCTCGACATCGTCTATCTCCAGCGGGCATTCCCCAGTCAGCACCTCGCATCCGTCCTCGGTGACGGCCACCGTGTCCTCACACCGCACATATTCCCGGCGACGGCGGATGAACAGTTCAGGATCGACGGAAAAGACATCGCCGGCCTTCAAAGGCCGGCCGGTGTAGTTGCCGGGATCGTGGACGGCCATGCCAACCGGGTGCGATAGCGGGCGGGTGCTGGCCAGCAGATCGCGGCCCGCGGCCCGGTAATCCTCGTGCGGGAAACGCCAGCTCTCGACGGTCGGGCGGAATGTTTCGGCGGCTTCGGAATAAATCTGTCCGACGGTGACGCCGGGCTTGATGAGGGAGATCAGCAGCTTGTGATAGTCGATCACGAGTTGGTAGAGCGAGCGTTGCTTGTCGGAGTAGACGCCGTCCACGGGCCACATCCGGCCGATGTCGCTGGTGTAGTAGCGGAAATCGGGTGCATAGTCGAACAACACCCAGTCGCCGCTCGGCAGGCGGGTGTTGAGCCGCCAGTAGTGCATGGCCCAGATGTTCCGGCCTGTCGAGATGATCGGGCGATAAGCTCCGCCGAGCGCGCCGTTGGCACGGAAGACGTAGTCGGCGACGGCCGCCAGGTCGCTTTCGAGGCTTCCCGCGCGAGTGGCCCGCATGGCCTCCAATGTGGCCCGGGCGGTGATCTGTCCGGCCCGCCGCATGAGCCGGAGTTCCGCCGGGCTCTTGATGAGCCGCAATTCGTGCAGGATGGCGGAGAGGTCGCGGAACTCGGCACACGGGCAAAGCTGGGCGAGCCGCAGGAGCAGTTGCTCTTCGTCGGTCGGGCGCTGGTTCAGCGGGTCAGCGTTGATCTCGCGGGCGTAGGCGCGCAGCGTGTCCTGGTACTCGGCAAACCGCTCCCCCGCGTCGCGCAGAATGAACAACCTCCGTCGGCCGGCCAAGTCAGCTCGGAGTTGGGCCAGCGGGAGGACCTGTTCGACGCCGGTATGCTTGCGGACGAATTCGCCGTCTTCGTCGCAGAGCATCGGGCCCTCCACCTGCTCGCCGCGGGCGTCCCGCGGCCGCAGATAGAGGGCGCTCCGCCCCGCATCGGCGTCAAGCACCAGGTAAGCCCCGGCGACATCCAGCCCCGTGAGGTAGTAGAACTCGTTGGTCTGGCGATAGGGATGCGAGCCGCTGACGCCGGGGATGGCCGCCAGCACCGCACATCCGCCGCCCATCGCGGCCATCACGGCGGTCCTGCGTGCCGAAAGCTCATCGACGCCGAAGTCGGTTTGGACGTGCAGCAGTTGGTCGCGGGAGTGGGGTGCATGCATCTATCGGCTCCGACTTAATGATGTGACCTGACCGTAACAGAGTAGTGCGGCCTGTTCCAATTGTCCAAGCGCAAGAACGAGACTCAGCGGGATATCACCTCGATTTGGTGCTCGCGATAGGAATGATCGTACGTTAGTATGCCGAGATAAACGAACAGGTGGACATGGGGCTTCCCAACCCTCTGACTTACGAAACGTATGATTCCATACGCCGCCGGCGGCGGCAGCGATGGCAGCAGATGGCTCGCCAGGGCCTGCGCGTCGTGCTGATCGCAGGCGCGATCGGCCTCATCGTTCAGCAAGCCCCTAACATCTGGGCTCGATATCAGATTCATCGGGCTGAAGGCCAATGCGCCCGCTACGCGTCCGTGCCCGACTGGGTGGTTTATGAAGAAGACGCGGCCCAAGTGGCAAAACTACGGGGGAATGCCGGTTACACCTTTGAACATCGCCAGGTGGGCCCTAGGATCGCCTTGTTCCAGGCGCCATCTTTGACCTCGCTCGACAGGTGGACAAGCAGCAACTCGCCCAGCCAAATGTCCGGCCCGGGTGCCATGCTCTTTCTCCATGGACTGCGCACGAAGGGCGGCTCTTGCCGCGTCGTGCGCGTCATGTATACGTGTGAGACTGGTTCATTCAGGCCCTCTTTCTCATTTTCGACGTCGATGTTGGACACTGGTGTCGGCTTCCGCAGGCCAACCTGGGAGGACGTGAACACCGACTCCTTGGACAGTGAATTCAACCTGGTGTTTTCAGAAGACGCCTGGCGGCAACAGAGGGGCCTGACGATCTATGCGGGCCAGATTGACCCAACGGATCCGGCGCGTTTCTCGATCCGCTGTCACAGGGGTCTTCAGGACGGTTGTTTGGATGGTTGTTTGGAGGACACGGCATCGGGGCCGGCCCTTAAGCTGGTTGCCCGACGCTGGGACACGATGTCGCCGCATGTCCGCGTTCTGAACAGCCAGCAATTGGAGCAGTATTCCGCTCCGGCTTTGGAGATTGTATTTGAGGACGAGCCTATCAAAGCCGCGCAACTGCTTTCGAGCGCGGCCAGCCGATATGTAACCCCGAGTTGGCTGGAAGGGCAGAATTCAGCGGCGGCGCTTCGTGCGCCTTCCATCTGGCGGAATAATTACATCCTTTATCCCAACTCGCCGTCGAAACCGTACAATGAGGATGCGTGGTCGGCGGGACCGGTGCTGTTTTTGGGGAGCCGGTCGAACGGTGCGGTGAACCGGGTCGTTCGGGTGGATCTGCAGGGGTCCGCCGCCCCTTCATCGAATCGCGTATGGCCGGCGGCTCTCCTGGTCACCGTCCTGTCGCCCGGCACAATCGAGAACTCCGTCTCAGTTGTCGGCAAAGCGGAACGAGCCGTCAACCGGGCTCCGCTTACTAAACCCGTTCGCTTCTACGCCGGCCAGTGCGACGCGCAGGACCGCAGCCATTTCACGATTGAGTACGACTACGACGGAAAAGCGGGCACCCTCCACGGATGGCTCCTGGACGGCGGCGTTTCCGTGCGACTGAAGGGCTGGCCGGAGACATTCCGTGGCAACGCATCTGATGAAGTGGTCTGCGGACCGGGTAACTGATCGCACAATCCCGTATCGGGAGACGGTGGGGGAGGAATCATGACATCACGGCGTTCCGTCATGTTGACCGCGACAACCTCTTTGCTGGAGCGTCAAATGAACAGGGACGTTCTCGGGGCCCTCCATCTAAGTCCTCCCCCTCGGACCAAATCCCGGCTCGCACATCCCCGGGACGAAAGCGCCCACTTCGATAGGGCCGGATCGTTTGCGGTCGGACGCCGTTTCCGATACGAATGGGCGTGGAATGCCGGTTGCTTGACGAAAGCGGCTTTCGATACCTTGAGGACGAAGGAGATTGACGCGATGACCCGCACTACCCTGGCCGTTGCGGCCGATTATGCCGATGCGCTGCTGGTTGCCCGGCGGTCGAAAAACTGCCTGTTCCTGCTACTTCTGCTGGTCTTAATGCTGCAGATTGCAGTGTTTTGCCTGTACCACTTCGATGCGTTCCACGCGGTATCCAATGAGAACCCGACGACCACGCCCGGGGTGGCAGTGGCGGTGACGCCGACGGCCGCCCCGGCCGGCGGAGCCGCGCAGTCGCATGGCGTGGAGATCACCCTGGGGCTGTACCGGTGGGTGCTGAACGTGACGACGTTCCTCGGCATGACGCTGGTGATCGTGCTGGCCGTCGTGCTGCTGCTGACCTCGGTCATCATGCTGGTCGGGCGTCTGATCGGCGTTTCCCACCTCACCAGCGCCTTCGTCTGGTGCGTTTTCCTCGCCGTCATCCTCTTCCCCTGGCAAGCGCTGCTGAACAGCGGCAGCGGCACGTATGAAGGCGTGCCCTCGCTCGCCACGACGCCGGATGCCTACACCTCGCCGGCACGTCCGGACCAGCGGTTACCGGGCATCCTGACCACCTGGACTGAACTCGAGCGCACCGGGCGCTTCGAGAACAAGCCGCTCACGCCCGAACTGGTGCTGCACTGGATGCGGTTCGTCGGCTGGCCGGTGGTGGCGATTGCATTGCTCATGATCGTCCAGGGAAAGGGGAGCCGGGGGTTGCGTTTTGCATTGGGGGAGTCGGACATCCCGGTCGAAGTCGTCCCGGGAAGGCCGAATGAGACGGCCCTATAACGGAGGTCGGCAGATTCGCCCCAGCCAGCAGGCGTCAAAGCCAGCCGACCAAACCTGAGGCGTGCTATGCGAGAAGAAAGGGGACATTTGTCGCCATTTACCTTATCGGGCTCAGTTACCGGCAATGTGACGGTTGTTAGAGGGTCAAAGTTCTACATGCGCGGCACCGTATACGGCGACGTCACGGTGCTCGATGGAGGCCGCGTTCATGTCTTTGGGAACGTCACCGGCACCCTGCTCGTGAAAGACGGCGCCAGGGTCATCCTCAGCGGGGTTATCGGGAAGGACTGCATCAACGAAGGAGGCCGACTTTACCTCGATTCCACCGCCCGCGTCATGGGGAAGCTGATCCAAGGGGATGGTGAGGCACAATGAGACGGCGCTACAGGGATTTGACGATATAATGGGTGTGGGCGGTCCGTGCCGCGGATCGTCAAAGCCAGCCGATGGAAGGTTGAGGTGCCGTCATGCGAGAAGAGAGGGGACAAGTCAAGGGCAACCAGGTGGTCAGCGAGCCGTATACGTTATGGGGCTCGGTTGCCGGCGATGTAACCGTCGTCAAGGGGTCCAAGTTCTACATGCGCGGCACCGTCTATGGCGATCTTACCGTGCTCCACGGCGGCCGCGTTCATGTCTTCGGCAACGTCACCGGCACGCTGCTCGTGAAAGACGGCGCCAAGGTGATCCTCAGCGGCGTTATCGGACAGGACTGCATCAACGAAGGCGGCCGGCTCTACCTGGATGCTGCCGCGCACGTCATGGGAAAGTTGATCCGGAGCGAAGACGGCGACACCCAGGTCGATCCCAAGGCGGTGATTGATGGGTGATTCGCCGTTCAACTCGCCGCCATCTGCACTTCCGGCACGCCTGTGCCGCTCTTCTCAAAGTCGAAGCTCCCCTTGCCGGGGTTAGCCTTCACGGTGATCGTGTCTCCCTCGCCGAAGGCGCCGGAAAGGATCTTGCTGGCCAGCGGGTTTTCGATGCGCTGCTGGATGACGCGCTTCAAGGGACGGGCGCCGTAAATGGGGTCGTACCCTTCATCGGCCAGGAGCTTGCGGGCCTCGTCGGTGAGGACCAGTTTCATGCCGCGCTGGGCGAGGCGCTTGCGCAGGTGCTCAAGTTGTACGTCCACGATCAGGGTGATCTGCTCCTTGCTCAGCGGATGGAAGACGATGATCTCGTCGATGCGGTTAAGGAACTCGGGACGGAAATGGTCCTTGAGCATGTCCTTGACCTTAGCCTCCACCTCCCATTCGGCCGCTTCCCGGCCTGCCAGCTTCTGGATCTCGGACGAGCCGATGTTGCTGGTCATGACGATGACGGTGTTCTTGAAGTTGACCGTCCGGCCCTGGCCGTCGGTCAGCCGGCCGTCGTCGAGCACTTGCAGCAGGACGTTGAAGACGTCGCGATGGGCCTTTTCGACTTCGTCGAAGAGGATCACCGAATAGGGCTTGCGGCGCACCGCCTCGGTGAGGCGGCCGCCTTCCTCGTAGCCGATGTAGCCGGGCGGCGCGCCGATCAGGCGGGCCACGGAATGCTGCTCCATGAACTCGCTCATGTCGATGCGGACCATGGCGTTTTCATCGTCGAAGAGGAACTCGGCCAGGGCCTTGGTCAGCTCGGTCTTGCCGACGCCGGTCGGGCCGAGGAAGAGGAAGCTGCCGATCGGTCGGTTGGGGTCGCCCAGCCCGGCACGGTTGCGCCGTACGGCGTCGGAGACGGCCCGCACCGCGTCCTTCTGACCGATGACCCGGCGGCTGAGGCGCTCTTCCATCTGGATCAGTTTTTCCCGCTCGCCTTCGAGCATGCGCGAGACCGGCACGCCGGTCCAGCGGGCGACGATGTAGGCGATCTCGTCGGGGGTGACTTCGTCCTTCACCAGCGAGTTGCCGTCGTCCTGCAACGCGCGGAGCTTCTGCTCGGCCTGGTCGATGCGGGCCTTGAGGTCGCGCATGTCGCCGTACTGGATGCGGGCGGCCACTTCCCAGTTGCCCTGCCGCTGCGCGTTCTCCAACTCCGTCTGCTTGTGATCGAGTTCTTCCTGCAGCTTCTTGATGGCTTCCATCGCCCCCTTCTCACTTTCCCAGCGGGCGGTGAGGGCGGTGTTTTTCTCCTGCAACTCAGCCAGTTCGCGTTCGGCCTTGGTCATCTGGGCCTTGGAAGCCGGGTCTTTTTCTTTTCGCAGGGCCTCGGTCTCGATCTGGAGCTGCATCATGCGCCGGCGGATTTCGTCCAGCTCGGCGGGCATCGAGTCGTTCTCGATGCGCAGCCGGCTCGCGGCCTCGTCGATCAAATCGATGGCCTTATCCGGCAGGAAACGGTCCTGGATGTAGCGGTCGCTCAAGACGGCGGCGGCCACGATGGCGCCGTCGGTGATGCGGATTCCGTGGTGGGTTTCGTAGCGCTGCTTGAGGCCGCGCAGGATCGCGATGGTGTCTTCCACGCTCGGCTGGTTGACCACGATCGGCTGGAAGCGCCGCTCCAGGGCCGGGTCTTTTTCGACGTGCTTTTTGTACTCATCCAGCGTGGTGGCGCCGATGGTGCGCAATTCACCGCGGGCCAGTGCCGGCTTGAGCAAGTTGCCGGCGTCCATCGATCCCTCGGCCTTGCCGGCGCCAACGACGGTGTGCAGCTCATCGATGAACAGGATGATGCGGCCGTCGCTGCCGGTGACCTCTTTGATGACGGCTTTGAGCCGGTCCTCGAACTCGCCGCGGAATTTCGCGCCGGCAATCAACGCGCCCATGTCCAAGGCGATGATCTTCTTGTTTTGCAGGACGGCCGGCACGTCGCCGTTGAGCATGCGAATGGCCAAGCCCTCGACGATGGCAGTCTTGCCGACGCCGGGTTCGCCGATGAGCACGGGGTTGTTTTTGGTCCGCCGGCTCAGGACCTGCATGGTGCGGCGGATCTCTTCATCGCGCCCGATGACGGGGTCGATCTTCCCCTGCCGGGCCATCTCGACCAAGTCGCGGCCGTATTTCTCCAGGGCCTGGTATTTGTCTTCCGGGTTCTGGTCGGTGACGCGCTGCCCCCCGCGGACGTCTTTTAATGCTTCGAGGATGGCGTCGTGGGTAACGGCATTGAGGTTGAGCAGCTCCTTCGCCTCGCTCTTCACTTGGGAAAGAGCCAGCAAGAGGTGCTCGGTAGAGACATATTCGTCCTTGAGCCGGTCGGCTTCTTTCTGTGCCTGGGCGAAGACGTCGTTGGTGGCCCGGTTCATGCCGAGCTGGGTGCCAGTGGCATTTGGGAGCCGTTCCAGCTCGCTCTTGGCCAACTGCTGGATTCGCGGGACGTTGGCCCCGATCTTCTGGAGCAGGGGTTGGACGACACCGTCGGTTTCGTCCAGCAGTGCGTTTAGCAGGTGCAGCGGAAGGATTTCCGCATGGTTCTTCTGTTGGGCGGTCTCCTGTGCCCGGACCACCGCTTCCTGGGCTTTGATGGTAAATTTGTCGAAGCGCATAGAGTTATCGCAGGCTCACGTCCTTTCACCCGAGCCCGCCGACATCCCTACGGCAAACGCCGGACCAGAAATAAAGTGTGATGCGGTCGCCCGATGATCCGTAAGTGATTGCAACGATTGGAGATATCCGCGCCCATTTTTCCAGTTGTTGAGCCCGGGTCAGTCGGGGCTGCCGGAATTGCGGTAGAGGTCGCAAGCGGACAGATTTTTTGGCAGTCAGACGGATCAGGTCGCTCAAGTAACGAGCGGGGGTGGTCATGAACCCATCCCTCCGCCCCTTTCATAGCCGCAGGCGGAAGTCAGCGGTCGAACTTACTCACTTCTTCGGTGGCGCCGGCGTGCTCGGTGGCTTTGGCGCGACCGGAGTGGCCTGCTGGTACATCATCCCAATAACCGTCGGGATGAAGATGCTCAGCGGCAGAAGAAAAGGCTTCAGAGCCAGATACCGTCCCACGTGCGGCGAGGCCTCCTCATATTTCATGATGAACCCGAGCAGGCCCAGGATCAGCATCACCGAGCCCTGCAGGCTGGTGAACATCACCACGCAGCCGCGGAAGATGATGAAGCAGAGCAGGCCGCAGGTGACCAGGCCGATCGCCGCGCCCGACCAGGCGAATTTGGGGTCCAGGCCGATGCTGTGCCAGACGGTTGCCCCTAGCACCATCCCGAACGCCGCCCCTTTAACCGCGACGGCGTATTTCATGGTCGGCCAGGTGACTGCCGCGCCCAGAACGGCGCCGACCACCGCCACCGGCACCGCGGCATCGAATCTGTCCCCGATGATCGCGCCGATCACCGCGCCGACGACGATGGCGTTGATGACCATCAACGTCTTGAAGATCCTAAAGCCCCACAGAAGGTAGACCACGCCGGCCACGATCAGCAGGCCGGCCAGTGCCGGGCCCATCTGACTGCACCAGTTGACCAGATCGACCTGCCCGGGCCAATGGTCCGGGAACTGGAGCATCGGGCCCTGGGCTGCATGATGGGCATGCGCCGCCGCCGTTGGATTGCTCGAGTAATCGTATCGGCTCGCGTCATCGGGATCGCGGGCGGCAAGCACCTGCATCAGAAGATAGCCCATCATGGCATACACCTCTTGTCTTGTAGTTAACGAGCCGGGACCACCGGCGCGTATTGCGCCAGTGTTTCGCGTTTGAGCGGCGGCCTTCGCTCATGAGTACGGGAGCCGCTTGCGGCGTCGCCGATCGGTGACGCCATACCTTGCGGACTTCTGGCCCCGGAGGGCATCTGATCTGCGACGCCGCCAGCGGCGGCCCCGCGTTTACGCGGCTCGCGGATGAGCCAGCGTTGCACCGCCACGCCAACCGCGACGAAAGAGAAGAGAATCAGAAGCTGCGCCTGGGTCGATTGCGGCGCCAATTGGAGCCAGTCCGGCCGCAGCCGGCCCGCCAGAGGCAGGCCGCTGGCCAGGATCAAAGTGGACCCGATCAGGCTGTAAAGCAGGCATCGGCCGAACCGCGGCCAGAGCACGCCGGTCAGGACGCCGGCGGCCAGGCCCGCGCCGAATGCGTACGGGAGCACCATGCCAAGCTGGCCGGGGAACGACTGCCAGATCTTCGTGAGATAAGTCACGAGGCTGCCGGTCCAGTGCAGGTCGGCGGGATGCCATTGATTGGGCCCGTCGAACCTGATCCATGCCGCCGCGACCGCCCATAGGGCGGAGACAGCCCCCAGCGCGATTCCGATCAGGGTGCGATGAAAGAGGAACGCCGCTGTTGTCAGGATGATCGCGCCGGCGACGCCCACGCAGGTGGGGTCGATGGTCCATCCAAACAACTGCGGCAGCCGAACGCCGATCCACGACCCGGCTGTGACGGCTAACAGCGACAGCATCGACCGGCTGAATCGCGCGCCCAGCAGCCAAAGCAACCCGCCGACGACGGTGCCCCAGGCCAGCACGAAGGGCATGCAGTCCGTGAGCCAGGCCGGTAGGAGTTGTAACAGTTGGTGCAGCATGGGCTGAGCCTCATTCAGGGGTATCGGCACGCGTGGGGCTAAGTCTTTCGTGGCGAAAGACATTCCCCGGCGGGGAAACCGTCCCCGCCGCTGGCAGGTCAGCCGCGATTGTTAATAGCGGACGCAACCCTGTTTAGCGGTCCCGCTTGCGGGGCGTTGACCGCTCTTGGGATAGCGAAGTTGCCCGCGCGGCCGAATCCGCGGGGCGTCGGCCGCGGTTCCCGACAGCGGAGCCGCGCGCGGGGAACTGATTGCTCCTGCGACAGCGGAGCGGTCCGCGCCTCGCGGGGCGAGGCCGCTAAACTGACGGCTTTAGCCGTCATCCTGAGCGAAGCGAAGGATCTCCACTCTTCGCAGCCAAGAGACCCTTCGCTGCGCTCAGGGCGATGGCTTGCGCCATCGATTGACGCATCCCCCGCCCCCCGATACAACGCGAGATTATGGCCGTTCCCAATACCCCCGCCGGGGAGGACGAGTCGGGCGGGCAGCCGCCTGCGAACCACTCCAGCGGCGACCTCCAGCCTCTCCGGGACCAGATCGACGCGTTCGACCATCAGATCGTCGAGTTGCTCAATGCGCGGGCGCGCGTGGTGGTGCAGATCGGCAGGATCAAGCAGAAATCCAACGAGCCGATCTACGCCCCCGACCGGGAGAAGCGGGTCCTGGACAAAGTCCGCCGGCTCAACAAGGGCCCCCTGCCCGACCGCTGCCTGGAGGCGGTATACCGGGAATTGATGAGCGGATCATTCGCCCTGGAGAAGCCGTTGCGGATCGGCTACCTCGGTCCGCCGGGCAGCTTCAGCCATGCCGCCGCGGTACGCAAGTTCGGCAGCAGCGTCGAGTACGTTCCCCTGGCCGACATCCCCTCGGTTTTCCAGGAAGTCGTGCGGGGCCACAGTGACTACGGCCTGGTCCCGGTCGAGAACAGCCTGCACGGAGGCGTGGTCGATACCCTCGATGCTTTCCTGGCCAGCAGTGCCCGCATCTGCGCCGAGGTGAAGATCACCGTCCACCACAATCTCCTGGCCAAATGCCCGTGGGAGCAGGTGCGGACGGTGTATTCCAAGCCGGAGGTCTTCAGTCAATGCCGGCAATGGCTGGCCTCGACGGCGCGGGACCGTGACGTGCAGCCCGCGCCGAGCACCAGCAAGGCCGCCGAGATGGCCGCCGCCCAGAGCGGCGTCGCCGCCATCGGCTCGACCCTGGCTGGCGAATTGCACGGGCTGCTCGTGCTGTTTGAGAACATCGAGGACGACCCGGACAACCAGACGCGTTTCTTCGTAATCGGCCGCGAGCCCGCCCGCCGCAGCGGTGACGACAAGACCGCCATCATGTTCACGACCGCCCACAAGCCGGGCGCGCTGGCCGAGGTGCTCGACGTCTTCAAGGAAAACGGCATCAACCTCACCGACATCGAAAAACGACCCAGCAAGAAAGTGAACTGGGAGTATTATTTCTTCATCGACGCCGAAGGCCACTGCGAGGACCCCAAGATGAAAGAGGCGATCGAGGCGGCGCGGCAGCATTGCCTGCAGTTGACGGTGCTGGGGAGCTACCCGCGGGCGACGGAAGTGCTATAATTCTCATTGATGATGGACATAGACCGACTCATCTCCGAACTCGACGCCGAGGACCGGGAGCAGGCCCGTCAAATGACGCCTTTGCAAAAGCTGTTCGCCGGTGGGGAACTCTTTGACGATGCCTGCCGTTGGACGCTCGCGGGCATTCGTCACCAGCATCCCGAATTCACGCCGGAACAGGCGATGAACGAGCTTCGCCGCCGGGTCAGCGACTCGGCGGCGAGGGAGGAACTTTACTTGTGAGTGCCACCGACCTGGTTCTCCGCTTAGTCGCGTTGTTTGAGCGGCTCGCGATTCCTTACATGCTGGTCGGTTCCTTCTCCAGCAATTACTACGGCCGTCCCCGTTCCACTCGCGACGCGGACTTTGTCGTCGTTCTGCCAGAAGACAAGCTTGCTGCTCTTCGCCTGGCGCTGGGGCCCGACTTCCAATTCGATCCACAAATGTCGTTCGAAACGATCACGATGACAGCTCGCCACGTCATCACCCATCCCGCGACGGCCTTCAAGATTGAGTTGTTCCTCCTTACCGACGACCCGCACGACCAGTCCCGATTTGCGCGTCGCCAACGGGTACATTTGGAAGGCTGTTCGACCTACCTACCCACCGCCGAGGATGTCATCATTCAGAAACTGCGATGGTCGCGCGGCGGCAAGCGCGCCAAAGACATCTCAGACGCCGCCGAAGTGATCCATGTCCAAAGGCAGGGACTCGACCTGCCTTACATCCGTCTCTGGACCACTCGACACGGGACCGTGGGTTTGTTTGAGGAATTGTTGAATCGGCCGGGGCCGGCATGTAATGAGTGAGCTGAAGGACTAGCGACTTGCCGGAGCTGCGCCAGATGGCAGGAAGGTCGTTGAAATCATCGTCCGGAAAGCGGCACCGCAACATGCCCCAAGGCGATGGGATTTCAACTCCTCAAAGACCAGACCAGACCGCGCCGGTTTTGTAGTCATAGGCGGCCACCTTTGCCCAGCCCACCGAAAGAATGAGGTACCCGACCTCGGCAGGCTCGCGGAGCGTCGGAACCGGTTGCTCGACCGGGGATAGAACGGCTATTGATGCTTGCAACGGACTTATGAATATCGAGGGGGAACGTCCAAAAGTGTTAGCCACTTAAGGCCTGCGGAAATCGGCGTTCAATGTAAAAACAGTGCCTCGTGTGTTGGTTCCGCGAGGAGAACAATAACTTCCCCTCAGGACTTGAGGAAACACACTTTTTCGGAGGAGGCGCCTCGTCGACGGCAGCGTCACTGCGCCGGCAAATATCCGCGGTCAGATGGTCCAGTCTTCATGGCGCAGGCCCGGCACCTTCGCCGCGCAGTGACTCAAACAGAGCGGCCGAGGCGTCATCGAATGGCAGAACCTGTGATCGGGCGAAGTCACTGAGGATGTTCTGAAACATTCGGTAACCGCGCACGACGCCCGACGAGCGTGTAGCCTGATTGATGTAGGCATTCCAACCCAACGCCTGCTCATGAAAACTGATAGTGGACACATAGAACGACGTGCGTGGATCAGCCCCTATCCGTGCACGAAGGCGGCTATATTCGGGCTCAGTCTTAGCCTGAATTATGGCGAGGTGGTCCGTGTCGAAGAGAAACATGTGTCTGGGCATTCTTTCCTTTGAGGGTTGCGCTCATGGCCGATCCGTACGGTCCTCGTCCGTAGTGCCGGAATGCGCTCGAGCGAGGCGTCCGAGCCTTAACACCTCTTGAAATTCCGGTTCGTCCTGCATTGACCCTGCGATTTCATCCACCCAGGTCCAACATTGAGGGACTTGGTCCAATCGAGCTTTAAGATGCGCTACCTCCAGCTCAAGGCTCGATAGACGAGTTTCTACGGTTGTTTGCGACATGACAGGGGATTACAGCCGATACCTGGCGCCCACGCCAACTCCCGCGCGGGACGGTGGCCGGTGGGGCCGTGGGCGTCCCCACTATAGCCGGAACGTGACGCGAACGCGGCGCCTCTCCATCAGGCGGCATCGGCCGTACATGAGGCGCAAGCAACGCCCAAGGCAGCGACGATACCGCCGCCAGCCGAAGAAAACTCTGTCAGCCGGCGGTCCGCTCCGGTACATTGAGCTTATGCTCAGCCCCGATTTCTCGCGCGCCCGCCAGCGCTGCCTGCTCGAAATCATGAGCCAGCGCCGGCTCGACGCCGTCGTCGTCGGCTCAACCCGGCACGTCTACTACCTGTCCGCCCACCGGCCGTTCTGGCTGCATCACGCGGCGTTCATCCTTTTCGCGGATGGACGATCGCGACTGATCTGCGCTAACTCCCCAGCGACAAATGTGGCCGCCGACCAAATCGAAACCTACGAGGCAACGTGGGACGGCACGCAGCGGCAGGAACAGCCGGAACTCGTGGCGAGTCATTTGTCCATACTGGCCCATAACGGCCACGGCCGCCGGATCGGCGTGGATGCGTCGCCGGTAACGGCCGAACTCCTGGTGCGAATTGGATCCCGACTCAAGTTCATCGGCGTCGAAGAAGACCTGTGGCAACTCCGCCGGCGCAAAGACCCCGATGAACTGGCGCTCATGAAGACCGCCGTCGCATGCACCAAGTCAATGTATGAGCGGGCCCGACAGATCATCGAGCCCGCCGTCCCGGAAACGCGCGTGTTCGCCGAGCTGCATGCCGCCGCCGTGGAGGTGGCGGGTGAGCCGTTGTCCGATCTCCTCGGCAACGACTACGCCGTCGCCGTCCCCGGCGGCCCGCCCCGCGGCGACCGCCTGGCCCGGGCCGGCGAACTCTACATCCTCGACCTCGGCCCCGCCTACCGCGGCTACTTCTCCGATAATTGCCGGGCCATCGCCGTCGACCGCAAACCCACCGACGCGCAGCTCAAGACATGGGAAGCCATCGCCGGCGTCTTCCCCCTGATCGAGCGGCGGGCCCGCCCCGGCGTCCGCTGCAACGACCTCTATGCCGAGGCCGACGCCCACCTTCGCGAGAAGCTCGGCCGCGGCCTCACCCACCACCTCGGCCACGGCGTCGGTCTCCAGCCCCACGAATACCCGCACCTCAACCCCAAATGGGACGACACGCTCCAGCAGGGCGAAATCTTTACCGTCGAGCCGGGGGTCTACGGGCCGGAACTGGCAGGCGGGATTCGACTGGAGAACCAGTACCTGGTTACGGCTGATGGGGTCGAAAATCTGACGCCGTTCCCGCTGGAGTTGGCGTGACGAGCGATGAAGCTGCGCATGTCGTCGGTTTCAGACAGATGTAACATCCCCCAATTGCGCGACGGATCCGGGGCAGCACTGCGCTCGTTACACTCGCTCCGATTGCCCCGGCGTGGAGGCAACTTCAGTAGTTGAGCGAGATAAGTAATTCAAGCGCCCTCCACCACGCCGGGGCCAGCGCAGCGAGTGTAACGAGCGCGGTGCCGCCCCGGATTCGTCGCGCTCCGTAACGCCCCGACGAGCAAATCTGAAGCTGTTTTCTAAACAGCAACATCGAGCACCGAGATGAGACCGAGTGATCTCTATTCCCGATAAACCTGCTCCCCGGCAAAGCCGATCCAGACGGTATGAGCGACGTCGAGCCTCCATTGGCAATTCCCTATGCGACCGCTCTCGACTTCGATCCGACCCGCTATCTTCGAAGCGGCCGGCGATTCGGTCTGGCTGCCCTGTTACTGGCGGGGGTATACGTGGCCGTGTGGATCGCAGGGCCCGGTCCCAGCCTTGACTGGTTTCGGCTGTGGGACCTGAGGCACATGGTCGGTCGATTCGTGATCCCGGTTCAGGCGATCTTCGTCGGTGCCGGCACCGCCTTCATGATCGTCGCCGGCCGTCGCGGAGATTTCGGTCCGTGGAGGGGAAGGTACTACCGAACCCGCATATTGAACGCGCTTGCCTTTGCTGTTTTGGCGGCGGAGCTATCGGGCGTCGTTGAAGACCGCTTCGGCGACCGATACGAACCATGGAGACACTTGTTATCCTCGATCTGATTGCTGCGTCGCAGTTTCGCGATGTCGCCCGGTCAATGCATTACGCCATCACCGCATCCGCCACCGCCAGCACCTCGGCATCCTGGTTCTCAGCCAGCTCCTGCATGTGCTTCAGGATGATTCCCTCGGCACGCCGGCAGAAGCCTTTGCCGACGGTCATGTCGCGATGGAACCCGTCGTGACCGTTGCCAGCGATGCTGTGGGCCTGGAGCATCGACTGGAGCTTGCTGATGACCGCGGCCATGGCGTAGAGATGGATGACCGCCCCGGCGATGCGCTGCTGGACGAGCTGCATGTCGAGGATTTCCTCGCGGTGCTTCATCAGCACGCGCTCGACGGCCCGGGCCAGGAGCTTGGTCAGGCGGGCCAGCGACTCGGCCTGGTCGGCCAGGTCGGGATGCAATTCAGGGACGGGCGGGCCGACGATGATGTCGCGCCACTGGTCCTGGGCGAAGCGAGCCAATCGGCCGAAGTTCCCTACGGGGTGCTTGCTGGCGCGCAGCACCTGCTCGAATTCCTCGCCGACGCCCTTCATGCCGGCCAGGGCGACGAACGCCGTCATCACTTCCGTGGCCCCTTCGACGATGCGGTTGATGCGGGCGTCGCGGAGCATGCGCTCCAGGCCGGTCTCGCGCATGTACCCTTCGCCGCCCCAGATTTGGACGGCGTCGTCGACGACCGACCAGAGCCCCTCGGAGCAGAACAGTTTGGAAATGGCGGTCTCCAGCATGATGTCCCCGGCGTGGCGGTCCACCAACCCCGCGGCGAGGTAAGTGAGCGCATCCATCGCAAAGGTGGTCTCGGCCATGCGGGCGATCATTTCCTTCACGAGGTGGAATTGCCCGATCGGCCGGCCGAACTGCTCGCGGGTGCGCGCCCGCTCGACGGCCATCTCCAGCGCCAGCTTGGCGCCGCCCACGCAGCCGGCACTGAGCGTGCAGCGGCCGTAGTTCAGGACGCCGAGGGCTACCTTGAGGCCTTTGCCGGGTTGGCCCAGGATACGGTCGGCTGGGACGCGCATCTGGTTGAACCGCAGCACCGCCTGCCAGCTCCCGCGGATGCCGCACTTGCTGCGGTTGTTCTTGACGACTTCGAAGCCTGGAAGGTCCGGGGTGACCAGGAAGGCCGTCACCTTTTCGCGAGTGGTCCCGTTTTCAGATACCGGCGTCCGCGCCATCACCGTCATCATGCCGGCCAGGGCCGCGTTGGTGGCAAACTTTTTTTCGCCGGTGAGGACGTAGTGCGAGCCGTCGTCGCTGAGGACGGCCCGCGTCTGGACGTTGGCGGCATCGGAGCCGACCATCGGCTCGGAGAGGCAGAAGGCCGCCAGTTTTTCGCCGCGCGCCAGGGAGGGCAGGAATGCCCGTTTTTGCACTTCGGTGCCGTTGAGGACTAATGCCTTTAGTCCAATCGACTGGTGGGCGCCGACCAGCACCGCGGTGGACGCACAGTGCCGGCTGATCCGCTCCAGCACCCGGCAATAACTGGTGTGGCTGAACCCGCCGCCGCCGAACTCGGCTGGGACGGTCATGCCGAGCACGCCCAGCCGTCCCAGGCCATCGATCGTCCCCTGCGGGATGCGTTCCTCGGCATCGATCCGATCGGCATCGACGTACTCTTTCAGGAACGGCTCGACCTTGGCGATCAGCTCATTTGTCCGCGCGATTTCGTCAGGGTCCTGGCTCGGGTAGGGCATCACGTCCGCCAGCTTGAGCCGGCCGAAGAAGAGGGACTTGACGAAGCCCATCTCCGCCGGCGGGCCTTCCAGAAGGTCTTTGGCCCGGTCCATTTGTTCCTGGTCTTGTCGCTTGAAGGTAGGCATTGGCGCTCCCAAGACAGAAAACTCGAAATACGAAGCACGAAACTCGAAATAAATCCAAAACACCAAGAGAGCAGAAATTCAAAAACCCCTCACTCTAACCCTCTCCCGAAGTACCGGGAGAGGGGACCAGAGTCGGCGCTCTGGGCCCGGCTTCCTGGCGTTTGAGCTCCCGAAATTCCGCAAGCATCCGATGACTCTCGGCAAATCTCCGCAGGAGCGGCGCGGGCTCGAAGCGCGGGCCGAGACTGGCCGCCAGTCCGCTCAGGCGGGCGACCAGTTGGTCGGCGCCGACGGAGTCGGCAAACCGGGCCAGCCCGCCGCGGAAGGGGGCGAGGCCCAGGCCCAGCACCGTCGCCAGATCGATCGTGTCTGTGGAATCGGTGACGCCCTCCTCGAGCGCTCGGGCGGCTTCGTTGGTCATGGGAAGCACGAGACGCCATTGGATGGCCTCGGGATCGTTGGTGAGCACGCCAGATTGAGTGCCGCCCCCGGCCAAGGCGGTTGAGAGTTCCTGGTTCAACTGAGGCGTGCCCTTTCGCCCATGGTCTGGATAGCTGTAGAAACCGATGCCGCTCTTCTTGCCGAGCCAGCCGCGCTCCAGCGCCAGCTCGAACGCGACGGGGAGTTTCATGCGTGAGCCGGTCTGCTCGTTCAGTGACCGCAGCACGTGGACGGAGACGTCCAGCCCGATCTCATCGAACAGCTCGAACGGTCCCATCGGCATCCCCCAGTCCTTCATCGCCTCGTCGATTGCCGGGATTGGTGTGCCCTCGACAGCCAGCGCCAGTGCTTCGGCCAGGTATGGTATCAGCACGCGGTTCACCAGGAAGCCGGGCGCGTCGCCGACCAGGACCGGCGTCTTTCCCATCCGACCCGCCAGGGCGGCGGCGGTGGCCAGGGCTTCGGCGTCGCTGTCGGCGGTCCTCACGATCTCCACCAGCGGCATCTTCGGCACCGGGTTGAAAAAGTGCAGCCCAACCACGCGGCTTGGCCGGGACGTGAAGCGGGCCATCTCGGTAATGCTCAGCGAACTCGTGTTGCTGGCAAGGACGGCGTCCGGCCGGGTGAGGCGGTCAAGCTTGGAAAATACTTCGCGTTTCAGGTCCATCTTTTCAATGACCGCTTCGACGACGAAGTCTACCAGCCCCAAGCCGGTCCATTCGGTGCTCGGCGCGACGCGGTTGAGCGCATGCCGGGCGTCGAGCGGCGTCATCCGGCCGGCGGCGACATCATCATCGAGCATGTGCCGGATACGCCCGAGTCCCGCGGCGGCGGCCTTGGCGTCGACCTCCACCAACCGCACCGGGATGCCGGCTTTTACCAACCCGTGGACGATCCCCGCTCCCATCGTTCCCCCGCCGATAACGGCGGCGTAGTTCACTTCGCGCGGCTTGGCCGGAAGGGCGGCGGCAATCTCGCGCTTGGCGCCCTGGCGCAGGAAGAACAGCCGGAGCAGGTTCCGGCAGGCGTCGGTGCCCATCAATTCGGTGAGCCCGCGCCGCTCGGCCTCGAGCCCAGCCGCCGGTCCCCGTTCGAAGCCGGTCTCAATGACGTCGATGATCTTCATCGGGGCGGGATAGTGGCCGCGCGTCTGTTCCAGTGTTTTCCTGCGGGCGGCCGCCAGGACGCGCCGCCGGACCGGGCCGACGGCGCCGGCGGCCCGATGGGCGAGCCGAATCTTCGGCCCTGCAGGCAGATGCAGGATGAGCCGTTTCGCGGCGGAGAGGAGCGCTTCCGGACGGACCACTTCGTTCACGATCCCGGCCCGCAACGCTTTCTTCGGCGGGAGGGTCTTGCCGGCCAGGATCATCGGCAATGCCTTGGGCAGCCCGATCAGGCGCGGCAGGCGGACGGTGCCTCCCCAGCCCGGCAGGATGCCGAGCTTCACCTCGGGGAGCCCGATGGAGACCGAAGGATCGTCGGCGGCCACGCGCGCCTTGCACGCCAGCGCCAACTCCAGCCCGCCGCCCAGGCAGTCGCCGTTGATCGCCGCCACCGTAGGCATCGGCAGTCGGGCAATCCGCTCAAACAACGCTTGTCCCTCGGCCAGGAACCCCGCCACCTGCTCCTGGCTCATCTTGCGCATCGCAAACAGGTCAGCGCCGGCCACGAACGAGTGCCCCTTGGCCGACGCGAAAATCACGCCGCGCGGCCGGTCTTTCTCGATCGCGCCGACGACTTCGGCCAACTCGGTAAGCGTTTGCGGCGTCACGGTATTGACGCCCTTCTCCGGCACATCGAGCCAGACGGTGAGGATTCGGTCAGCGTCGATAGTTGTTCGTATGACCATCATGAAACCTCCTGGGGAAACGCTGAATGATGAATTTGAATCGAAAAGCTAATGACGAGCATCGCTTGATTGAGCATTCAATATTCAGCATGCAGCATTTCCGACTCATCGTTCCAGCAACATCGCCGCCCCCTGCCCGCCGCCGACGCAAAGGGCGGCGATGCCGCGACCGACGTTCCGGCGGCGCATTTCCAGCAGCAGGGTCAGGACGATCCGGGTGCCCGTCGCGCCGACGGGATGACCCAGGGCGATCGCGCCGCCGTTCACGTTCAGTTTTGCCGGGTCCAGAGTGCCAATAGCTTCCTTCCTTCCCAGGTGCTCGCAGGCGAAGCGGGCGGACGCCATCGCCTTCAGGCACGCGAGCACCTGGCCTGCAAAGGCCTCGTTAATTTCGAACAACGGCACGTCGCCCAGCGACAAGCCGGTTTGACGCAGCAGTTGGTCGATGGCAAAGACCGGCCCCAATCCCATGCGGGCCGGGTCCAGCCCGATGCAGGCATAGGCTCGAACATAGCCGAGCACTTCAAGGCCTTCAGACTTGGCCCGGTCTGCGTCCATGACCAGGACCGCGCAGGCGCCATCCGTGACCTGGCAGGAATTGCCGACGGTCACCGACCCGTCGCGACGATCGAAGATAGGTTTGAGCTTGGCCAGCGCCTCGAGCGTCTGATTGGCCCGCGGGCCGACGTCCGTTGTTACCGGGTCGAAGCGGCCATTCACCGGGGCATAGACCGGGACAATCTCGGCCTCGAACCGCCCGGCGGCCCAGGCGGCGGTGGCCTTCTGGTGGGACTGCAGGGCGAACTCGTCCTGCTCGCCGCGGCTGATGCCGAACTCCTGGACCAGTAGCTCGGCGGTCTTGCCCATGATCATGCCGCAGGTCGGGTCGGTCAGTCCCAGTTCGAGCCCGGCGATCGGTTTGAAATGCCGCGGCCGTAGCCGGGCGGCGGCGCTGGCTTTTTTCCAGGCGCCGCGCGCGCGGGCCAGTTGTGACACCGGCTCCATCGCTTCGCCCGGCAATAACAAGGGGATATTGCTCATCGATTCAGCGCCACCGGCGAGGATCGCCTCGCCCTGTCCGCCGCGGATGCGCAGCACGGCCTCGGCAATGGCTTCCATTCCCGAGGCGCAGTTCCGCTGCAGCGAAAGTCCCGGCACCTGCCGCGGCACGCCCGCCCAGAGGGCCGCCACGCGAGCCGGGTTGGCCGCATCGGCAGGCATCACGACGTTGCCCAGCATCACTTCGTCGAGCCGGTCGGCACGCCAGTTGGCGCGGTAGAGCGTCTCCTGGAAGACTCTTTTGGCCAGGTCGGTCACATGGACATCGCGAAGGGCCGTCCCCATCTTAGCCAGCGGCGTGCGCGCCCCGGCAATGATCGCCACGCGATGGCCAAGCGTCGGCGTGGCGGCGGCAGCAGTTTCGGGGGCGATCGTGTTCCAGGCAACCATGTAGTGCTCCGTTTCTTCTCTCGCCTCTGACGTCCCGTTTAGGGGCGGGGAAATAAATAACTGTCCCCGGCGCTTGCGTTTTCGCAGTCGGGGCGCAATAGCGCGTGTGCACTCATCCAAGCTCCCTCCGGCTATTGCCGCTCTGGCTAACCGTCGAACTTCCATTTCCGCTCTGCCCATTTTCCGCCGGCCTGACCGGCGGCTTGCGGAGCTCCCGTTTGAGCAGCTTGCCCAGCGGCGAACGCGGCAGCTTGTCTACGAATTCGAACAGGCTCGGCACTTCATACGGCGCCAAATGTTCCCGGCACAGCCCGCGCAACTCCGTGGCGATCTGCTCGCGGTCGAGGTCAGCGCCCCGGTCTGGCTGCGGATCGGTCAGCGCCACGACCGCGACCACAGTCTCGGTATGCACAGGGTCGGGCCGGCCGACCACCCCAACCTCTGCGACCCTGCGGTGCGCGCTCAATACCTTCTCCACCCGGGCAGGGTACACTTTCATGCCCGAGCGGATGATCATGTCCTTGCGGCGGTCCATCACGTAGAAGTAGCCGTCTTCGTCATAGCGGACCACGTCGCCGGTGCGCAGCCAGGTGCGGCCGTGGCCGTCGCGATGCAGCGACAGGTCGGTTTGCTCGGGGTTGGCGAAGTAGCCGCTCATGACCTGCGGCCCGCTGATGAGCATTTCGCCCGGCTCCCCGGGAGCAACGTCGCGCGTGCCGGTTTCGAGGTCCACCACGCGCACGCGGGTGTCCGGCAACGGCAGGCCGATCGATCCCACGCGCGGCTTGGCTGGCGGGTTGACGTGCGTCACCGGCGATGCTTCGGTCAGCCCGTAACCTTCCACCGCCTGCGCGCCGGTGAGGCGCTGGAACCGTTTGGCCGTCGCCTCCGGCAGCGGAGCGGCGCCGCTGAGGCAGAGCCGCAAGCCCTCCAGCGGCGCCGGCGCAGCTCCATCTGCATCGCGCTCCAGCTCGTTGCTCAGTGCGTCGCAGATCGCCGGCACCAGGGGGAAGATCGTCGGCTTATGTTCACGCAACAGCTCCAGCGTCGGGCCGGCCTGGAAGCGCGTCGCCAGGATTAGCGTGGCGGCGGAGTAGACCCCGCAGGTCAGGCAGGTGGTGAAACCGTAGACGTGGAACAGGGGCAGCACCGTCATAATGCGTTCCTGTCCGGCCTTGCAACCCATGAGGGTGGCGGCCTGGGTGGCGTTGGCCAGCAGGCTGCGGTGCGACAGTTCCGCGAGCTTCAGCGTGCCGGTCGTCCCGCCCGTGGGCTGGAGCACGGCGGCCCGGTCGACATCAGGCTCGATGGTCGGCGGGCGCGACGGGGCACGCTCCAGCAGCCTCGACAACTCCACGTGCAGCGTGGGGCCGTGGCCGTTGCGGTGGTGCCACAGTTTGAACTGGTATCCCAGCCGACGGAAGACCGGCTGGTATTCCTGCAGCGATACCCACACCCATGCTTCGAGCGTCGAGCGGTCGCCGACATGGGCGAGCAGCGGCGCCTGCAGGTCGATGCCGACCGCCAGGCGCGGGCTGGTCATGGAGATGACGGTGCGGAGGTCATCGGCGCCCATGAGCGGCCCGGCATTGATGACCACCGCGCCGAGCTTCTGCACCGCGAAAAACGTGATGACGAATTCGGGGCAGTTGGGAAGGGTGATCAGGACGCGCTCGCCGCGCCGCACGCCGAGGCTAGCCAGCCCGCCGGCCATTCGGTTTACGCGGGAGAGCAACTCGCGGTAGGTCCAGCGAGTGTCGCCGTAAATGATCGCCGTGGCGTCGCCGAAGCGGTCGGCGGACTGATCGAGTATCCGCCCCAGCGTCGTCGTGGGATAAACCAGCGAGCGCGGCGCGCCGAGCTGATCGAGGGTGGCCAGCCAGGGCGGCTCGACCGGCGCCGGCGACGCCGGCCGCATCACCAGGAGTCGCGAATCCGCCGCCGACTCCTGACTGTGCAGGGCGTACTCGCCGTTCCTCCACCACCGCTTGACTGTGTCGATCGGCCTGATCATAGGCGAACCTCTCAAAAAGCGCCCAGCGCCGGGACCTCCTATCCGTCACTCAAAGAAAAGAAAACCTCCTGTGTCCACCGACGGCCTGCCCTGAGCCCGTCGAACGGGCATCCGCGCCGCCGGAACCAATCCATGACGCACCGGCTTTCGATGCGTTTGCCTGCAGGAACTCGATCACTTCGGGAAGCACCCGTTCCGGCACATCCACCAGCGGGTTATGCCCCGCGCCGGGGACCACCACGAACCGGCTGCCGGGGATGCGTTCGGCCATCCGCCGCGAATAACAACTGGGGATCATCGCGTCATGCTCGCCGGCGATGACCAGCGTCGGAGCGGTGATGCGGTAGTGGCGGGAATCGATCTCGCTGCACGACAGCGCGCGGAGCTGCCGGGCTATCGCCTTAGTCGAAACCGGTGACCTGCATTTAGCCAGAACGCGCTGCTCGACTTGCTGTGGGTTCGCGTCCAGGTATTCGGGCGAAGTCCCCAAGAGCTCCACCGTGCGCACGAACAGCTCGTGCGGGAAGTGCCGCAGCGAATGGCCGAGCAGCCCGGCCATCTGTCTTAGGTAAGGTGAAAAGCAGTCGGCACAGGAGACGAGCACGAGCCGGTCCACCCGGCTCGGGTGGTCGACCGCCAGCCGCTGTGCGATGACGCCGCCCAGCGAGACGCCCAGGACATGCGTGCGAGACAACTGCAGCCGGTCGAGCAATTCGACAATGTCAGCCGCCCAGTCGGCAGTGGAGTTGGGCTGGCGCTTGGCGACCGACAGCCCGACGCTGCGATTATCGATCAGGATGACGGTGAAGAAGCAAGCCAGGTCGGGGACGATCGAATCCCACATTCGGCGAGTGGTGCCGAGGCCGGGAATCAGCAGGAGCGGCTCACCCTCACCGAGGGTCTCGTAGTAGCAACGGACATCTGTGAGGTCCGCCCAGGCCATATTGTCTACCTCTCGCATTCCTACGAGCGGGGAAACCCGTTATCGCTCACTCCGCTCGTTGTGACCACTGCAAACATCATACGCAGCGCCAAATCCGCAGGCGATTGTATGCACGCTCAAAGGCATTTTTCTTGGTCGAAACCATGTCGCGCGTGCTGTTGGTAACGAAGGAAACGACGGTTGGCGACGTTCTCGTGTTACAACAGATCAGACACTTGGGAGGGTGCAAAGTGAGTGCCTGAGCATAAAGGCTTAGGGACGCCTAGAATCAAGCTGTGAGCGGAGAGGCGTTCTTCAACTTTACCCGCGATGTCTTCGAGCCGTGGGCTCGGCTCACGCCGGACGCGCCGGCCTTCTGGTGGGTCGACGAATCGGGCGGCGAGATCAGATATTCGTTCCGGGAACTTGCCGAGCAATGCCGGCGTGCGGCGCAGTTCTTTCACTCTGTCGGCATCCGCCGCGGCGACCGCGTGCTGCTGGTCTTGCCGCGGGTGCCGCAGTGGTGGGTCGGTATGCTCGGACTGGTGCGGCTTGGCGCGGTGCCGATACCCGCCGCCACCCTGCTGACTGAGCGCGACATCACCTACCGCATTCGCGCCGCCGATGTGGCGGCAGTCTTCACCGACTGCGGCGGCGCACCCAAGCTGTCGGGGATTCCGGAGTTTTCATGCATCCGCGTTCTCGCCGGGGGCGGCCTGGCGGGTTGGGCCGACTTCGACCGGGGCCTGAACGATGCCGACCCCGCTTTCGAACCCGAGCCCACGCGCGCCGACGACCCTGGCATCCTCTTCTTCACCAGCGGGACAACCGGCCCGGCCAAGATGGTCCTGCACACGCAGCAAAGTTACGGCCTGGCCCATCGCGCCACCGGCCAGCTATGGCTCGACCTTCGTCCGGGCGATGTCCATTGGAACATGGCCGATACCGGGTGGGCCAAGGCCGCCTGGTCCAGTTTCTACGGCCCCTGGCACATGGGCGCCTGCGTATTCGCGGCCCACACGCGCGGGAAGTTCAACCCCTCGGCCGCGCTGGAAACGCTCGCCAGATACCCGATCAGCACCTGGTGCGCCCCGCCGACCGCGTTGCGATTGATCGTGACCGAAGACCTGTCAGGCCGGCGTTTCCCCGCCCTGCGGCACTGTGTCAGCGCCGGCGAGCCGTTGAACCCTGAAGTCATCGAAACGTGGAAACGCGCGACCGGGCTGACGATCCATGAAGGCTACGGCCAAACCGAAACCATCGTCTTCATCGCCAATGTGCGCTCGTCAGGTAAACCCGTTCGGCCCGGGTCGATGGGACAGCCGATGCCCGGCTTCAACGTGGGGCTGCTGGACGCCGAGGGTAACGAATTGACGGCCGGGCAGACGGGCGAGGTGGCGCTGCGCGTCAAGCCGCGCCGGCCGCTGGGGTTGTTCGGCGAATATTGGCGGAACGAGGCCGAGAACGCCGCCCGCTTCCGCGGCGACTGGTATCTCACCGGCGACACCGCCCGGCGTGACGCCGATGGCTATTACTGGTTCGTCGGCCGGGCTGACGACGTCATCAAGAGCGCCGGCTACCGGATCGGGCCGTTCGAAGTCGAGAGCGCACTGGTGGAGCACCCGTGTGTCGTCGAAGCGGCGGTGGTTGGCGCCCCCGATCCGATCCGCGGGCAGATCGTCAAGGCGTTCGTCGTGCTCGCCAAGGACGCAACCGCCTGCGAATCGCTCAAAGCAAAACTGCAGGAACATTGCAAGCGCCTGACCACGCCGTACAGCTACCCGAGAGAGATCGAGTTCGTGGAAGACCTGCCAAAGACCGTCAGCGGCAAGATCCGACGGGTCGAGTTACGCCAGCGCGGGGGATAGCGCAAGCTCATTTGAGCAGTTCATCCCGCTTCCTCTCGATTTCGCGAACGCGTTGATCGGACAGCCGTTTGTTCTCCTCGCGCGAAAGCTGCTCGTTGTACCAGAGCGCCGACGAGTATTGCTCGGCGGCTTCGGCCTTGTGGCCGAATTTCGCGAGGGCGTCGGCGTAATCGAGACGGGCAGCGACGTTATTGGGGTCCAGGGCCAGGGCCTTCTTGAAATCGTCGATGATCCGCGCCTCGTTGGGCGTGGCGTCGTGGCCGGGATCAAGCTCGAATTCGGCGCGGGTGAGATAATAGCTGACGTTGGAGGGATCGATGGCGATGGCCTTGGCCATCAGCGGGCGTTCGCGGTCCGGCCGGCCGGCGAAGCGCCACGCCTGGGCGGCGCGGAAGGCGTAATCGGCATTGTAGGGGACGTTGCGCAGGGCGGACTCGAAGTCCGCGGCGGCAGCCGCTGCCGCATTCGAACGCGACATCGCGTCGATGGTGTCGTGGGGTATACCGCCGCGCATTTCGACTTTGCGCTCAAAGGCGGACGCCTGGCGCATTTGCTCGTCGCCGTCGTGGGCGGATGCCTCGGCGAAGCTGACCGGCAAAGCCAGGGCGATCCCCGCGGCAAGCCATCCCAGGGCGCCGACGGCGAGTGCGGCGCCGGCGGCCTTGTGCCCTACGTGAGTGGGGCGCACCCGCGCGGCACTTGGTTGCGCGGGCGAATCGCCGGTGCGCTCGACGAGCCTGATGCCAAGGGCAGATCCGGCCAAGAACGCGAAGAGGAACATCGCTCCCGGCTCAAACAGCGAAAACTCGATCAGGTTGTGCAGGAGGAAAAGACCCAGCCCGAGCCGGACGCCGGTCAACACCCAAGGCGCAGGCCGATCGTCCAGACTGGGGACTGTCATGGACGGCAGTACGACGAGGATTATCCCACCAAAGAGGAATAGAAGGTATATGACTCGTCTGAATGCCTCGAAGAACAGGAATGCCCCCGGGGCCGCCCAGTCGAAGCTGATCGCGATGCTGAGCCCGACGGCGACGACGGCCAGTGCGATGACGATGGCAAAGGCGGGATAGCCGGAGTCTTGCGGGCTCACGCCAGTCCGCGCGGGCGGAGCGCTGGCGTACGACAATACCGGCGTGGCGGGCCCCTTCTTTGCACCGGCTTTCATTGCCCGTGTGACGGGTCCCGCGATTGGAGGCAAGTCCGCCTCGCCGATGGGGCGAGGCGCCGTCCCAGCCGTCTGGGGAACCGGTCCGGTCAGTTCCCACCAGAGCAGGAGCATCCATGCGATCATGAGCAGGCCGCCGACCGCCCCCAGCTCGACGAAGGCGCGGACAAAGAAATCGTGGGGGTCGCGGATTTCTTCGGGGGCAACCGGAAGGCGATACGCGAGGTAGTGCGGCCCGAAGTTTTCCCAGCCGACGCCGATGATGGGGTGCCGGGCGAAGAGCCTGCCTGACGCAACCCAGTAATTCCAGCGAAATGCGAGGCTGCTGGTGGGCAGGGAATGGTGCACCAGCCCATGCCCGACCAGCGCCGCGACGCCAAGCAGAAAAACCGCGACGCTGGCGAAGAATGCCTTGCGGGCATGTCGGCGCGGCCGGTCGCCAAGCAGAGCCAGGAGCGCGAACGCCACCACCCCGAGCGCCGCGGTCGCGCCGGCGGCCTTGCTTTGTGTGTAATACACCAGGACCGTGGCGGCCAGCATGCTCATCGCGATCGGCACGATCCAGCCGTAGGAGTCGCCATCCTTGCGGCGTTGCAGGCCGACGCCGGCGGCGATCGCCATCGTCAGGACCAGCAGCGCGCCATAGGTATTCGTCGAAACACTGAACCCCAGCGGCGTGCCGCTGGCGATGTTCTTGCTGAACTGTTCTGCATCGCGCGAGCCAGGCTCCTTGTGTAGTTGGCTGAGCATTTCCGCCGACGTTTCCTGCCAGTTCCGCTTCAGGTCCGGCCAGTCGATGAGGCGGTACCACCAGCCGCTGACGACCAGCACCAGCAGCAGGCCGAAGCAGACGCCCGCCACCAGACGAAGTCGCAGCCACGACCGCACGAGTTGAGCGGTGGACCAGATGAACACGAGCGCTGCCCCCAAGTTTGCGGCGGAAATGACGGCTGAGAATTTATCGTCGGCCCAGATCACGCTGGCCGCCGTCCAAACCGCCAGGAGCCCCATCGGCACCGCCGACCAGGAGAAACGCAGGACATAATCGCGATCGATCACCCGTCGGCCCAGCACCAGCAGCGCGGGCAGGCCAAAGAGCAGGTCCATCAGGAGTGAGGTGGCCGGCCCCGGCCCCAGCGGGGCATATTCCGCGCCGAACGCCCCAAAACTCCCGGCCCGGATGGTCTCGGTCATCATCGCCCGGACAATCACCAGCACGAGCGACAGGAAAAAAGCAGCGCCCGTCAGCCAGGGAGCAAACGGCGAGGTTTCTGCGGGAGTGGCCGACTGCCTTGGTTTGGAGGGAGAACGACGCTGGGTTGAGCTGCGAGCCATGGGTGGGATCGATCCGATGAACTCCTGCTCCGCGGGGCCAATACGAGATCTTCAGCAGTCAGCGTCTCGTTCGACTTTATCCCAATTAGCCCGGTTGTGGTAGCGCGCTCGCGTGGTCATTTCAGAACGGTATAATAGGCGGCTTAGACGTTTCCAAAGGAATGCCATGACACTCGCTTCCCCACCGCTGCACGAGACTGGAACCTTCCCTCCCAACCGCAGTGTTCTGCTGAGTTACACCGAGGTGGAAACCGGCATGGCATTCCCTGACCTTCCGATGGACCGGATCAACGAGTTCCTGTCGATTGGGCTGGCGTCGGGTCAGTCCGCCGCCGTGCGGGCAATGCGAAATTGGCTGGGGGGGCGCCGAGCCGGCACCCGCGGATCAGGCCCTGTCTGAAAAGTAATCGATTATCGATTCACGAGCGTTTTCCCATTTTTTGTGGGATCCCTTGTCAATCGAGGTGAATTGAGCTAAAGTGTTTATCGCGATCGACCGATTGCTCTTGGTCGGACTTGTCAGAATCCCTGCCCACCCAAATTCGCGGCACTTCTGATCCGTTCCCATACAACCAGCCGGTAACGACCCTTTTTCAGATCGTGGCTCGCCGTTCGTTAATGCGGCAGGCAAGGGCGTTTTCCGCAGTCCGGTGCTTCGGCTCGTCCGAAGGAGTCCCGGACACAATATTTTTAGTCCCGGGAAACCGAAGACGAATCGAAGAAACATGAACTTTCAAGAACTTTCTCTTTCTGAGCCTCTCCTGCGCGCTTTGGCCGCCGAGCGGTACGAAACTCCTACCCCCATCCAGGCACAGGCGATCCCGCCGGTCATGCAGGGACGGGACCTCGTGGGCTGCGCCCAGACCGGCACCGGCAAGACCGCCGCCTTCGCGCTGCCGATCCTGCACCGGTTGACGGCGGGCGGTCCGCTGCTTGCAGGGTTGCAGACGGGCCAGGACCCGAAGCTGACCGTTGGCGGAGGGGCGCAACCGATCCGCGACGCCGCAAGCGGCGGCATCGGCAGGTCCGCGAAAGAACCACACCCATCGGGTTCGACAAGCTCACCGCAGGCGAGTCATCGTCATGTGAGTCATCATGCGGTGAGCCCGTCGAAGCGGCCCATCCGGTCGCTGGTTCTGGCCCCCACTCGCGAGCTTGCCGGCCAGATCCTCGAAAGCTTCCGCACCTATGGGAAAAACACGCCGCTGAAATATGCAGTGGTATTCGGCGGCGTCAGCCAGTTCCACCAGACGCAGGCGCTGAAGGCCGGCGTCGATGTGCTGATCGCCACGCCGGGCCGGCTGCTCGACCTGATGGACCAGGGCTTCGTGGACCTCCGCCACGTTGAGGTGCTCGTCCTGGACGAGGCCGACCACATGCTCGACATGGGTTTCATCCACGACATCCGCAAGGTGATCGCTAAATTGCCTGCCAAGCGCCAGAACCTGCTGTTCAGCGCGACCATGCCGGCGGAGATCCGCGAGCTGGCCGACTCGATCCTGCGCAA
>Ga0182024_10005083_pt1 | contig 29708 bp, 24 predicted proteins | sample P32metaG_FD_120480 | JGI IMG/M metagenome (GOLD analysis project Ga0182024, IMG submission 120480) | Permafrost microbial communities from Stordalen Mire, Sweden - P3-2 metaG (Illumina Assembly) | ecosystem: Environmental > Terrestrial > Soil > Wetlands > Permafrost | place: Sweden: Stordalen...
CCGAATTACACAGACGCGATGCCGCACATGATCGAACGCCACAAGCCCCAGATAGAACATCATGACGCAATCGTCGAGGCCCACATCGTCCTTGCCGCGGGACGGAATCCGCTCGAACAGGCGCACCATATCGTAAGCGAAATATCCGATCGCTCCGGCAATCAGCGGCGGGAGCCCGGAAACGCGCACCGGGCGATACCGGGTGGTGAGCTTGCGCAGTTGCGCGATCGGATCGTCGTCGAAATCGAGCCGCTTGCCGTTGTTCTCGATCGAGCAGGCGCGCGCGCGCGCGCGAAACACTTCCTCGGGATTTGCTCCGGTGAAGGTGTAGCGCGCAATCGTCTCGCCGCCCTCGACGCTCTCCAGCAAGAACGAATATTTCGCATCTCGGGCGATGCGAAGATGCGCACCGACCGGCGTCAAGAGGTCGTCTGTATAAGTGTCGTATACCGGGACCAGATTTCCCTTTTTCGCGAGCCGGCAGAAGGTCCTGAAGTCCGGCTGAATCATTTCGAAGTCCGCATTTTCTTCCCGTTGGGCGATTGTTTTAATTGCAATTTACGGTCCCGATAAACGCGAGAGGTTTTTTCTTCCTTTTCTAACGCTGCGACGACCGCGCTGCGCATCGCTTCGACCGGCGCTCGCTGCCCCGTCCAGATTTCCCATTGCGCCGTACCCTGCGCGACGAACATTTCGACTCCGGAAACCGTTTCGATTCCGCGCCTGGCCGCAAGTTTCAATAACCTCGTTTGACGGGGACGATAAATGGTGTCAAATACCAGCCGGCAATTCAATTCCCTCGCTTCGAGCGGCGAATGATCCACGAAAGGATGCATCCCGACCGGCGTGGCGTTCACGATTGCGTCAAAGAATTGATGCCCAAGACTGTCCCCGAGAAGTGCTCGGCCCCCAGCGGCTTTAGCCAGTTCTTTCGCAGGCCGCAAGCGTCTCGAAAAAATGCAAACTTCCGCGCCTGCGCGCCCGAGGGCAAACGCAACCGCGCGTGCGGCACCCCCTGCTCCCAGGATAAGAACCCGGCTGTTTTGCAACCTTATTCGATGTTCGAGAGTGCGCACCACGCCCACGTAATCAGTGTTATATCCGTGGAGTTTTCCTCCTCTGCGGACTACCACCGTGTTAACCGCTCCAATTGCCTCCGCCAGCGGATCGCAATCATCCAGATATTTGAGGATTCGTTCTTTGTGGGGAATCGTCACGCTGAATCCGGCGATCCCCAGCGGTTCAATCGAATCCACAAAATCCCTCAAGTCTCGAATGAGAAACGGCAGATACACCGCATTCACGCGGCGCTCCTGAAAACCGGCATTCTGCATCACCGGCGAAAGAGAATGTCCGATCGGGTTACCGATCACTCCGTACACCCGCGTTTTTCGATCGATTCGGTCCGCCCGATAGACACCTTTCATCTGATCGAGAGAGACTTGTCCTGGCGCGGTGGCCTCTTCCACCGGTGCGTACATCGTTGCGCTTCCTTCCCGGAGGGCGAGCACGCGGGCCGGAAACGCCTCCTCTCCCATCGGCACGGCCACGATGCTCTGTTGAGTGCGGGCGAACCGCAGTAACTTGACGCTGTCGCTAAGCGAATCGCAATGAGCCGCGATCTTGATGCTATCGGACCCGGGCCGCCTGAGGTCTGCGGCAATTTTTGCCAAGTCTGTCGGCATGTGATCGAAGTAATGGGCGGACGTCAGCTGGCGCGCCTCTCCCAGCAGGGCATCCAGCAGCTCGGAAGGACATTGAGACACGGTTTCGATTTCCAGATCGTACCAGGAGCACCCGGCGCTCACTGCCTCCGCCAGAATCACGAGTTGCCGGGCAATCGTCCCGCGGTATCGTCCCCCTGCTTCTCGGCGACGGCAGGTGGCCAGAAGGCTCGCCTTGGGCTGGTGCGCCTTGAGCCATCCGAGGAAGCGGGTGATCTCGCGATCATCGGAAAGCCAGTCAAGGCGGAACTCCACGGTATGCGTTTTCTGAAGCGCCCGAACGAGTTGCTTCCGCATGGACACTGCGTCCGAAGCGGCAACCACAGCGCAAATTTTATCTGTCACTAACATCCTTATTTCCAGTAGCTTCCGAAACTCCCAGACCTCTGAAATGCGACCGTGCCGGGTCCTCGCTTCTACCATGCCGGTACACAATATGTAAAGTCCCGGCATCCGTTATCTTGACGCCCCCTAACCCCTCTGTTACGGTCGGCTGATTGGGAAGCGCCAGGAAATTAAAGGAGCGAGTATTATGCGTGGAAAGTTCGTCCTTGCCGGCTTACTTTTGAGCTTGTGGTCCGTGATTGTATCTGCGCAGGACGCCGCAGCTGTTCCAGACGAGAAAGACCTATATTGCGCGGGAGCGGTTACCACGGAAGCTGTTCCGCAGGATACTTACCTGATTACAGGAGAAGAATCGGACAACAAGATTGTTTTCAACACAGGCGATTTCGTCTACATCAATAAAGGCTCCAAGCAGGGCGTCAAGGTCGGAGATCAGTTTTCCGTCATTCGCCCGGTTGTGAATCTTGTGAAGGTTGATTGGACAAAGTGGCAGTCCGCAATTTTGAAGGCAATGGGCACTGTCTGGGACGACGAGGGCCGGCTCGTAGTAACTTCAGTAAGGCCCGATGTCTCGATCGCCCAGGTGAGTCACGGGTGCGACTCCTTGCAGAGGGGCGATATCGTTCTGCCGTTCATGGAACGGCCAGCGCCTCCCATCCGCGTCGACAAGAATTTGGACCGGTTCGCGCCGCTAACCGGAAAACCGCTGGCCATGGTAATCACCGCCAAGAACTTCCTCGCGGAAGCCGGCAGGAACGATATTGTTTACGTCAATCTGGGCAATCTTCAGGGCGTCAAGGTGGGAGACTATTTCAGGATCTTTCACTACACGGGCACCCAGCATGAGAATGTCTATCAGACGCCGCGTTATGCTTTTGACGTGGACGGCGACCTAGGGCCGACAGCCGGCTTCGGCCGTGTGTCCTCAAAATTTAACTGGACCAACGTTCCTCGGGAAGTATTGGGTGAGGGATTGGTGTTGCGCACGGGTCCGAACTCCGCGACAGTTCTGATCACGGATAGCAATCGCGAAATCTATGCGGGGGATTACGTCGAACTCGAATAGGTCTGCCTATTGCTGCTTCGAAGTGTTGCTTTGGGAAAAATCCGATTCGGTGAAACTTTCTGTAGTGAATGCTTGAACCCTGGTGCCACTCTGCTTCCACGCAGTCCTTTCCAGCCCTGCCTTGACGCAGGTTTCTTCCAGGAATCGTTCAGGGGACCATTGAAACTCAACGGCAACCTGCGGCAAAAGCACTCCTCGCTGAAAATCCGTGCTGACTAACAGCCCATGCTGTCCCACCTTGACTTGCTCCAAGTTGATGTCTTCCAGCGGAGAGAGAATTGAGAGCTCGATTACAATTTCGGAGACCTCGCAGGCGGATACCGCACGGAACCGCGGGTCTTCGCTCGCGGCCGCCCTCGCGCAATAAGCTACAACAGAAATCAGAGAGTCGCGGGACGCAAGCCGACCGATGCAACCGCGCAACCGGCTCCTCTGGCGGAGAGTCACGAAGGCTCCCGCAGGTCGCGAAAGCTCCGCGTTTTCGGGGAGACTTTCCAGCGATTCGTCGCGCTCGACCGCTAGCTCCAATGCGCGCCGGGCGACTTTCAGGAGAATCTGCTTCTCGCGGTCAGCGAGTGAGGGCATCCTCGGGCTTTTCTTTGGGGTCGACAATAAGCAGCGCCCGATGCTGGCGTTGCTGCACTCGGAAATTCACCTGGCTCCAGAACATCTGGAAATAATGGATTGCCGAGACCACGGCGCTGACCACGACAAGCCACATCAGAATGACGCCGAGCGATTTCAACGCCGGATGCATTGCCGTCAGGATCACGGCGCACCCCGCGATCACCTGTAAAACCATCTTCGTCTTTCCAAAAACGGACGCGGGAATGATCAGCCCTTCTGCCACGGCAATTTCGCGCAAGCCTACCACGATGAACTCGCGTCCGATAATGATCACCACCATCCACGCCGGCACGAGCCCCATCTGGACCAGCGAAATAAACGCGGCCGAAATTAATAATTTGTCGGCGATGGGATCGAGCAGTATGCCAAGCGTCGTGACTTCGCGGCGCTTGCGGGCAAGGTACCCATCCATCGCGTCGGTCGCCGCCGCGGCCAACAAAATCAACACGCCCAGAACTTCGAAGTGTACGGGCAATCCCCAGAAGTCCCAGTTGGGTTCACGGGTCAGAAGGACGGCCACCAGCAGGGGAACAAAGAAAATCCGCAGCGTCGTGAGGCTATTCGGCAGGTTCATTTAGATCTCGAGAGACACTTGTTTCCCGCCTGGGTCCAGCAACTATCCCAACAAATATAGTCCCGCGCATCTTGTCGAGTCAACCGTAGTCAGATCACGTGTTCGAGCACCATAGTCTGCAACCCTTAACGGCAACTGAAAGCGCTCATTTCACACGGAACGGGAGACTTACCGAGCCGGAATGAAGGCTTTAGGTTGCTGCTGCAGAGGACTGTATGCCCCTTCGCAACGCGTCGAAAGGAATCTTGTGGATAACTCTACTTCCAGCTTTTTTGTTCGCGCAAGAAACTGATGTGCGCAACGTGATGCCAGCCGTGCCACGCGCACAGCCCGATGTTTTCTTCGAGCTTCACGACGCCGCGCTCCGGATGCCGGTAGGTCCGCGCCAGATCGGAGTCCGAAAGCGACCGCAGGAGAATCACCCAGCGTTGGTGCAGGTTTTCGAGCAGAGCCAGCGAAATTTCAACCGGCGCTGTTTTCGCGTCCGCTATTTCGGCCCATACGGCCTCGTCGTAAGCTTTGATTGTAGGTTCGTTTTCCGCGAGCGCGAACTTGAAGCGTGCGTACGCCTGCATGTGGCTGTCCGCCAGATGATGCACCACCTGCCTCACCGTCCAGCCGCCCGGACGGTAGGGGGTATCGAGTTGCGTGTCCGTCAATCCCGCGATGGCGGCCGCCAAGTGCGAGGGTGTTTCGTCAATCGTGTCGATACAGGCTGCCCGCTGCGCGAGTGTGAGGCTGTCGGCTCGTTCGTATTTGCCGATCGGATACCGCATATCGACGTCCATCAGTCGCCTCCGCAATCCCGGATAAGTGGCCCCGAATCGAACCGCATTGTTGCAACAATCATGCGTACTCAAGATGCGTCAGAATGGACGGCTATTAGGCGGATAGTTTATCCGGCATGACTGCTTGCGGCTACGGGAAGTTAAGAAGCAATGCTACAAAACGGCTCATTTTGGTAGCGTCAGCGGAGTTCTGCATAGCTTCGTACAAGACTGAAAGTTCGCACTTCATCGTTTCCACAACGCAACCCCACACGCATTCAATTCCTCCTGCTCATTGAAGCGAACCGAGGTCGGAAGCCAGTCGAGCCGATCGCATTCGATGAGCGAGCGCAGAAATGCATGCCCCAATTGACTTAGGGGAAATCGGTGGGTGTATACTCCCACTGGCTGGAAAGTGCGAAGAGCACCCTGGCCGGCCTATGGGAGGCACAAATGGAAGTTCCGAAGTTTTCTTTGCGGAGGGTGGCGGTTCTGCTCAGCGCGGTGAGCGTGCTTGGGGCGACGTGGGCCGTTGTGAGGGCACAGGCGCCCTCGAAGGCAGCCGCTGGGGATACACATTACTCACCATTGAACACAGTGGTAACTGAATATTACCCGCGAATGCCGTGGGGTGGATACCCCTATTCGGCCTATTTAGACGCGGAAATTGCGGATTCCGACGTGCACAGAGTTCTGTACTCCGACGAACGAACAATGCTGATGGAGGTGACGAACCCTCCGGGGCTGGACGTGCACATGCACGGGCATCCGTACGCATCGGTTTTCGTGCGTGATTCCGGATCGACAGCGGGAGCTCCGGGTGCGGTTCCTGACCGCATTGCAAACAATAGCAATGCGACAGGCGCCGGCGCCGGCGGCTTAGCCGACCCGGTGCTCGATCCGACCAGTCCTTTTAATGGGCAGGGCTGGGGTTCAGGTCCGGCACCCAAGGGAATGGAATATCCGGCGTGTACTACGTCGCCGCCGCAGGCACCGCACAAGCCGTTGAATCGCACCTCTGCGCCTTTGCATTTCTATAGGATCGAGTTCAGGCGGCTCGACGGCGAAGATATTCAGGCCCACTGGAAGGACTGGTATCCTGAGGCGGCGGAAGCAGCGCCGCCAGTGAAGAATCTGGTGCCGGGGCCGAACCTGGGACCGAATTTCTCGAAAGAGTGGCCCTATCCCATCGTTTATGACGGAATACAGGCCGCGCCCAACAACTACAAACTGCTCTTTGAAGACGAACACCTGCGGTTCGTGGAAGTGATCGTTCGGCCCGGCGAAACAACTCCGATGCATGGCGATCCTTATCCTTCCGTGCTCGCGATTGGTTCGATCAGCGGCGATCCATCGAGCGTGACCTACACGAAGTTGGACCCCAATAGTCCGCTCAATGGGCAAGGCTCCGGTCACGGAGCGGCGCCGACGATCATGAATATGAAGGTGCCGCTGTGCGAAACGATGACTCCGCGTGCGCCATACGCAATCCACAACGGCGGCAGCGTGCCAGTGCACTACTATCAATTTGATTTCAAGCGGATCGACGGCGCAGGGTTCGCAGCGAACTGGCAGAAATGGTATCCGTGGATGATGTACATGAAGTACATGCGGTAAGTTATGGAAGGCACCGGGCGGAGAGGGGATTGCGGCTCTCTGCCCCAACGCTTTCAGAGTCAACGCAGAATAAATAATCCCGCCGAGTATTTAGAACCACCTACGAATCACGACTACATGTCTGCGGAGTCGTCCTGGTCCTCTTTAGAGGTGAGATTGTTCGTGGCGCTCAGTAGCCCCAGCGCATGAGGACTGCGCCGGAGGTGTAGCCTGCGCCGACGGCAATTAGCAGGACGAGATCGCCCTGGCGCAATCGCTTCTGCTCGACCGCGTCCACAAGACCCAGAGGAATCGTCGCCGCAGTGGTGTTGCCGAAACGTTCGATATTGACGAGGATCTTCGACTCGTCCACGCCGAGGCGTTCCTGCATGGCGCGGATGATGCGGAGGTTGGCCTGATGAGGCACGACAAGGGCGAGGTCGCGGCTCGTCAATCCATTGCGCTTGAGTAACTCGCAGGCAATTTCGCTGGTGCGGCGCACGGCATATTTAAAAACCTGCTGCCCTTCCTGGTGAACGTAGTGCATGCGCTTTGCGACGGTTTCGGCTGAGGACGGATGGAGCGAGCCTCCAGCGGGCATATAGAGGTTGCACCCCCCGGACCCATCGATGTCGTTCATGAAGTCGATAATGCCGTCGGACTCCGATGAGGCCGGTTCCAGCAGGACGGCCCCGGCGCCGTCTCCAAACAGCACGCAAGTGGCGCGGTCGGTGAAATCCAGAATCGAGGTCATAACGTCGCTGCCGATGACGAGGACCTTCTTATGCGTGCCGGCGCCGACGAATTGCGCTCCCGTTGTAAGCGCGTAGATGAAGCCGGAACAAGCGGCGGAAAGATCGAAACCCCAGGCATTTGTCGCGCCAAGGCGATCTTGAATCAAACATGCCGTGGCCGGGAACATCATGTCCGGCGTGACGGTGGCAACCACAATCATTTCAATTTCCCGCGGATCGACGCCCTTATCCCCCAGAAGTTTTTTCGCTGCTTCAGTGCCGAGGTGAGAGGTGGCAACACCGGGATCCGCATAATGCCGCTCCAGAATGCCGGTGCGCGCGCGAATCCATTCGTCGTTGGTGTCTACAATTTTTGCGATATCGGCGTTCGTGACGACGCGGGGTGGAACGTATCCGGCCACTCCTGTAATTTTTGCGGGGATCCGCTTGCCCATCCATCACTCCAATGCAAAGGGAATAGCTCGCGATTGTACGTAATCACGCGGTACGCTGACAAGAAAAAGCAGGAACCGCGCGATGGGCAATACGGCAAGGTAACCAAAACCGCAGTTGAAAAATCGCGCCGCCCGGTGGTTCGAATAACAAGAATACCTCAAGCACCTGCGGAAATTTCGTAGCGGTAGGTGATTTTCGCGGTCTTTCCGAGCATGGCGGCTACGGAACAATATTTGTTCTGGCTCAGCTCGATTGCGTCGCGGACGGCTTTGTCATCGAGCGTTCCCGAGAGGCGATACACCATTTCGATCTTGGTCCAGACAGTGGGAGGCTCGGCGGCGCGCTCTCCAGAAATGGCCACTTCGAGCGAAGCGAGCTTCTGGCGCTTCTTCGCGAGTATCTGGACAACATCCACCGAACTGCAAGTGCCAAGTGCCGCGAGAAGCATCTCCATGGGGCTTGGCGCGGAATTGTGCTTGCGGTCGGCGTCGAATGGAATCGCGTGTCCGGACCCTGAGTTCGCAAGAAATTCTTCATTATCCACCCACTTTACGACTGTCGTTTCCATAGGTTCTCCTCCGGGACAAGTATAAGGCCGATCAAGACGCGGTGAGCGTGCACCCTCGCACGCTGCGCAAATGATTCAAATGGTAAGTTAAAAATGGAAACAAACGTTGTGTTCGCGAGTGATGGCAGAGCCGCCCGGCAAGAAGACGATCAGCGCCGGTCGAGCGCCGGGTGACGCACATCACGGCCGGCAACGAAGTAGATAACGTCCTCGGCGATGTTCGTGGCGTGATCGCCGATGCGCTCAAGATTCTTGGCCACGAGGATGAGTTCGAAGGCCGCGAAAACGACAGCGGAGTTTTCCATCATGTAGGTGAGAAGCTCTCGGAAGAGTTGATCGCGAAGGCGATCGACCTGATCGTCGCGCTGCAGGACGCTCTGCGCCAGCTCCTGGTCGCCGCGAACGACCGCATTTAAGCTGTCGCGGACCATTCCTTCCGCGAGTTCACTCATGCGAGGAAGATCGACATACGGCTTCACCTGCGGGTGGCGCATAACGCGCATGGCGGACTGCGCGATATTCACGGCCTGATCTCCGATGCGTTCAAGATCGCCGTTGATGCGAGAAACCGCAAGGAGGAAACGAAGGTCCGCGGCCATCGGGGCCTGAAGAGCGAGCTGGCGCTGGACGCGCTCATCGATCTCGATCTGCATTTCGTTGATGGCGTCTTCTTCGTTGAGCACGGATTCAGCCAGACCTTCGTCCGCATCGAGCACGGCGTGAACGGCCTGGTGAACGGCTCGCTCGGCAAGGCTGCCCATCCAAAGCAGGCGCTGCTTCAGTTCTTCAAGATCGTGTTCCCAGTGGCGTTCCATGTCGTGACCTCTATCTCCGTTAAGATGAACCCTGGCGCGAATCCATTGCTCTTAATCGCGCGACGGCAATCGGGATCATCTCATCCGAACCGGCCCGTGATATAAGCCTCCGTGCGGGGATCAGCCGGAGTGGTAAAAAGCTTCGAAGTGTCATTGTGCTCGATCAGCTTTCCGTCGAGCATAAAAGCCGTGAAATCGCTGGCACGGGCCGCTTGCTGCATATTGTGGGTGACGATGGCCAACGTGCAACTGTCCTTGAGATGAAACATCAGCTCCTCAATCTTGGCGGTCGTCACGGGATCGAGCGCGGAGCATGGCTCATCGAGAAGCAGCACTTCCGGATCGACCGCGAGGGCCCGCGCGATGCACAAACGCTGCTGCTGCCCGCCCGATAGCGCGAAGGCCGATTTGTGGAGGTAGTCTTTTACTTCCTCCCACAAGGCGGCGCGACGCAGGCTGTGCTCCACGAGATCGCTGAGGCGGCCTTTGTAGCCATTGATCTTGAGACCATAGGCCACATTTTCATAAATCGATTTGGGGAACGGGTTCGGGCGCTGGAAAACCATTCCCACGCGGCGGCGCAGGTTTACAACGTCCATCTCGGAGATGTTCTGGCCGTCGAGCAAAATTTCGCCGGAGTAGCGGCTGTTGCGGACGGTCTCGTTCATCCGATTGAGCGTGCGTAAAAAAGTGGATTTTCCGCAGCCGGAAGGTCCGATCAGCGCCGTCACTTTGTTCGCGGGAATCTTGAGATTCAGCCCATAAACGGCCTGTTTAGCGCCATAGAAGAAGTCGAGATTGGAAATTTGAAAGCGCACCCGCGCCTCCTTATGAGGTATCGCTGTAGGGATATCCGTCTTGCGCACATCGGGCGCGAGTCTTGTGGCTGCTGCGTTACTTCCATGCGTTGCGGCGGTCATATTTATGCGCTCCGACTGGCTCCCCAACGACTCAGGACAAGCCGGCAGCCGAGGTTTGCGACCAAAACAAGTCCCAGCAGGATCAATCCGGCGGCCCAGGCTTGGCGGTGCCAGTCATCGTAGGGTGCTATAGCGTAGGTATAAATCATAACCGGAAGCGAAGCAACAGGCTGTTCCCATCCCGGGCTCCAGTAGCGATTGCTGAAAGCAGTGAACAAAAGAGGCGCCGTCTCGCCCGCAACACGAGCAAGAGAAAGCAGCATACCGGTTACGATGCCACCGCTGGCGGCGGGAAGGACCACTGTGGCAATCGTCCGCCATTTGCTTGCTCCGAGCGCCATTGCGCCTTCGCGCATACTCCCCGGTACCGCCCGCAGAAACTCCTCAGTGCTTCGAACGGTAATCGGAATGACCATGACGCCCAACGCCACGCCGCCAGCCAGAGCGGAAAAATGTTTCACGGGCAATACCACAAGCGAATAGGCAAAAATTCCGATCACAATAGACGGGACGCCGTTCAGCAGGTCCGTCGTATAGCGAATGATGAACGAGAATGTCTTACCGCCGAATTCCGCAAGGTATACGCCAGCCATCAGCCCGATCGGAAGGCCCATGAGCGCCGCAAGGAAGAGCAGCTTCAGGCTGCCGATGATGGCATTCGCCATGCCACCGCCCGTTTCCCCCACCGGTTTAGGCAATTTCGTGAAGAAATCCCAATTCAGGGATTTGCCACCGTTGTATACGAGGTAGCCGAGGATTAGAAAAAGCACGGAGACAACGGCAAAAGCCGCTACGCCAGTCAGGGTAAGCATCACTAAGTTGAGCGACTTGCGCCAATGGAGGCGAAAACTGTTCATTTAGGGGTGGCCTCCGCCGCGTTCCGTGGCGACAATCAGGATGCGGGCGAGCCCGTTCAGGATGAAGGTCATCAAAAACAGCACAAGGCCGAGCTCGATCAGGGCACTGAGGTACAAGTTACCAGTGGCCTCGGTAAATTCGTTGGCGATCACGGCAGCTATGGTATAGCCCGGAGCGAAGAGAGAGGCACTGATTTTGGGGTCATTTCCGATGACCATCGTGACGGCCATGGTTTCGCCGAGAGCGCGAGCCAGCGCAAGGAAGATGGACCCGAAGATGCCAGTCCGCGCCCATGGAACAACCACCTGCCAAGTCGATTCCCAGCGAGTCGCGCCCAAAGCGAGCGCGGCTTCGCGCTGCTCGCGCGGTACCGTCAGCAGAACCTCGCGCGACACAGAAATAATAAACGGAACTACCATGATGGCCAGGACAATTCCCGCAGTAAGAAACCCGACGCCGTAATTGGGACCCTGAAAGATGGGCAGAAATCCCAGCGTTCGCTTCACGAAGGGACCAATCGTTGTCCGCATAATGGGGACGACAACGAAAATTCCGAGGAGTCCGTAGATAACACTGGGAACAGCCGCGAGTAAATCAATCAGAAAGGCAATCGAGTCGCTGAGTTTGCGCGGCGCAAGCTCGGCAAGGAAAATGGCCGCGGCCAATCCGAGGGGCACGGCGATGACAAGAGAGACGACGGAAGTCACAAGCGTGCCGTAAATAAATGGCAGAGCGCCGAAGTTACCGAAGATCGGGTCCCACACCTTCGTCCAAAAGAACATCCAGCCGAACTTTGCGCGCGATAATTGCGAGTTGATCCACAGCTCGAAAACGAGCAACGAGGTAAGCAGGAGAATCACCGCCGCAAAAATGAGTGTGAGGACGTGCGCCACTTCGTCGCCATGACGCAGACGGGCGATAAATGCACGCGGTCCCGCCGGTGGCGGGACCGCGCGATCGATGGTAGCGGCAGTGGACATGTTACTGAATCAAGGAAATCGCCTTCATCTCCCTTGCAATGATCGGCTGTGGCAATTTTGCATAGGATAGTCCTTCGTTGAAACCCTGTCCATCCGCGAGCATCCACTTGAGAAAAGCCTTGATGGCGTCGCGCTTGGCTGCATCTTTAATCCGGGCTGGAATCAGCAGCCACGTGAAACTTGAAACGGGATACGCCGTCGCCCCAGGAGCATTGGTAATAGAAACGCGGAAATCATCGGGCATATCCTTGGCGGCACCAGCGCCAGCCGCCGTAATCCCGGCCAGGTCAGCCTTCACGAACTTGCCGGAGGCATTCTGAACTTTGCCGTACGAGATATTGTTCTGCACCGCATAAATCAGTTCGATGTAGCCTATCGCGCCGGGAGTTTGTTTCACGAGCCCTGAAACGCCCTCATTACCCTTGCCACCGAGGCCAACGGGCCAGTTCACCGAAGTGCCCATCCCGACTTTGGCCTTCCATTCTCCGCTGGCTTTCGCTAGAAAGTCTGTCCAGATGTAAGTTGTGCCACTGCCGTCCGAGCGGTGAATGACGACTATGTCGTCGCTCGGAAGCTTGACGCCCGGGTTCGCCTTGGTAATTTCGGGGTCATTCCACTTTGTGATTTGGCCTAAATAGATGCCGGAAAGAGCTTTCTGGGTGAAGTTGAGATCGGTGGCGACACCAGGAACGTTGTAAGTGGGAACATCCGCTCCGAGCACGGTGGGAAAATGCAGAACTTTGAACTTCGCTTGCGAAAGCTGCTCGTCCGTCATCGGACCGTCCGAGGCTCCGAAGTCGACCGTGCCTTCCATAAGCTGGCGAATCCCGCCGCCGGAGCCGATGGATTGATAGTTGATTTGAATATCGGGATGCTGCATGTGATAGACGTCAAACCACTTAGAATATATTGGGTAGGGAAAAGTGGCACCCGCGGCGTTCAGCAGAATCGTGCTGTCCGGTTCTGCACCAATCGTAAAGGCCAAGCCGAGAAAGAGCAATGCGAGAAGCAGCGGTCTCTTCATGTTGGGAAACTCTCCTTGTGCGTACCTTAATTCTTTTACGGAATTGTTACAGTTGTGTTACATCACCGCTACATCGAGATGAAATCACCCAGCGGTGTCGTTTTGATCGGAAAGCGCAGTTCCGGGGGCTTAGAGGATTCCTTGCTCCCAGTCCGCCCTTAACGGCCATGTCGGCTTACCCAATTTACATTCAGCAACTTGCCGTGCCAGCGATGTCCATCCCGACCGGGTTTCACAGCGCTCGGAAGGCCTAATCGCCGAACGCACAGCACTTCGTTTTAGAGATGCGCAGCATAGTCGCGGCCATTGAACGGTCCATGAGTGAAATGTTAAAACTTAATGACTACGCGCCGGCATTTGCGATCGCCGGATCTTCGGCGCGATTTTCCACGCTCTTCGCCCGTCCGTGGCGAACTTCGAGCCCACGGACCCAAAACAAGACGTCCTCGGCGATGTTGGTAGCATGATCAGCAATGCGTTCCAGGTGTCGCGACGCCAGCACGAATTGAAGGTTCGGAGCGGCCTGCGAGGCATCGGTAGCCATCGCTGCCAAAAGCGCTTCGAAAACGCGGTCGCGATACTGGTCGACGAGATCGTCACTTTCGAGGACCTGTGTCGCGAGATCCAGATTCTGATAGATCAATGCTCCCAGACATCGTGAAACCATGGCGCGAACCGCGGTCGTCATCGGTTCGAGTTCGCCGGGCGTATGGACGTCCGCCATTCCCGCCAGAGAAATAGCACGCTCGCAAAGGTTGACTGCCAAATCGCCCATACGTTCCAGATCGTTGTTGATCTTGAGGGTGGCCACGGTCAAACGGATATCGCTATCGTGCAAATGTTCCTGCCGCAGGATGCGGACGGCATGCTCATCAATCAAAATTTCCATTTCGTTGATGCGAGGCTCGGTGAGAAATACCTCGCTTGCGAGGCGCTCGTTTCTCTGGAGAATGGCCTCGAGGGCGCGATTTATCGACCCTTCGACGGTCCTCGCCTGCGAAACGAGATAATTGACTAGAACGCTTTGAAGGATTCCCTCCACGTTCGTCTTCGTCATAGCCATGGCTGCTGCCTCCTGCTGGAGCGAGCATTGATTTCACCTATGCTCACCGATGCACTCTGAACGCTAGGCATTTCGATGAGATGAAGATCAAATGAATTTTTCGCGACAGCGAACGGAAAAGCCTCAGCCGGCGAGGGGAAGCGAAAAAGAAAACTTTGAACCATGGCCGACTTCGCTCTCAACCCACAGGCGGCCGCCATGCGTCTCGATAATGTGCTTAGCGATAGAAAGGCCCAGGCCCGTTCCTCCAGCTTCCCGGGAGCGGGCGGCATCAACGCGATAGAAACGCTCGAAAATGCGCTCCTGATCGGCGAGCGGGATGCCGATACCGGTATCTTCGACGGTGATGACCGACTCCCGTGCACCAAACACGGCTTGCACTCGAATGCGGCCTCCCGCAGGCGTGTACTGGATGGCATTGTCGAGCAAATTCTGGAGCACGTCCCGGAGCAGGTTGGCGTCGCCGCGAACCGGCGGCAGGTCCGGCGGAACGTCAATTTCGAGAGAGATTTGCTTTTGGTTTGCTTTCAGCAAAGTCGTTTCCGCGCAGCGCTCGATCAGCTCAATGGGGCGAACCGCAAAAAATTCAAGTTCGAGTTTGCCCGCCTCGATGCGGGCGAGCTTGAGCAGGTCATCGGTCAACCTAGCGAGGCGGATCGCGTGATCGCGAATGATTTCGAGGAAGCGGCGGTTGTTTTGGGGGTCGTCGAGGGCGCCCGCCAGCAAAGTCTCGGAGAAACCTTGGATGGCGGTGAGCGGCGTCTTGAATTCGTGAGAGACATTGGCAACAAAATCCTGGCGCACACGCTCCAGGCGGCGCAATTCCGTGACTTCGTGAAGAACCACAACGGCGCCGGAAGGTCTCTGCTCCGCCGATGAGCCCGGCCCCGCTGGTTCGAGGGATTTTACCGCTGCTGCTGTGACCGAGAAACTGCGTTGCTGGACGATTCCCATCGCGATGTCGCTTTGGAGCCCTTCCTCTCCGCGAAGGGCGCGCCGAATGAGTCCCAGCAGTTCCGAATTGCGGGCCACTTCGATGAGAGGTCGGCCCTCAATGCTAACGGGATCGAGGTTGAGAATCTCCGAGAAGGCGCGATTCGAAAAAACGAGTCTTTCCTGGGCATCGATCACCGCAACTCCCTCGACCATGCTGCGGAGGATTGCGCTCGACCGGTTGCGTTCACCGCTAAGGGAATGTATGGTTCGGTCCATCCATGCGGCGGCTTCGTTGAGCGCCTCGGCCAGATCCGACAGCTCATCCCGCGGCCCGTCCGGCGTCAACGGCTGAAAATCACCGTGAGCAAGCCCTGCCGAGAAATCCTTCAGGCGCTCGATGCGCGCACTGACGCGACGGAAAAAAACGAGCGAAAGCCCGCCCCCCACAAGGAGAATGATGAGCGACGCAGCGAGCAACTTACGGTGAAGATCCGCGACGGAAGCTTTCACCCGCGCGAGCGGAAGGGCCATTCGAATCACGAGCGGAGAGCCCGCGGCAGGCTGAAATCGCACCGCATGATAGAGAAGGTCTTGATTGACGGAACTGCTGTACCGAACCGACTGCCCCTGCCCGGACGAGAGCGCCTGCTGAAATTCCGGCCGATCGGAATGATCCTCCATCAGGCGAGGATCAAGGGCGGAATCCGCCAGCGTGCGGCCATCGCCACCGATCACGCTGACGCGGACGCCGGTTTTGGCAAAGCGGCCAGTCCAGGCAAGTAAGCTGGCATCGTTGCTCCAATCGGGCGGACTCGCCTGAGCAAGATCGAGCAGCGAGACGAGGCGATCATCGGCAGAGCGAATAGTTTCGCGCTCCAGAACATGGGAAGAATAGAGGTCGACTGCGAGCAAGGAAGCCGCAACGAGGGTGAGATAAACCACCCCGAGATTCCAGAACAGCCTAGCTCGCACGGGTTTCGAAGAGATAACCGGCGCCGCGAACGGTCTTCATGTACACGGGATGCTGCGGATCAATTTCGACTTTTTCACGGAGCCTGCGGACGTAGACATCCACGCTTCGAGGCGTGACGAAGCGCTCTGTTCCCCACACACCGTCGAGCAATTGGTCTCGCGTGAAAACGCGATTGGGCCGCACCGCCAGAAAATATAAAAGCCGAAATTCGAGGGTGCTCATCGGAACAGGTTTGCCCGCGCGCGTGACGCGATACGCAGCCGGATCGATGCGGAGCGCGCCGAATTCGAGGGCTTTCTCGGAGGGCGTGGCCGGCTCGGCCCGCCGCAGAAGCGCTTTGACGCGAGCGACGAGTTCACGCGGGCTGAAGGGTTTGGTGACGTAATCGTCGGCGCCCAGTTCGAGACCGACGACGCGGTCCGCTTCTTCCCCCTTCGCGGTGAGAATCAAAATCGGCAGGCGATTGAGGCTGGCGTCCCGGCGAACGTCCTTGCAGATGTCAAGGCCTGAAACTTTGGGCAGCATCAAGTCAAGAACCAGGAGATCGGGAGGAGCCTTCCGAAGCTGCGCGAGTCCGGTGCCGCCGTCGCCGGTCGAAGCGACCTGAAATCCATCCTTTTCGAGGTTATACCGAACCAGTTCGACAATGTCCTTATCGTCTTCGATCACAAGGATGCGTTTCATTGGCGTCTCTCTTTGGTCGAGTCGAACACACCATACGGGAAATCACGCCTCGGACGCAAGCGAGTGATTACGGGGCAATGGCGCGCTATGCGGGATATAAGGGCGTCCCGAAATGGTCCAGAGCGCTCCGGCTAAGCCAAAACGCGAATTGAATTTCGATTGTGTCATCCCGGCACAACTTGTAGTCCGCTGAATCCACGCGGGTTGCAACTGTCGTGGCTCAACTGTTTTGGCTAACCGTCTGCAGCGTCACTTTCCTGCGTTTGCATCAAGGCGGGACAAGGTAAGTCGATAACTCCAATGCGGAGGAATGTGCTCACCAGTGAAAATTTGCGAGAGATGGTCTGCTGAGAGAGCCATGACGATCAACGACGCGCATGGTATCGGGTTGTTGTCCGAGGGTTATCGAAGACGCTCTCTCGTCGTGAGAACGGTGGTGTTTTTGTGCCTGGCGCTGCCGGTTTTCGCGCAGGAAAAGTCCGATGATTTAACGAATCGGAGTATTGAAGACTTGATGAACATTGAGGTGACGTCGGTATCCAATAAGGAAGAAACACTTTCGCGGACGGCCGCAGCAGTGTTTGTAATCACGCAGGAAGATATCCGCCGGTCGGGGGCGCTCAATATTCCCGATCTCCTGCGCATGGTGCCCGGAATGGATGTGGGACAAATCGATTCGAATACGTGGGCGATCAGCGCGAGGGGACTCAACGAGGAGTTCAGCGACAAGCTACTGGTGATGGTGGACGGCCGGAGCGTGTACACGCCGACCGACGGCGGCGTCTTCTGGGACACGCTCGATCTGCCTCTGGAGGATATCGAGCGAATTGAAGTCATTCGGGGACCCGGCGGAAGCGCATGGGGCGCCAATGCCGTGAATGGCGTGATCAACGTGATCACGAAGAAAGCGTCCGGAACAAAGGGAGGCTTCGCGGTTGCGGGCGGCGGAAATCTTGACCAGGGATTTGGAACTTTGCAATACGGAAGCCTCCTCGGGAAGACGAACTATCGGGTATATGCCAAATATTTCGATCAATCTCGATTGCCGAGTTTGGCTGACCAGCTAGGGGGTGACGGTTGGCATGTGCTCCGCGGTGGCTTCCGGGCTGATCGGAGCCTTTCTTCAAGGGATGACTTAACACTGCAGGGTGACTTGTACGGGGGGCGGAAAGGCGAAGCAGTGCTGGCGTTCGGGTCCGATCTGGCCACACAAACTCAGGCCAGTTTGGGCGGCGGTTTTTTCCAAACAGTTTGGAATCATGCCTACTCGACCAAATCCAATACGATACTGCAAATATCGTACGACCGCGACATACGAAATATTCCAATTCGGGACAGGCGAAGCACGGTGGACGTAGATTTCCAAGACCATTTCGCCTGGGGCGGCCGGCAAGACATCGTTTGGGGAGCAGACTATCGCTACACGAATCACCGCAGCAACAACGCCAACGTTAGTTTCGATCCCTCCGACAACATCCGCCAACTCTTCGGCTCATTTGTCCAGGATGAAATCGAGGCGGTTCCGGACCATGTCTATCTGACGCTCGGAGTCAGGCTCGAACACAACGAGTACACCGGTCTTATAGCACTACCCGATGTGCGAGTGGCCTGGCAGCCAAGCCAGCACGAGACTCTGTGGGCCGCGGTGTCGAGCGCGAAAAGAACGCCGTCCAGCACGGAATCGTCGGTACGCACTACCAGCGCGGAATTGCCTGGACCGGGAGGCGTCCCACTGCGCATCGTTCTAGAGAATAATCCGACTTTCAAGAACGAACGATTGCTGGCTTACGAGGCAGGTTATCGAGCATCGGTGTTTGGAAATCTCACGATCGATTTCTCAGCTTACTACAATTCGTACAACAGTCTCAGAACGGTAGAACCCCAAACGCCGTTTCTCCAAACCACTCCGCCACCGCCGGTTCTGGTTCTGCCGAAAGAGTTTCGCAACGAGATGCATGGCGAGGCACACGGGCTGGAAATCTCCGCGAATTGGAAAGCAACGTCGCGGTGGACGCTGAGTCCGGGTTATGCCTTCGAGCGTCTGCATATGCACCTGGCTTCGACCAGCTACGACACGATTTTGCTTCCTGCCGCTGAGGGGGGAAGTCCCGACCATTCGGCGCAGGTTCGGTCGCATTTGGACCTGGGCCACAGATTGTCATGGGATGCCTCCGCCTATTTTGTGGATCGTCTGCGGGCGCTGAGCACTCCTGCTTACACTCGGTTGGACACGGGGCTCACGTGGGGCCTGACGGAAAGAGGCTCGCTCGGTGTTGTGGGTCAGAACCTCGTGCAGGATCACCGGCTCGAATACTTCAACACGACTGGCTTAGTTCAATCGGGATTAATTAAGCGCGGCGTTTACGCGAAATTCAGCTGGGAGTTTTAGGCCCGACTAACAGGCTTGCGAATAGCGAGAAATGACCTTGTGAATTGTGAAAGCCGACCATCGAACGGATTCGGGAAGAAGGAACGGGATGTCCGCGTGAGAAGTCGGCACAGTTTTTGCCGATGGCGCGAAACGGGAACGATGATTCTTCTATTCATCATCGGAAGCGCGCTGCCCGCACAGGGCCAAGCGAGTTCGCCGAGCGAATACCAACTGAAGGCGGCCTTTTTGTTCAACTTCGCGAAGTTCATCGAATGGCCGCAAGACGCTTTCGCCGGCCCGCAATCGCCGTTCGCCATCTGCGTTTTCGGCAAAGACCCGTTCGGGAATTCATTGGATGAGGTTCTCGCAAACAAGACCGTCGGCGACCGGTCGATATCGATTCAACGCACGAAAGCCATAGCGGAGCTCAGGCATTGCCAAATCGTTTTTGTCAGTCATCCGGAAACCGAACGCGTTGCCGACATCGTAGGAGCCCTGGAAGGAACCAACGTGCTGCTCGTGGGAGAAAGCGAAGGATTCGCAGCATCGGGAGGGATGATCGAGTTCACTCTCGAACAAGGACGCGTGCGATTTTCGATCAACCCGGACGCAGCGGAACACGCCAATCTGCGTTTCAGTTCGAAGCTTCTCGCGCTGGCCAAAATCGTTCATGGCGTGAATCATCCGAGAGGAGGCTGAATGGTCCTGAAACACTCATTATCGATTCGTCAGAAACTTCAAGTCATCGTCATGGTGACGTGCACAGCGGCATTGCTGGTGGCCTCGGCCGTCTTCACTCTTTACGACCGTAATACGTTTCTCAACGCGAAGACGCAAGGTCTGCTCGCGACGGCGGAAATGATCGGCAGCAACAGCACGGCGACGCTGACGTTCCGGGATCCCGGAGCCGCGAGAGAAATCCTGGACGCCTTACGAACCCAGCCGCACGTGATCCGGGCCTGCATTTACGACAAGAGCGGCAAGATGTTTGCGAGGTACAGCCGGGCTCCAGGCGATGCGGACTTCTCACCTCCGCCGGTGCGGAACGATGGGAGCGCCGTTCAGAACGGGAGCATGGTCCTGTTCCAGCATATCCTGCTGAACAACGAGCCAATCGGCGTGATTTTCATTGAAGCGGATCTGGCGGACCTTACCGCCCGGATGACGAGATTTGTGGTGATGGCGTTTCTTATCCTATTGATTTCACTGGGCGTTGCTTACCCACTATCCGCGCGGCTGCAAACGTTGATCTCTGGTCCCATTCGGGAACTGGCGGAGACGGCATCGTTGGTTTCCGCCCACGAAAACTATTCCGTGCGGGCGACGAAGCGAAGCGATGACGAAATCGGGCTTCTGTTCGATCAATTCAACGGGATGCTTGCGCGGATCGAACAACGCGATACAGCCTTGCAGCAGGCGCATGACCTGCTCGAGAAGAGGGTGGCGGAACGAACGTCCTATCTGAACGCGCTGATCGAGAACAGCCCGCTGGCCATCATGGTTCTGGACGCGGACCAAAAAATTCAATTGTGCAATCCGGCGTTCGAGAAACTATTTCAGTATTCGCGACAGGAAGCGATCGGGAAACCGGTCTCCAGCTTGTTTGGCGGCGGAGACCTCTTATCGGAAGCCCGGCGGACTGCGATGCTCAAGCTCGACGAATCACCGATCAACCTTGTGACAACGCGCCAACGGAAGGACGGCAATCTCGTGGATGTCGAAGTGCACGCCGTCGCGTTGCTTGTAGACGGAAAGGCGGTCGGTTCTCTCACGCTTTACCAGGATATTTCCGTTCGAAAACGCGCCGAAGACCAAATGCAGCGAGCCAAGGAAGCGGCGGAAGCGTCCAACCGGGCCAAGAGTGAATTCCTGGCGAATATGAGCCATGAAATCCGCACGCCGATGAACGGGATCATGGGCATGACAGAACTGGTTCTCGACACGCCTCTCGACGCCGAGCAGCGCAACTACCTGAATCTGGCGAAACTGTCCGCTGATTCGCTGCTCTCCCTGATCAATGACATTCTGGATTATTCCAAGATCGAGGCGGGAAGACTCGAAATTGAATCGATTGATTTCAATCTCGGTGACACGCTCGGCGACACGATGAAGACGCTCAGCCTTCGCGCGCACCAAAAGGAACTCGAACTCGCGTTCGAGATCGATCCGGGTGTGCCCGATGCGCTTGTGGGGGATCCCGGACGCCTACGGCAGGTGATTCTGAATCTGGTGGGCAACGCGATCAAGTTCACCGAGACGGGTGAAGTGATCCTGTACGCGAAAACGGAATCGCGCACACCCGAGGAAATCGTCATTGACTTCAACGTCACGGACACGGGGATCGGCATTGCTCCGGAGAAACAGGAAGCGATCTTCGATGCATTTCAGCAGGCGGACGGCTCGATGACCCGCAAGTACGGCGGGACCGGGCTGGGCCTGACCATTTCGTCCCGGCTGGTGGAGCTGATGGGGGGCCGCATCTGGGTGGAGAGCGAGGTGGGAAAAGGAAGCCGATTCCATTTCACGGGGCGGTTCGCGCTGCAGAAAGAGCCGTCGAGAAAGATCGTGCCACGAGATCCCGCTACGCTGCACACCATGGGCGTTCTCATCGTCGATGACAATGCAACCAACCGGCACATTCTGGTCAAGATGGTCGACAACTGGCACATGAAGCCCACGGCGGTGGACAGCGGTGCGAAGGCGATCGTGGCATTAGGAGAGGCGACGGGACTCGGAAGAAATTTCCCGCTCATTCTTCTCGACGCGCAAATGCCGGAAATGGACGGATTCGCGGTGGCGGAGGCCATCAAACGAAACCCGGAGTGGCGGGCAGCCACCGTGATGATGCTGAGTTCGGCGGGGCAGCGCGGGGATGCCATCCGGTGCCGCGAGCTCGGCGTCTCCGCGTATTTGACGAAACCCGTCCGGCAAACCGAATTGCTCGATGCCGTGCTGACGGCCCTGGGAACGCGCGCGAAAGGCGAGCCGCGGGCGCCCCTGGTGACCCGCCATTCCCTGCGCGAAAACCGGAAGGGCTTCCAGATTCTTCTCGCGGAAGATAATCCCGTGAATCAAACGGTCGCGGTGCGACTGCTGGAAAAGAACGGGCACAAGGTAATCGTAGCCGAAAATGGCCGCGCGGCCATCGAAGCTCTCGAAAAAAGCTCGTTTGATTTGATCCTGATGGATATCCAGATGCCGGAGATGAACGGATGGGAGGCTACGCACGCCATACGAATCAAAGAAAAAACGACGGGCGCGCATATCCCCATCGTGGCGCTGACCGCGCACGCCATGATGGGAGATGAAGAAAAATGTCTCGAAGCGGGCATGGATGCGTACCTGACAAAACCCATTCACAGCCGGGAATTGCTGGCCATGATCGAACGATTCGGGAACGGCAGCGCCGGCAAGGAGGCCGCCCACATGAAACGCCCGACGGAACCACAGATCGAAGCAATCAATTTCGGAGCCGCTCTCGAGCGGCTCGACGGAGACCGCGAATTATTCGAAGAACTCGCACAAATATTCAAGGACGAGTGCCCCAAGATCATGGCGGAGATGGGTCTGGCGATCACGGAGGGGGACGCGAAGATCCTCGAACATCAGGCCCACACGCTCAAGGGTTCTTCCTCCCATCTGAGCGCGTCCGCGGTTTCGCGGAAGGCGGCGGAAATCGAGGCACTGGCGGGCTTGGGAAAAATGGTGGAAGCAAAAGAACAGATGCAAATGCTCGAGAGGGAAATGGATCGTCTGCTGCTTGCTTTGGATTTGCTCGAAAGAAAAGTAATCCACTGAAGGTGCGGATATTTTTTTGGAAACAAAGCGGATGCAGCGCAGGATGCCGGCTTCCGCGCCTAATACGCCAATGGTGAAATAGCGGAAATGAGCAAAGACTTAAAACAACAAAATCGGATTCTCGTTGCGGAAGATGATCCGGTTTCTCGGCGGATGCTGGAAAGCCTTCTGGGCAAGTGGGGATATGAGGTTGAATCCGCCTCGGACGGCCTGGAAGCCTTGCAGCTGCTCGAACGTGTCGACGCGCCTCCTCTCGCGATTCTCGATTGGATGATGCCGGGGCTGGAAGGGCCGCAGGTGTGCCGGCGCTTGCGCGAAGATTCGGAACGACGATACGTGTACGTTCTTCTGCTTACGGTGCGCAGCCAGAAGGGAGACTTGCTGCGCGGGCTGGAATCGGGCGCGGACGATTACCTGACCAAGCCCTTTGACGAGCAGGAACTGCGGGCGCGGCTAAGCGTCGGCCGACGCATTCTGGATTTGCAGAAAAATCTGATCGAGGCTCGAGAAGAATTGCGGTTTAACGCAACCCACGACGTATTAACCGGGATCGTAAATCGTGGAGTGGCGCTGCACGCGCTCCAGCAAGAGCATGCTCGGCAGATACGCGAGGGGGGCAGCTTCGGATTGATCCTGGCGGACATCGATCACTTCAAACTGGTTAACGATACGTATGGGCATATCTGCGGAGACGAAGTGTTGAGGGAAGTGACGCGCCGGATGAAAGGGTGCGTGCGCCCGTACGATACCGTAGGGCGCTACGGCGGCGAGGAATTCTTGATTGTGGTGCCCTCGTCCGAGGGGTTGGGGGCGTTGCAGCTTGCCGACCGAATCCGAACGGCCATTGAAGCTGCCCCCGTATCGACCCAGTCCGCGCAAATAAAGCTCACCGCTAGCTTCGGAGTCGCGGCGAGCACCAGCGCCCGGCCGCTCACTCCGGACGTCCTTCTTCGTCTGGCCGACGAGGCGCTTTACCGCGCGAAGAAACAAGGCCGAAATCGTTCGGAAATCGGGGTGTCCGAACGCAACAGCCTGGATCCGGCCGAACCTGGGGCCACGCCGCTGAAATCGGGCTCGCGCTAGCTCGCGGAGTCGAGCGAAACTGCAACAATTCTTCCGATGCCTCGTGTGGAATTACCGGCTTCAGGCAAGATTCAGGCAGAATAGACGCGTTACGCGGGGAATTTCACTTAACGACGAGGAGAAATGGACGAGCGCGATATCCGGCTGTTTCTAGACGCGGTGAAGTCGGGGCAACTGAGCACGGAGGATGCGCTCGAGCGGCTGCGCCATCTCCCTTTTCAAGATCTCGGCTTCGCAAAAATCGATCATCATCGAGCCTTGCGGCAGGGATACCCGGAAGTCATTTTTGCGCGTGGGAAAACCCCCAAGCAGGTAAGGGAAATCGTCGCGGAAATGCTTCGCGCCGATGCCTCGCACAACATTCTCGTAACGCGAGCGGATGAGAAGGTTTTCCGGGCCGTAAGGCAGCTCGTTCGTTCGCCATCTTCGCGCAACGCCGGCGTAAAATCCGCGAGCAAAGCAGCGGCGTCGCGGACGAAAAAATCGCTGAACGCGGAATTCAACGAGCTGTCCCGCACGATTGCAATCCACCGCACCCGCGCTGTTTTCGGCAAGGGATTGATTCTCGTCGTCACTGCCGGAACCAGCGACATACCCGTTGCCGAAGAAGCGCTGGTAACGGCTCGAGCCATGGGCAATCGCGTGGAAGCGGTATATGACGTAGGCGTCGCCGGTCTGCACCGATTACTCGAGCACAGGCCGAAGCTGAGGGAAGCTCGGGTGATCGTCTGCGTCGCCGGCATGGAGGGCGCGCTGCCTAGCGTCGTGGGCGGAATGGTGGCGGCGCCGGTGATTGCCGTTCCGACGAGCACCGGATACGGGGCAAGTTTTGGCGGACTTACGGCACTTTTGGGGATGTTGAATAGCTGTGCGTCCAATGTGAGCGTCGTAAATATCGACAATGGTTTCGGCGCCGGCTGCGTCGCGAGCGTTATCAACCGGGCCTAGCCAATGGACGGCGCTGGGATCCCTGATACGGAGGGGAGGCCCGCTCGGACAGCCTTTCACTTTCCGACAATCCCTCCCATGCCAGCGTTGACCGGCGTCTGTCGAAACGCTTACGCTGGTATCATCCATGGCCACCGCCGAAGAAGACCTCGACCAAATCGAGCGGGACATCCGCAGGCTGAAAATCGAGTACGAACAATTTTTCGGCGGCGGACGGTCGCGCCCGCCCACGGAGACGCAGTGGCGGCTCGAGACGCTGATGCGCCGCTACAACGATCGGACGGCGGAGTTAAGCTTCGGGCAGCGGTTCCGTTACAACAACCTCGTCCAGACGTATGCGAAGTATGTGGAAATGTGGCGCAAGAAAACCCAGCAAAAAGAAACCGGTATCACCCAGCAACATTTCGGGGCAGCCGCGAAGGCCGTTGAAGCGGCGCGCGCCCGGGAGGCAAGCCTGCGCGCGGGAAACGGGAATTCCCAGGTGGACGCCCCTACCGGTAATGCGGTGGTGCTCGCCGCGCAAGAAAGAGAAGCGGCGATAGCGTTCGCAACTTCTTTTGTCGATCCGGAACAAGAAAAGGAAAAGGTGGTGCAGCTTTATCAAAGGTTGCTCGCCGCGCGTTCGGAAACAGGCGAGGCAGCCGAAGCGCCAACTCTTTCGGCCTTTGAGCGCTTCGTCCGCAAGAAAACGAAAGAGCTGAAAGATAAAGGCGGCCGCGAGATCGAGTACAGCGTGAGCATCGAGGCCGGCCGCGTGAAGTTGAAGGCGCGTATCGCCGATTGACTGCCAAATTTCTCACAATCCGTTCTATATTCGCGTATCATCGAGAAATCCACAGGGAAATTTCAGAACGGCCCTTTCTAAATCCTCCGCAACCGCTTAAACTAACGAGCTTTTTACACACGGGAGGATTGGACGGTGGCTATCGAACGCGCACTCATCAGTGTTTATGACAAGACGGGCGTCGTTGAATTCGCGCGCGAGCTTGCGTCGCTGAAGGTAGAAATTGTTTCCACGGGAGGAACGGCGCGACTGCTGCGCGAAGCGGGGATTCTGGTGCGGGACGTCGCGGACCTGACCGGCTGGCCGGAAATGCTCGGAGGGCGCGTGAAGACGCTGCATCCGAAAGTACACGGCGGAATTCTTTTCCAGCGGAGCAAGGCGGAGGATCGCAAGCAGGTCGGGAAGCATTCGATTTCGCCCATTGACCTCGTGGTGGTGAACCTGTATCCGTTTTCGGCGACAGCGGCGAAACCGGGAGTTACCGCGGATGAATTGATCGAGAACATTGACATCGGCGGGCCTGCCATGGTGCGGTCGGCGGCCAAGAATTTCCAAAGCGTAGGAGTGATTACGGATGCGGCGGATTATGCGCCGATCGCGGCCGAATTGCGTGAGAAAGGCGAGTTGAGTCTTGCGACGCGCCTTCGCCTGGCAAAGAAGGCCTACGCTCGCACGGCGCGATACGATGGCGAGATTGCCACGGAGCTGGAGCGTCTGGCGGCGAACGGGAGCGTCTCCATTGGCACGCTCGAGAAATTGCCGGAGCGAATTCACATTGCGCTCGAACGCCGGCAGACCATGCGCTACGGCGAGAATCCGCATCAAGCTGCCGCTCTTTATATTCCCGCGGGACATCCGGCGGCGGGACTTGCCGGGGCGAAGCAACTCCAGGGCAAAGAGCTTTCGTACAACAATCTGGTGGACCTCGATGCCGCGCGCGGGCTGGTGATGGAATTCGGGCGTCCCGCGGTTGCGATCATCAAGCATAACAATCCGTGCGGAGCGGCCGAGCAGGATTCGATGCGGGATGCGTACGTCAAAGCCCTTGCGTGCGATCCTGTTTCCGCTTTTGGCGGCGTTCTGGCGTTCAATCGTCCACTCGACGCGGACACGGCGGAGGAAGTAGCGAAGCTATTCGTAGAGTGCATCGCCGCGCCGGGCTATGAACCCGGCGCACTCGTAAAATTCGCGGCCAAGAAAAATCTTCGATTGCTGGAGCTCCCGCAAGAGGCGGCGCCCGAAGAACTCGAATTGAAAAGGATCTCCGGCGGCGTGCTGGTGCAGGAGCCTGATAGACATGAGTTGAGCGAAGCAGATCTGAAAGTAGCCACGAAGCGAGCCCCCACCGCAGCCGAACTGCGAGCGCTGCTGTTCGCGTGGAAAGTTTCCAAGCACGTGAAGTCGAACGCGATTTTGTTTGCTCGCGACGGGCAGACGGTGGGCGTCGGCGCGGGACAGATGAGCCGCGTGGATTCGGTGAAAATCGCGGTGATCAAGGCGGGAACCGCGGGCTTAAGCCTGGCCGGGAGCGTCGTCGCGTCGGATGCGTTTTTCCCATTTCCCGACGGCGTCGAAGAAGCGGGCAAAGCCGGCGCCACGGCGGTGATTCAACCGGGCGGGTCCGTGCGGGATCAAGACGTGATCGCAGCCGCTAACAAACTGGGAATGGCGATGGTGTTCACCGGCGTCCGGCACTTCCGCCACTAGGTGTCTGTCGTCGGTACGTAATCTCGGTTACCTGCGTCTCGCCCTGATCGGGGACTATTTCCGAGCGGGAAATATAGGTATCCGGGCCTATACGCGTGAAAATGACGCGCTTCGGTTTGCCATCGTTGGCGTTTTCAAAGACGATTTGAGTGGGATCAGCGCTGCTGAGCATCAGCACCGTCGGTCCGGAACGTTCCCACGGCGCGAGGGATGGCGTAAAGTGCCGAAAGCGGTATTCGATTCCGTCGGGCGTCTCAACCAGCGAGAATAATTCGATAACCAGAGTTTTGTCGTTCTCGATCTCCCGGAATACGCCGACCATCGCTCCTGCTTTAGGGGCCATCCACGTTTGTTCGGCGATGCGCGGCCCCCAATTGCCTTGCCACCGCCCATCGAGCCATGCCAAATTTGCTAAAGTCGCCTGGGCGGATCGGCTGGTACCTTGTGAGCCTCCTGGGGATACTTGGCCCGGCTCTTCCGCCTGTGCGCTGCCGCCTGAGGGCTTCTGAGCGAGAGGACCGCTTGCCACCGAGAGCAAAAGTGCCGCTATCCCAATCGCGGAAACGACTGCCGCTCGGATATGGATGTTCGTCATTTCCCGTCCTTCGAAATACGGCGAATCAGAGCAAACGACAATTCAAGTTAGCGAGCGTACCGGAAACACAGTAGTGCGCCCGCGTAACAAAAGGTGCGGGCGCCCCGGAATACTTTGACGCCGTTGTGCCCTCTATAAGATAATGGTTTTTGCTGTCCGCGCATGAAAACTATTCTTAGCGGCGGGATATTAGTGGCTCTTCTGGTGGCGGCTTCGCCGGGGGCACCGAAGAATACGCTCCAAGCCCAACCGGCGCGCGCGGCTCAACCGCAGGGCCCGGCCGCTTCGACCCCAGCAAGCGATCCAAACGGCGACTCCTTTTATTACTTCACTTTAGGCCATATGCAGGAGCAGGAGTTCGAAGCTTCCGGAGATTCGGACCAGGCAACGCAATGCATCGATTCCTACAAGAAAGCTCTCGCACTGGAACCGAATTCCACGGTGATCCAGGAACGCCTCGCCGAAATTTACGCCAAATCCCAACATATTCGAGATGCGGTGATCGAGGCTCAGGGCGTCCTTAAGGCGGAGCCGGACAACATAGATGCGCATCGTCTGCTGGCGCAAATTTACGTGCGCACTTTGGGAGATATAAGCGCGGGAGAGGCACAGCAGGAAAATCTAGCCAAGGCAATCGAGCAATTTCAGGCCATCCTAAAGTTCCAGCCGGATGATGTGTATTCTGCCTTGTGGCTCGCGAGGCTGTACCGTTTTCAAAATCAGCATGACCAAGCCGAGGCTGTGCTTCGCGGAGTCCTGCACCAGGACCCCGAAAATGGGCAGGCTCTCGAGCAGTTGAGCCAGATTCTGGTCGACGAAGGCCGCTCGAAAGATGCGATCGATCTGTTGTCGCAAGCCGCCGTCGACTCTGCCTCTCCGGACATTTACGGACTGCTCGGTGACGCTTACTCGCAACAAAAAGATTACGACAAGGCAGAGGACGCCTATCGAAAAGCCGTGGAGGAAGATCCCGATGATCCCGCCCATCGCCATGGCCTGGCGCAGGCGCTGCTTTCCGAGGATAAGTACCCCGAAGCGCTCGATCAGTTTAAGAAGCTGGCGGAACTCGAACCGGGGACGTCGGAAAATTACTTGCGCATGGCCCAGCTATATCGCCGGCTGGGACAGTTCGATGAGGCGCAGGCAAGCCTGTTAAAAGCAAAGCAGCTGGCACCGGGAAACCTGGAAGTCCTGTACAACGAGGCGCTTCTGTACGAGGACCAGGGCCGTTACACCGACGCCGTCAAAGTGCTGACGGACGCGATCAACGGCGTGAAGGCCAGCGACGCGCAAAATCCAAATGCGCTTTCTATCCTTTACGAGCAACTGGGGCACACCTATCGAGACCAGCAGAATTACCCGGCGGCGATCGAAACGTTCGAGGAAATGGGCAAATTGAATCCCGACTCGCAAAAGCGCGCGAATATTCTTCTAATCGACACCTACCGGGAGAATCGCGATATTGACCATGCGCTCGCTCTGGCGAAGAAAACGCTCGATAGCACCCCGAAGGATCCCGAACTCACGGTAACGCTGGCAACGCTCTACGGCGAAAAAGGCGAACCCGCCCAAGGCACGAAACTCCTGCAGGCCCTGCTTAAAGGCAACGATAACGACCAGGAAATTTATGTCGATATCGCGCAAGTGCAGGAGCGCGGGCACCAGTACGGCGAGGCCGAGAAATCCGCGGAGAAGGCAGCGCAACTGGCGCA
>Ga0182024_10005084_pt1 | contig 29705 bp, 26 predicted proteins | sample P32metaG_FD_120480 | JGI IMG/M metagenome (GOLD analysis project Ga0182024, IMG submission 120480) | Permafrost microbial communities from Stordalen Mire, Sweden - P3-2 metaG (Illumina Assembly) | ecosystem: Environmental > Terrestrial > Soil > Wetlands > Permafrost | place: Sweden: Stordalen...
CGAGGGGAAAGAGCGACTCGGTAGCGAGTCTTCCCGGATGGCGCGCTTTGCGTCGTCTCCGTAGAGCGCGAGTCGCGTGTTGGTTCCTCCGATGTCACCGGCAAGCAGCATCGGCGCGGGTGTACTACGAGACCGAGAGGCTGCAAACCTCGAGACGCGCCGTCACAAACTCTTCGGCGGACCGCGGACTGCCGCAGCGTGAGCTGCGTAGGTTTCGGAGAAGGTGTGCCTTCCTTCCCCGCGGGCGACGAAGTAAAAGTAGTGCGTGATCGTCGGGGCCATCACTGCCTCGATCGACTTGGCGCCGGGATTGCTAATGGGACCGGGGGGGAGGCCGTCGTGCTTGTACGTGTTGTAGGCGTTCGACGTGTCGCTCACGATGTCGTGTGTGATCTTTCCCGTGTACGAGGAGCACGACGGAGACAACGAAGGCGAGACGAGGCACCCGTAACCGGCGGTGGGGTCGCTCTGAAGCAGTTTGGGCGAGAACGAGGGGTCGCGCAGTCGATTGAGAAAGATCCCCGCGATGATGGGCCGCTCGTCGTCCACCGCGGCCTCCTTTTCGATCATCGACGCGAGGGTTACGATCTCACGCTGGCCCCAGCCGAGCGAGCTTGTCAGGTCGAGCAGGCCCGGCTGATGTGAACTCTCGAGCTGAGCGTAGCGCTTGTCGAACTCGGCCTTGAACCGGCGTACGAGGTCGGGGGCCGCGCTATCCAGAGCGAGGTCGTACGTAGCGGGGAAGAGAAATCCCTCCGCGCTCGGGCCGTCGATATGCAGGTCCTTGAGCAACGATTCGTCCGTGGTCGCGTCGAGCCAGACACGGAGCGGGCACACGTGTTGCGCCTGGAGCCGCTTCGCGATGTCGAAACGGGTGAACCCCTCCGGAATCGTGACTCTCACGTGGCCCGAGGCGGTCGTTCGTTCGAGCCGTGCGAGGAGGGTCGCGGGCGACAAGTCGTCCGTGAGGAGGTGAGTCCCGGCGACCACGCGCCCCGCGCCGCCGGTGAGGCGCAGATAAAGCGCGAAGAGACGAGGTGCGTCGATGAGCCCCGCGGCGTTAAGGCGCGCCGCGATCGCGTCGGCCGATTCGTCGCCGACCACGACGAGCTCGACGTCGCGCCCGTCGCCCGGGCCGTGTCCGTCGGCGTACGCGAAAAAGAGCCCGAACAGGACGGCCACGACGACGGCGCCCGCCGCACCAAGGAGCCAGATCGGAGCACGGGATCGCCCGGGCGGAGGGCGCGTTGCAGGCGAACCAGGGGTCGCGGGCGTAGACTTCCGCTTCTTCGCGCGTCTTTTCTTGGTCATCGCGGGCTCGCCGCACCGTGAGCGCGCGCATCGAGCCAGGACTGCAAGATTGCCACGGCCGCGGCCTCATCGATGCGTCGCTTGGCCTTCTCGCCCCTCACCTCGCTCGCCGCGAGCGCGCGGGCCGCGACCATCGTAGTCATTCGTTCGTCCCAGAGCTCGACTTCGAGCCCGGTCGTGTCGGCGATGGCTTGGGCGACCGCCCGGGCGTTCTTCGCGGCGTCCCCCTCGTGTCCGCGCATATCGACCGGCAGACCGACGACGATGCGGGTCGCGCGCTCTCGAAGCGCAAGCGCGCGGATCTCGCCGAGGAGCTTCGCGCGGTCTTTGCCGGCAAGCACGCCGCGGGGGTGGGCCATCGATCCGAGCTCATCGTCGATGGCGACGCCGACGCGCGCTTTGCCGAGGTCGAGACCGATGACGCGTCCTTTGGGTAAGGGCCTGGGCACGGAAACGGCTCTATGGCACGACCGAGAGCGCGCGACATCCAGCGAGTCGGTGTATGTCCGGAGCCTGTCATGCGTTGGCCCTTCCAGAAGAAAGATCCCATCGACGCCGAGTTCGTGGTCGTCGGGGGCCGCATCAATCCTCTCCACGACGTCTACGGTTTTCTGCTCCGCGCGCCCTGGCGCGTCGGACTCTTCGCGATCGTTTCGGTTTTTCTTGCGATCAACGTCCTCTTCGGCGTGGCGTACCGCATGACGGGCGGGGTTGTTGGCGTGCGGCCCAACTCGCTGTCCGACTGCTTCTTCTTCAGCGTCCAAACCTTAGGGACTCTCGGATACGGAGCGATGTACCCGGAGTCCTTGCCCGCGCATGTCTTGGTGACGACCGAGGTGATGATCGGGATGTTTCTCCTCGCGCTGGCGACCGGATTCACGTTCTCGAAGTTCAGCACGGTGCGCGCGCGTCTCCAGTTCGCCGAGAAGGTCGTGATCTCCCCGTTCAACGGGGTTCCCACGCTCATGGTGCGGATCGGGAACGAGAGAAAATCTCGGGTCATCGACGCGTCGATTCAAGTCATGCTGACGCGGCTCGAGCGGACGGCGGAGGGGGTCAGCTTCTATCGGATGCTCGACCTGACGCTCGAGCGAAGCAGGAGCCCAAACCTCGCGCGAAGCTGGACCGTCTTCCACCGCCTCACGAAGGACAGCCCGCTCTTCGATGCGACTCCAGAGACTCTCGCCGCCATGGAGGGCGAGCTGTCGATTCTGGTGACGGGGCTCGACGAGACGTCGTCGCAAGCGCTCCACGCGCAGGCGCGCTACGAGCATCAACAGGTCATGTGGGGGGCCCGTTACGCCGACCTTCTCACGGAGCTGCCCGACGGCCGACTCCAAGTGGATCTCACCCAGTTTCAAGCCGTCGTCGAGACGGCGCCCACGCCCGATTTCCCGTATCCACGACCGCGTGCGTCTCCGGATCCACCGCGCAGCTCTTGAAGAGTCGGGCGTTCAGAGGCGCTTGTCGTCGACGAGGCGCGCGAGCAACTCGAGCATGTCGGTGACACGTGGTCGGTCCTGGCGAGGTACGAGCTCCATCAAGCGAGTGAGGGCGTCGAGGGCATCCGACGCGACCTCTTCGGCCATGCGACGACCGCGCGGCGTAAGCCTAACGTCGGTCTGCCGGCCGTCTTCGAGGCCCTTTTTACGCGAGATGAGCCCAGCCCGCTCGAGCCCAGCAAGGTTGCGGCTCGCCGTGGACGGATCGATACCGAGGATCGAGGCGAGGAGCGACGTCGACACCGAGCCTCGGAGCGCGATGAGCTGAAGTGTTTCGGCCTGCTGGGGTGTGATGTCACCGGCGCGCGCGCGCTTGCGCCCAATGCGTCCGAGGCCTCGAGCGAATGTTTGTGCGGCGCGGGCGAACCTTTGCGAGTCGGCCATGGGGTCGCGCCGTAATCTACAAGTATCGAGCGGGCGTCAAGCGTCCCCTCCTATTTTCCCCCAAGAGACGAGGCTTCGAATGAACGGTGACGAAACGGTTGCCGGTGGCCTGCTCTCGGCCTACGAACGCTCCAGCGCCCCGCGTTCGCCGGCAGAACGGGAGCAACCATGACGACCCAACCTCGGTTACCCAAGGAAGCTTTTCTTGCTCTCGCGGTCGTCGCATGGGCCGATCGGAGGCTCGATCCCGACGAGGCGGACGCCATCGTGCGCGCCGCGGCCGACGAGGGGCTCTCTATCGAGGAGCTCGAGGAGGTAGAGGCCGGGACCCACTCGTACCGCGACCGACCTCAAGACACGAAAGACCAGCCCGACCTATCGTTCTTGGACCGCTCTGCCATGTCGAAGGAGGATCGCGTCTTTCTCTACGCGGTGGCCTGCTGGATCGCTCAAATCGATCGAGTCGTGACGCCGGAGGAATCGGACGCTCTCCGTCTCTTGGGAGAGAAGTTGGGAATTCCCGACCGCCTCCGCGCGCACGCCGAGGAGCTCGCGGGGGCGGTCGCAGCACTCCCGGAAGGGGACCGGCCGGCGCGTTACGAACTCGGTAAGCTCCGAGAACGTATTGGCGACAAGCTGGCCCCGAAGAGCAGTCCGAGGACCCTCGGCTGAAAGGGAGTCGGGTTCGCGCTTCCGGCGGGGGGGCGCGACTATTTTCGGCTAAGCTTGCGTCGCGATGTTGCCGGAGGCCAAGCGCGGCGTAGAGGGCGCGGGCGCGGCGAGCGCCGAAAACGAGAAGGCGCAAAGCGCCTTGAACGAAGTCGGTTCGATTCTCGTTCAACGCTACGAGGTCGTGCGCGAACTCGGGCGCGGCGGAATGGGCATCGTGTATCTCTGCCGCGATACCGTTACCGGTGAGCAGGTCGCGCTCAAGCGACTGCGGCCGCCGGAAGATGCAAAAGCTCAGGCGAGGCCCGAAGAGAGCTGGTGGTTCCAGCAAGAGGCTCGGGCCATCGCCGCGCTAGACCACCCGGCCATCGTTCGCGCCCGCGATTTCGGCAGCCTAAAGGACGGTTCGCCGTATCTGGTGATGGATGTTCTTCCTGGGCGAAGCGTGCACGAGTGGATGCACACCTCGAAGATCGCATGGCCCATCGTTTGGGCTCTGGTCGATCAGGTGCTCGCCGGCCTCGGTCACGCACATGCGCGCGGAGTGATCCACGGGGACATGAAGCCGTCGAACGTCATGCTCGATTTGGCGTCGAACGGTCGAGGGCCGCGCGCATACGTCCTTGACCTCGGTCTTGCCTGGCTGAGGCAGTCGCGGCACGACCCTCGACTGGATGGCGCTCCCGCTCCCGAGCCGACCGTACATTCCGGCGCGGGCACGGTCGGCTGGGTGGCCCCGGAGCAAATTCGCAAAGCGGCGACGCATGTGGGGCCTCCGACCGACCTCTACGCGCTCGGCTGCATCGTCTACCGGGTGCTCGTCGGCAAAGAGGTGTTCGAAGGCAGCGCCCAAGACGTTCTCCGCGCTCACAAGCGGACGGCTGTGCCGCCGCTCGAGCTCTCCGCCGAGGTGCCCGACGGAGTAAGCCCGTACGTGCAGCGTTTGCTTGCCAAGCGACCATGGCACCGCTTCGACCTCGCCGCGGACGCGCGCCGGGCTTGGGGCGAGTTCCGCCCCGCGGGCGCGGTGGCGCTGGAGGACATGGGCGAGCCCCCCTCGATGCGGCCTCCGCGCGCGCATGGCGCAGTGGCGGCGGCGCGCTCTCTCGCCCCCGGACTCCTTACGCTTCGCCAGTCGCCGATGATCGGCCGCGAGGAGGAGCGTCGTGAGCTCCTGGAGGCCGTGGAAGAGGTGTGCTCCGGCAAGACGCCTCAGCGCCTAATCGTCCTGATCGGCGAAGCGGGCGTGGGGAAGAGCCGGCTCGCCGAGTGGCTCAGTGAGCAGGTCCACGAGCAGGGCAAGATGATGCCCTTGCGCGCTCGGTACGGGCGAATTGCGACCCCTCTAGACGGCGTGACGGGCGCGGTGAACACGCACTACGGGCTCGAGGGAGCCAACCACGCGCTCGTCGAGCAGACGATCATGAACCGCTGGGAAGTCGTCCCGAGCGATGATGAGGCGCTGAGTTGGGTCGCCGCGACGGCCGAATGGCTGAGGCCGACGCCGCCCGGCACCCTTGCGCCGCTCGGCCCGACCGGCAAGCGCTTCATTCTCGATACGCCGGAGCAGCGCTGGAGTGTCGTGCGCCGTGTGCTCGAGCGTATCGCGAAAGATCGGCCCGTGCTCGTCTGGTTCGACGATCTGCATCTCGCTTCGCGCAACACGTTCGACATGCTCGCGCGGCTCCGTCGGGACGCGACTGACCTTCGGCTCATGATCGTCGCGACCGCGCGGAGCGAAGCGCTCGAAACCGATCTCGACGCCGCGCTTCGCATGGAGGCGATGCGAACGGATTGGAACGGCAAGGTCATCGAGCTGAAGCTCCTCGCCGCCGCGGACACCGACGAGTTGCTTCGAGCGACCTTGCCCTTGAACGACGACGCGGTCGCGCGCGCGTGCGAGCAGAGTCGTGGCAATCCCCTCTTCGCACTTCAACTCGTGCATGCATGGGCAGGGGGCGGCTACTTGAAGCTAGAGGAGGGGGAGGACAAGGTCCCCGACGAGGCGCTGCGGGGACGTCCGATTACCACCGCGGAGTTGTGGGACGAGCGGCTTCGGGCAGTGCCGACCGAGCTGCGCTTGTCGGCGTACGCGGCGGCCGCCCTCGGCGAGGATATTCGAGGAAATGTCCTCCGGGCGCTCGTGTCCTCGTTGGGCATGGACGCGCGCGATGCGATGAGTGCCCTGACGCAGGCGCAGATCCTGTTGCCCGCGGGCAACGACCAGTTCCGCTGGCCCCACGCTCTTCTACAAGAACACCTCCTGCAGCGGCTCCACGAGCGCAACGACGCCCCGGCAGTTTTCAGGATCGCAGCCAACGCACTGGCGAAGCACCCCGCAGTTGGATCGCGCCGGATCATGAAGCACAGGGTCATGAACCTCCTGCGCGCAGGCGATGACGACATCGCAGCCGGGCTCATGTTCCGCTTCATTTCAGGCTCATGGCGGAGGGGTCGCGACACGGCCGCCACCCTGGACGACCTGCAGCTGCTCGAAGGGCGCGTTACAGGTCCCGCATCTGCGGAGTATTCGCTCTGGCGGGCGGAGGCTCTCCGGCACATCGGCCGGCTCGACGAAGCGCGAGACCAGGCCAACGCCGCGCGCGGCGCCTTCGTCCAGGGGGGCGACGCTGCGCGTGAGGCGCACGCCAAGCGACTGCTGGGTCACATCTCCTCGGACGTGGGGTCGCCGGCAAAAGGCCGTATCCAGGTCGAGGATGCGCTGGCGCGCTTCGAACTTCTCGGAGACGAGCAAGGCAAGGCGCAGGCGCAAGTCGTGCTCGGGGAGATCGACTATCTCCTCGGCGATCACGTCCGCGCGCGGGCGGAGCTGCTGGACGCGAGTGCGCGTTGCAGCGCGACGGGTGACGTGCTCGGGCGCGCGCAGTGCTTGATCCTTCTCGCGCTGACCGAAACGGCCGCGGGCGGCTACCAGCGCGCGCGCGCGCTCTTGACCGACGCGCGCGCCGAGTTCGAACGTATCGGTTACCAGCTCGGGTTGGCCCAATGCGACGTGGCGCTGGGACACGCAGACTATCGAGCGTTCGACTTCGGCGGCGCACGCGCCCACGCCTTGAGCGCGCGCGCCTCGTTTCGCGAGCTAACGAATCCACGCGGCGAGGCCGCATGCGAGCGGCTGCTCGCCATGGTCGCCTTCGACACGGACGATTTTGGTACTGCTTCGGCGCACGCGCAGGTCGCCGCGCGGATCTTCGACGTCCTACGTGACCCGTGGGGAGAGTTGGAGTCCAAGCTGCTCCTTGCGCAAGTGGCGCTTGCGCGTGGGGACGCAAGCGCCCCCCCGCTCGTAGCTGCCTGCGACGCGATCTTTCTCGATGAGGCCGAGCCGCGCCAGCATCGGCACCTCACGCGCGCCTGGCTTGCCCAGCAAGAGGGGCGCTGGAGCCGGGCGGAGGAAGAGGTCGACCAAGCGCGCGACGTCTTCCGGGGCGATTGGACGCAGACCGGGGACCACACCCCGGCGCTTCTGAAGAGGCTCTCGCAGCTGACTTGGAGTGGCAATGCGCCTACGAAGATCGAAAACTGGCTCCAGGGGATCGAGCGAAGCGAAGTAAGTTTGTCGATCGTGCCGGACAAAGGCGCGTGAGTGCAATCTGTGCGGAGTCTTCGTAGGAGATTGCAGGCGCGCTCCGCGGCGTGTAGATCGCGCGGTATGACCACGCCGCAAGACCCGGCACGCCGGAAGAAGCAGAAGCGTCGTCGCGAGAAGCAGCTCGCGAACTGGCGCGCAAGTCACCCCAGCCCCGTTGGCGACGCGAGCCAAGGCGACAAGCCCGCGGCCAGTGCCGCGACGCCTGCTGCCGAAAAACCCAAGAAGAAGGCGCCTGCAGCCGCCAAGCACGCTGGCTAGATAGGCCTCACGAGGTTCGATGCCGAGCCTACAGGAGACCTACGCGCCCACGAGCGTGTGCTTCGGATGCGGTCCCGCCAACGAGAACGGCTTGCACATTCGGAGCTTCGCCGAGGGGGATGAGCTCGTGTGCGACTGGACGCCGGAGCCTCATCACCTTGCCTTCGGCAGAGTCGTGAACGGAGGGATCTGTGGAACTCTCCTCGATTGTCACTCGAACTGGACGGCGGCCGTGTACCTGATGAGGACGCGTCAAGAGATCGCGTTGCCTTGCACGGTCACGGCGGATTATGCCGTCAAGCTGAGGAGGCCCACGCCCCTCGACGCGATGCTGCATCTTCGAGCGAAGGTGGTCGAGTCGAGTGGAGACCAGGCGGTGGTCCAAGCGACGATCTCGGCCGACGGCAAGGTGACGGCAACCTGCCGCGGCACCTTCGTCGCAGTTCGAGAGGGACACCCCGCCTTTCATCGCTGGTAGGCGCCGAGAGACGGCTCTCCGCCGAGCGAGCGATCACGCCTTCACTTCGACATACGCCCGGCTCAAGTCTTCGAGTGTCTCCCCCGTGGCGTCTACGTGGCGCGCGTCAGAGTCGTCGAGGCCGAGTTCGGCCGCATGCGCGGTGTCGACCGCGGTGTAGGCGCGTACAAGTGCGGCGATATGGTCGGCGATCTTTTGGTCGAGCATCTTAGTCACCGCGTCGGTCGGGGACAGGGTTCCTGTGGCTTCTCCCGGCTCCGGACGAATGCCGCTGATCCCGGCCGCGCGCATGCGCTCCAGTCGTACGCGGGCCTCTGTCAGTCTCAAGAGCGAACGCCAGGTTCGCGCGACGCTGCGGCGGGTGTCTCGATCCACGAGTGCGTCGTCGACGTGGCGGCGTAGGCTCGCCCCTTCGCGGAGCGAGCGTGCGACAGAATCGTGAAGGAGAAGCGCGGAGTCTTCGAGGGCGTGGGCGATGGGCTCGTCCGCGTCGATGAGCAGCGGTAGCGCCACCAAGACCGCCGCTACTAGGATCGCGACCGCTCTCACTGGGAGCGACGCCGCCTCGTAGGTGGACGACAGCGTTCCGGCCAGCGCCCCTCCCACGAGCGCGACCGCGAGGTGCGCTGCCTTGGCGGTGGGGGCTCGGACGCGCAAGGTGCGCTCCGCGAACGCAAGACCCACCAAGCAAGCGCCCGCGACCGCGGTAGATACGTTGGACAGGATCCCATGGCCAAACGCGCCCAACGCTCCAGAGGTGATGGCGAGCGCAAAGGGGCCTCCGCTCGCCGCGCACGCAAGGAGTATGGCGAGCGTGATCGAGCAGGCAGACCCCGTGATGAGACCGAGCTTCGACGCGAGAGGACCGAGCCCGAAGACGCATCCTGCCGCGACCAAAAAGGCGAGCTTGCGCATGAATGTCCTCCAGGCTCAGAAGGAGTTCGTCGTCGAGTTCGCGAAGTTGCGCGCGGCTGCGGCCTTCGCGTGAAACTTCCCGGCCTCGCTGGATGGGCCGGCGTTGCCGAAGGCGACCCGCGTGCCCTCGTAGGTCGACGATTGCGTGGCGAGAGAGCTGGCCAACGGGGCGGGAGCCAGAGACTCTGCCGCCTTTAGATCGACAATGTTCTTGCGGATGAGAGAGTCTGCGCGCCCCGTGTCCCCCTTCGCATACGCCTCCGCCGCTTCGAGTTGGCGTTCAGACGCCGCGACGCTCGTTGCCCGGGCGAGGACGGCGCCGTCCCGCCCCTCGTTGACGCGGGCCGCGTCATTGACCGCGACGACCTGAACTGCGGCAATGGTTGCGTCGGCGGCGCCTCGCCCGACGCGTTGCCAGCTCGCTCTGCCCGCCACGGCGGCCGCGTTGCCGTCGTTCATATGCGTGGACAGTTCCAGAAGGACGCGGCGTTCCTCACCCGCGAAGAGGGAGCCGATGGCGAGTTCGATGCCGTCCCCGTCCGCTCGCGCGTCGGCCCCCGTGGCCCGTACGAAGCGGATTCCGTCGGGCAGAGACAAGTGCACGCGCGCATTTTCGACCGTCGTAGCAGCGGTCTCCTTCAGTTCGCGCTGAAGGAAGGAAGCAAGGGCGGGTCCGTCGTTCACGAACCCGAAGTTGCCGTGGCCAGCTCTCGCGACTCCGCCCATGTACGACTCATCGAAATCGAGCCCGATGCCCATCGACGAGATCGTGATGCCTCGCTCGAAGCTCGACGAAGCGAGGCGCTCGGATTGGGAGCGCGAATCATCGAGTCCGTCGCTGACGAGCACGACACGCCGCACGCGATGACCGTCGTCGACGGAAACCGCGTCCAGACCGGCCGCAAGGCCCCGAGGGATCGCGGTGCCGCCGCTTGCCTCCAGCTCGTCGATGCGAGCAATGAGAGCTTCTCTTACGGAGCCGACACGAGCGAGCGGTTGGACGAGCTGCGCGTCGTCCGAGTAACGGACGAGGGCTACTTCGTCGTCGTCTTTCATGTCGCGGAGGAGGCGCGCGATCGAGCTCCTCGCATGCGCGATCTTTTCACCGGACATGGATCCAGACGTATCCAGCGCGACGACCATGGCCAGGGGAGCATGTGAGCGCGAGTCGGAGCTTGGGTCCGCCACCAGAGTCAGGTCGGCGAAGAGTTGCTGACCGCCGCCCGCCAGTATGCTCGCGTTGCTCAGTGCGAAGGTTCCGTGAGCACCTGGCCCAGCAAACGAGCAGGAATGGGATCCGGACGGCACGAAGGGGCCGGATCCGCTGTAAGGCACGTAGGTTTTCGCAGGCTTCGCGTCTGCTCGGAAAAGTACCAGCCCCCCCGCCGCAAGAACGACGGCGCTTGCAGCGAGTCCGCGACGAATCCTCGGGACGGTAACCCAGTTCATGAGCGACATACGTGGCCTCCGTTCTGTTGTTGCTATCGACGCACCGGAGGGCCGTTCGATTTGAAGAAAAAGATGCGCGGTCGGCATTTGCGGTGCGAAGTCGCGTTCTCACGACGAGGCGATGGAGCTTCGCGCGTTTCTCGTGTTATCGACGCGTCTCTGCTCTTAAGCTGTGATCAAGCCGCGGGGATCTCTCTTGCAGACTCGTCCGTGAGCCACTCACTCGTCCGTGAGCTACCAAGGATGATCCCATGCAACTCATGGATGAGCTTCTCGCAAGGACCAGCCGAACGTTCGCGCTGGCGATTCCGCTCCTGCCCGAGCCGACCCGCGGGACGACGTGCCTTGCGTACCTGCTCCTTCGAGTGGCGGATACCTTGGAAGATGCAGATCTTTGGCATCGAGAGGGGAGGCTCAAGGCGCTTGAAGACTTTGGCGGTCTCTTGCGGCAACCGGAGACGATTGGCTTGGCTCGTGCGAAGGAGCTGGGGCGCGCTTGGTCGTCCTCGCCTCCTACCCGCGACGCTGGCTGCGTCGCTCTCCTGAGCGCTCTCCCGGAAGTATGGGGCGAGCTCTGGCGAAGAGACGAGCCGTCGCGGTCGACCGTCCTTCGGCACGTCGCCAGAACCACGGAAGGGATGCAGGCAATACTCGCGCGCGCCGACGAGATGGGCTCCTTCCGCCTCTTGAGCGTGGAGGCGTTGCAGCATTATTGCTACGTGGTCGCAGGGATCGTTGGGGAGCTCTTGACGGAGCTCTTTCTCCACGATTGCCCCGCGTTGGAACCCGTCCGATCGATCCTTCTAGAGCACCAGGTTTCGTTTGGTGAGGGCCTGCAGCTCGTCAATATCCTGAAGGACGAAAAGAAGGACGCGACGGACGGGCGAACCTATTTGCCCAGCGACGTGCCACGTGGTGAGGTGCTCGCTCTGGCGCGGCGGGATCTCGCGGCCGCGCGGCTCTACATCGCCGCTCTCGAACGTGGCGGTGCGTCGGCTGGCTACATAGGCTTCACGACCCTGTCAGTAGATTTGGCCGACGCGACGCTCGTGCGTCTGGAAGAAGAGGGCGCAGGTGCCAAGGTGTCGCGTTCGGTCGTGATGCAGATGTTTGCCCGTATTCAGCAACGCATCGCTTCGGGTGTTCGGTAGAGAAGGGAGCGTCTCGGGCGATGCGCCCTCGCGAGCGGAGGCCTATGTCGACGTCGGCGGTCGGTGTGCTCTCGGTCGTTCCCATTGGAGTCATCCGGACGCCGTTTACGGAGCGCGCGAGCGCGCCGAGGCAAACCGCGCTAGCCCGAGACGTTCGAGGCACCCTCGTCTTGGACAAAGGGCGTGACTTCGAGCACGCGCTCTCGGACATGGACGGATGGGAGTATCTGTGGGTCGTCTACTGGTTTCACGGAAATCTCGGATGGCGTCCGAAGGTGTTGCCTCCGCGATCCCGAAAGCGCCGTGGGGTATTCTCCACACGCTCCCCGCACCGCCCCAATCCAATCGGATTGAGTGTCGTACGCCTGGTGTCGATCGCTGGTCTCACCGTACACGTCCTTGGCGTAGACATGCTCGACGGGTCGCCGCTGCTCGACATCAAGCCGTACGTGGCTTACGCGGACGCGTTTCCTGCGGCCAAGAGTGGCTGGCTGGAGCGGAATCCGGAGGCTTCCCTCGATCCCGTGCCCGCGTACGAGGTCGTTTGGTCGCTTCTTGCGAAAGAGCAGGCCGCGTGGCTTCACGAAGACCAAGGGATCGATGTCGTTTCGAGAGTGGAACGCGTTCTCAGCCTCGGGCCCGAGCCCCATCCGTACCGGAGGATCCGTGCAGACGGAGAGGGAATGCGTCTCGCGGTTAAGGATTGGCGGGCGCGCTTTCACGTAGAAGGACGAATCATCGTCGTCGATTCGCTCGCGACCGGGTACCGCCCGAGCCAGCTCGCCGAAATGGACAAAGACGTACTCGCGGCGCACCGGAAGTTCATCGCGCGTTTCGGATGACGCGGTGCCGCGGGACTCGTCTCCTCTGGCTTGACCCCACGCCCGCTCGTATCGTGGGGCAAGCCATGACGATAAAATGCGAGACCGAGCAGCCGGGTGCATTTCGCCAGATCCTTCGCGCGGAGGCACATACGTTTCGTTCGGACCTTGCGGCGACGGCAGGGGGGCAGGATTCGGCGCCTGGGCCGCACGACTATTTCGATGCGTCCCTGGCAGCGTGCAAGGCGTTAACCGCGCACGTGTACGCGAAAGGGCACGGGATAGCGCTCGATCGCGTCGACGTGCATGTCGAGCGCGACAACTCGCGCGAGCGCCAGGGCACGTACGTCTTGAAAGTGAAGCTCGAGTTCTACGGCGCGCTTACCGACGCCGAGAAAGCCAAACTCCACGACGTCGTCTCGAGGTGCCCGATTCACAAGCTCATGACGAGCACGAAGGTCGAGGTCTTGAGCGAGCCGCCCTGAAGGGTCGGACGTACTATCCGGCGCGGACGCGCATCTCTTGAATATGTGTGGATAGCGAACGTTTTCCTTCTCGAGCCAGCCTGACTTCCAGCTGCTGCACGACTACGCGAGGCAAAGCTGCACATGTCGCTTCGTCGAGCCAATCCGTTGCGCGGTCCTCCCACCCAGAGTTCGCCCATTGGAGGACGAGCGAAGACAACACGCGGAGGAGAAGACCGGGCGGTACGCTCCGCAGGTGTTCGATCGCCATGGCGCGATCGCCGGAGTCGAGCTCCACGATGCCCGTCAGAAGGGCGGACTTCGGAATACCAGCTGGATAGGCGTCGTAAGCCGCCTTGGCGCCAAGGGAGTCCTTCAGTCCAAGGCTCGCGAACACCACGAGCTCCACCGCTCGTGCGCGGGACGGTGGATCGGGCGCGTGTATCGCAAGAGCCTCGGCGGCATGCCGTCCGGCCTCGAGCGATCCCGCGTCCCACAGGCTCCAAGCTCGCACGAGGCGAGCTTCGAACCGGTACCTTCGGAGCATGAGCAATGAATCGATCAAGGCTCGACCCGCGAGGTAGCCCATCCACAAGCTTCTCGAGTAAAGGGCAAGCAAGAAACCCGTACTCGCGACGACGACCGAGAGCCCGTAGCTCATGAGCTCTCCGTGCCTCGGGAATAGCCGGCGCAGCAGGGCGCGGCTGGCGAGGCCGCCGTCCCACGGGAGCATGGGCAACAAATTGAGGAGGCTCCAGCCCACATTCGCCCATAGAAGATCGGCGATGATCGCTCGCGCAGCTTCGTGCTCTGCCACGACTGGAAAGGCGTGCGCGGCGGCCCAAACGGAGGCTCCGAGTGCGAGCCCGAAGAACGGTCCAGCGAGGGCAATCGCGAGATCGGACGCCCACGTCGCGGGTGGCGTCGTTGCGACTCGCTCGAGGTGAGTCAACCCGCCCATGCCATGGAGCTCTATCCACGGTCGGTACCCGGAGCGTCGCGCGACGAGGGCATGTCCCAACTCGTGAAATAGGACAGAGACGAAAACGACGCCCACCCATTGGACGACGGCGATGGCGTTGCCGGTCCGATATCCCAAGAGCGCTGCGACGAATACGAACGCCGTCTGCACTCGCACACGAAACCCGAACAACGAGAATGAGAATGCGCGCGAGTGCGACGGAGCTCGAGGTGCGGTCGCGTCGCTCATGAGCAAGCGCTACCACGCCTCGAGGCCGAGAGCGCCACTCGTTCTTTCCCGCTGCGACCCGGCGCCCGCCTAGTGTAGAGGAAACACCATGGGTCGCGTGATGGGCTACCTCCGCCGACTTCACGTGCTGCTGGCACGTGCGAGCGCGTGGTGGCTCGCCGATCGCCGCCCATCGTCACGCCACGCTCTCCTCCTGGCGATCGCGGTGCATAGTTTGGCGACGCTCGCCGGGGTCGTGGCCGTGCGCTCTGTCGTGTTGCCTGTTCTCGAGGCGCGCGGTCCCGCCGAGTTTCCGAGTGATGGCACGAATGGTGTCCGATTCGGACTCGCGGAGACTCTGAGGCGCGACATCTTCCGTGAGATCGCCTCGGCCGAACCGGCCGCGAGAGCGCGTGGCGCGCAGTCCTTTCCAGGCGAACCGTGGTCGATGGAAGATCACCGCGCAGCGTTCGAGCGCGACACCGCGCGGGGAATCGCACAGCGGCGCGAGCTTAGTCTCTCGCAGATCTACCTTATTCTAGACGAAGGCATTCGGCAGCGATGGCCCGGACCTGGTGGTGCTCCCCTTTCCGCGCAAAGTTATCCGCTCGCCCCGCGAAAGCGATGATGGCCAGGAGAAGCGGCTCCCGAAGGTTCTCGGATCGACTCCTGTCGCTTGCGGGGCTGCGTATCGGGCTCTGGGCGCTCGCGGCGCAGGCGTTTTTACCCGGTGTACTGGGAGGCGATCCGTACGGGCTTACCGCATACCACGACGATCACCTTTTCTACGCGCACGAAGACGCTGACCGCGAGGCGATCGTCCGCTACCACGAGCTTCCGACGTGGAACCCCTACTATTGCGGAGGAGTCCCTGGAATCGCGAACCCGCAGGACAACTCCCTCGCGCCGGACTTTCTTCTCCGAATCTTGTTCGGCGTGGGACGCGGTCGCCGGCTCGCGGTACTGCTCTTTGTCATTCTCGGAATGGAAGGTCTATTTCGACTCGCTCGAAAGCACGACGCTTCGGTGATCGGTGCAGCGACGGCTGCACTTGCGTTCGGGATGTGCGGCGCGATTCCGACGTTCGTCCGCTTCGGTTGGCTTCACTTTCTGACGTACGAGCTCTTCCCCTGGATTGCCCTGTGCTTCGAGAGGGGAATCTCGAAGCGAAGATGGGCGGTCCTGGGTGGCTGGTTTCTCGCGTGGGTCGTCTCTTGCAGCGGGACGTATCCGGCGCCGTATGCGGGCCTCCTCATGGGAACTCTGCTCCTCTTCGAGACCGGGCGCGTCTTTGTTGCGCCGCGCGAGGGCGAGCGATGGTTCTCGCCGATCGCAAGTGCGGCCACCATGGGGATCGTGGCGATCGGTCTGAGCGCGATTCGAACGCTCCCTCTCCTCCGGGTCGTCTTCGGGGTGCCGCGCCCCGTCTCTGAAGTAGAGGCGGTCGAGCCGCTCACATTGTTTGCCTCGATGTGGTCTCCCCAGCTTTACGGGGGCATGAGCGACCAGTACATCGGGCTCGGAATCGTCGCGCTAGCCGTTCTTGCGCTGCTCCTCGCAGATCGTGCGGGAGCTCGATTTGTAACCCTCGCGTTCGTCTTTGCCGCGATCGCGGTGGGCCAGTGGAGCACGATCGCTCCGTGGGTATTTTTGCACAAACTTCCGGTCTACTCGCAGCTCGGGACGCCGTCGCGTATCGCGATCGTCGCCCTCATGTTCCTCGCCCTTGCCGCCGCCCGTGGCCTTACGAAGCTCGAAGACGCTCCGACATGGATCGCGACTCGGGTTCTCCGCCTGTGGAACAGGCGCCTTCCGATCGTCGGACGACTCGCCGCTGGAATTCTCGGAGCGCTGTGCGCGGCCTATGTGGGGCGCAGCGTCGTCGAAGGGGTTATCGCGTCGAATGCCATTAAGCCCGGGACCGCGTACGTGATGGACGGGCCGCGTCGCTACGCGGACGAGTTTCGTCAGTCACGAGGAAATCGTTGGGATGCGCAGGTCTGGCTACCCGCGAGTCGAGGATCGATAGGTTGCTTCGAGGAGACGGGGTTTTTCGAAGCAGCGGGGCTGCGCGGAGATCTTCCGGAGGAGGAGTTCGCGGCGCCCGGAAGCGATGCGACCGTGAGGCGCGTATCGTGGAGCCCCACGCGCATCGTGCTCGACGTGGACGCAAGGAGTGCGGCGCGCATCCTCGTGAATCAGAACTTCGATCGCCATTGGACGAGCAGCGAAGGCGCGGTCGTGATGAATCCGGACGGTTTGCTCGCCATCGATGTACCGGCCGGGCGAAGAAGGGTGACGGTCTCGTTTCGCGACTGGCTCGTTACGATCGGTGCGCTCGTGACGCTTGGTACGGTTGTCCTGATTCTCACGCCGCTCGCGCGGTGCATCTCGGCGTGGGTCGCGCGAAGGCCGTGGCGTGCGCTCGTCGCCGAATCCCGGCAGCACCCAGGCCCCGAATAAACTCGCTACTCGACGACTATCGCGGCGGAGGAGGGATGCTCGGGAGTGAGACCGAGGGCTCGCGGGAACTCTCTCCTGCGCGGTCGAGGGCGAGCTTGAACAACACCGGGCCTACCATCTCGTTGAGAGCCACGACCGCAACCGCTAGCGCACGGAATCCGCTGCCGAGGATGGGAAAGGCGCGTTCGATGACTCCGGCGACGCCGAGCGCAAGGCCGGCCTGAGAGACGAGGCCGGCCCACGACCAGCGACGCACGATCGGCGGGTCGTTCGCCAGCCGGCTCGCAAGGCGCCCCGCGATCCAGGTTACCGCCATGCGCGATCCGGCAAGTGCGACCGCGATGGGCCAGAGCTCGCGGAGTAGATCGAGGTCGAGGTGCGCCCCCGCCGTAGCAAAGAAGATGACATAGACGATACTCCCGGTTTGCTCGATCGCCTGGATGAACTTCTCGCCCTGTCGCGACAAGTTCTGAACGACGAACCCCGCAACCATGAACGCGAGCAGCGTATCGAAGTGTAGGAACGAGAGAAGCTCGCTCATCCCGAATCCGAGCGCCACGAAGACGAGCACGAGCTGAGCGCCGACCAGGCGGACGTACATGGTCAAGAAGAGCCCAAGAGTCGTCCCGAGGGCGACCGAGCCGAGAACGTCGTGTCCGAGCGCCTCGAAGGCATGGAGCGAGAACGACGACGTCGGATCGATGAGGGGACGGGCGGCGACCATCGCCGCGGCGAGCAGCACCACGACGACGACGTCGGAGGTCATCACGAACGAGAGCGTGCCCGTCATCACGGGTCCCTTCGCGCGCGTCTGAGACATGATTCCGAGAGTGGCCGATGGGCTGCGCGTGATGGCCAGTGTGCCCCATAGGAGTGCGGTGCCGGCGAGGGCGCCTGTGCTGAGCGTTGTCGCGAAAGGAATGAACTTGCGGACCAAGACGAAGACGATGCTCATCGCGGCCATGACGAGCAGACTCTGGATCACCGTTGCCCACGCCAGGCTCCGGACGCTCTTTTTCAGAGTCGCGATTCGAAGGTGAGCCCCGCCTTCGAGCGCGATGAGGGCGAGGGCGAGCGAGTTCACGGACGTGAGATCCTCGACCGAGTGCTCATCGATCAGGCGCAAGACGTGGGGGCCGGCCACAATCCCCGCCGCCAAGTAACCGGTCAGGTGAGGGAGTCCGACGATCTCCACGAGCTCACTCGTCAGAGTGCCCGTCAGCAGGAGGAAGCCCACGGCTCCGATGGTGCCGACGCGGCTCTGGATGGTGGGTACGGCGCGAGTCGCCCCGTAAAGAACGGCGAAGAGAACGGCGAGCGCGCTCGCCTGGATGAAGCGGGTCGTCGCTCCCCTGGGTGCGGCGAGATCGGAGCCGCCGCTCATGCTTTGGCGAGGTCCTGGTTGGGCGGTGTTTCCGGCGATTTGATTTCGCCCGCCTGTTTGAGTGCGACTCTCAAGGCGGTCGGTCCCACGAACTCCCCGAAGACCGCGACGGCAGCCGCCGTGGCGAGCACGGTGTCGCCGATGGAACCAGGAAATCGGAGGGCAAACGCGAGTCCGATCGTCATGGACAGCGCGCCCGACGAGAGAAGGCCGAGTCCGAGCACAGGACCCGCAGAACGCGCCGCAGAGGAGGCGGCCCCGAGGGTAAATCCGGTGATCCCCTTGGCGGCCACCCGGGCGGTGATCGTGCAAAGGAGAATGAGGGCCACCGAGCCCATCGCGCGTAGGTCGACATGCGCGCCGGCCAACAATAGAAGAGGGTGGAGAACCCGGCGGTCGGTGGGTGCTACCATTTCACGCAGCGCTGCGCGGTGGCGCGACAAGATCGCCGTGGTAACGCCCATGGTGAAGAGGGTTCCGATCGAGCTTAGGCCGAGCCGTGCGGTGATTCCGATTCCCATGACGGACAGTCCGAGGAGGACGCCCCAGCTCTCGTTGCGACGAAAGTCGCGCCCGAGCAGCAAGGCGGCGAGCGCACCCATGATGAGGCCAAAGCCGACGGTCACGAGGGCCCAGCCCCACGGAGCGATCGTCCACGGCAAGTGGGCAGGGGTCACGAAGGAGAAGAGGATGGCGACCGCGATAATAGGGGGCAAATCATCGCTCTGCGAAAGCTCGCCGAGGAGCCTCACCAGCGGCCCCGTCGCACCATAGCGCTCGCTCACCCAGCGAACGGATTGCCGAGTCGTCTCGGAGCACGCCGCCGCGATCCCGCCGACGAGCAGGACGCGATCGAACCCATGCACGGGCGCGATGTTTGCCGTGAGGAGCCACAGCGGGACGAAAAGGGCGGCTCCCGTGAAGAGCGAAACGAACGTACCGCCGAGCATCGACGCAGCGCGCGCGCGGCGGTCGCCGTCCACCCCGAAGCCGAAGCCGATGAGGAGCGCGATCCACCCCACGGCGACGTCGGCGATAGGATCGAACGTCGCAAGCATAGATTTCTCGACGAGACCCAATACGTTTGGCCCGAGAACGAAGCCGAGGACCACGTACTCGGCGCCGGAGGCGAGCCCGAAGCCGCGGATCGTGTGACCGCCCACGAGAAAGCTCCCCAGATATGCAAGGAGGAGTAGTCCCATGAGGAGGAGCAGGGGGTTCAGGGTGCGCCTCGCATGGCTCGGCTTCGTCCCAGCGAGATCCCTTCGGCGGCGAGCGCTTCGGAAATCGAAGCGAGGAGTGCGCTGCGCACCCCCCTATCTGCCGAGAAGACGACCAGGCTGTAATGGGCGCCGTCCGCGTCCATGGAAATGAGGTCGACCGTGGCGCGTTGGGAAACCCGCGACGTCTCTTTAGACAGGATCGCCATGACTCGAGACTGGGTTGCCGTTGCCGAGACGACCAGGTCGAACGTGATCGACGGAACCCTGCCGAGGATACGTGTCGGGTGGAGCAGGCTCGCGAGGTGCGGCACGCGCACCTCGCACCCAAAGGAGTCTTCGACCGAGATCTCGAGCAAAGAGAGCGAACGCACGATCCCGGCGCGTCCACCGACCTCGACGAACTCCCCGACACGGAGGCGGCGGCCAAAGACGACCACTGTGCCGATCGTTGCGCTCGCCAGCAGCGGTGTAGCGGACAGTCCGAGAGCGATGAGGGCGATCGCGCTGGCCCGTGCCAAGGCGCCCTCTTCGTTGCCGGTCACGAGGGGGGCGGCGAGTGAGAGGGCTACGAGGGCGATACCGCCCCTGACGAGAATGCTCGTCGGAGGCGCCAGGTCCGCGGGTAGCCATGGCAGGCTCATCTCTCCGCGCGTCACGCTACCGAAGAAGAGCCCTACGAATCGGACGAGGAGTACGACCGCGAGCGCCGCGATCGCTCCGACGAGGAGAAGCGGCAGGGCGCTCGCCACGCGCCCCATCAGGGCCGACAACGGCGCAAAGACGAAGCCCGTTAACTTCTCGCTGTAGGGCCTCGTCGTGTCGAAGAGCGACAGAGCGAAGAGAATCCAGGCATACGCGACCCCGAGTCGGACGAGCCATTTGGACGCGTCGATGGCCACGAGCACGCCGCCGCGAAGGGCCGCCGGTCTTATGACGTCGATCCCCGCAACTCGGACGTTCGGGAGACGATCGGGGTTGGCTTCTATCCACCGGCGTCCTTTGCCTACGAGCTCGCCGATTTTTCCGAGCACGAGGAAGACGATGAGCGCCGAAAACACGAGCAGAGAGATGGAAAAGACGGTCGTCGCGAGCGCGCTTCGCTTGCGTTCGGCGGCGACGGCGGCCTGCACCTTCGAAGCGATCGCCGCAGCATGAACGCCGAGTGACGCGTCCCCCTCGGCGTTCGCATCGTCGGGACCTAGCTGGATGATCGGGCTGTCGCCGACGAAGATGACGGCGACTTCGCCGTTCTGGTCGACACGTACCGTGGGCGAATTTGTTTCGTCGACGGCGTGCTCGAGAGCCTGAGTCGCGTTCGCCGCACGCTGCGCTGCCGATTGGCCGTTTCTCGCCACTCGAACGAAGAAGACTTTGCGGTCCCTTATCCGGGCTACAGCGCCGCCCTGCGGTTCGACCGAGGGGCCGGGATGGGAGGATGCGGACGGCGACGCGGCCGCTGAAGGGGGCGGCAACGGCGTCGAAGTTGTCGGCGTCGACGCCGGACTAGGGCTAGGCGGCGCATCCGCCACCGCGAGGCTCGCGTCAGCGACAGAATCATCTGCGTCGGAGCCTTCGGCCGCTTCGCTCGAGGCCGCGTCCTTGGCCGCCGCGGCGTCGGGTGCCGACGCGTCTTTGCCTTTCGGTCCGTGGGCGGCGAGCGCTAGCTTCGTCGATCCGGCGACGACTGCCAGAACTAGCCAAAACGCAGCGAGGAGGCAGAGGACGGTGCATCGCATCGAGCGCTCCACCCTACGTTCCTACGGGACAGCCGTTTTCGCCGTCAAGCGTTCATCCGCCGCAGTACACTTCGAAATACCCGGGACTCGGAGTACAGACCAAATAGCAAGAAGGATATTCAGGCTGCAGGTTTTTCAGGAGACAAGCGCAGGTAGGTGCGGCGGTGCAAGGCGGAGGCAACGGAGTGCACCCCGGCTGGGTCGATCTGGCAGCGAGCACCGCGCACGGTGGGGGCGGAGGGCCGGTATCCGCCGCGCCGTCGGGCTCACCGAAAGCCCCCAGAGGAAGAGCCCCGTGAGGGTTCCCGTCGCTGCTGTCACTGCCGCTGTCGGTCACGGCGCCGCTGTCGTAGGCGAGGGTGGTGCTCCCGCTCGGTCCGGAGAAGCAGTAGTTCTTGGTCTGATCACACGAACAAGACCCGCACGCGCTTACCGTAGGACCATTCGCGTCCGCGGCGTCGCTCCCGCTATCGACGGCTTGCGCCGCCGGAGGGGAATTGACGTCCTGTCCGGCCGTGTCGTTGATGACGATCTCTCCGCTGCCAAGAGGTTCCGCGGAGTCGCCGCACGCGAAGAACATACCGAGTGTTCCCGCGACGATGAAGGTGGTGAAAAGCCTCGCGGTCCGCACTGGATCACCTCCTAGACTCGTACCCGTAACCGTAGCATCTCTGCCGGGCGCGGCTCACTCTGCCCCGACCACGCGGTTACGCCCTGCTTGCTTGGCCTTGTACAATCGTGCGTCCGCGATCGCGAGAAGGGCAGTCTTGTTGCGTCTCCCCTGCGTGCACGCCAAAGACGAGACCCCGGCGCTCGCGGTAACGGTAAGGGTTGCGCTCCCAAACCTCAGGGCGGTTTGTGCCAGCGTCTCGCGCATACGATCTGCGAGGAGCCTCGCACCCCCGACCGCGATACCCCGAATCACGATGACGAACTCCTCGCCTCCATATCGACCGAGGACGTCTTCGGTGCGGACACCCTCCAGAAGAATCTGCGCAACTCTCTTGAGGACGGCGTCGCCTGCCAAATGTCCGTACGTATCGTTGACCTTCTTGAAATGGTCTACGTCGAGCATGACGAGGGAAAGCTCGCTCTCGTGCCGGTCCGCGTAAGCGATTTCCGCGTCGAGCCGTTCCTCCAGGTGCTTGCGATTGAAAACCCCCGTCAAGCCGTCCCGCAGTGCCGCGTCGTACATTTTTCGGAGCGCATTCTCCTCGTCTTCGCTGACGAGCGAAAAACGGAGAAAGGTCGCGGATCCTAGCTGGACCCGGTCGCCGTCTTTGAGCGTGACCGGCGAGGTGACCTTTGCGTCATTGACGTAGCTGCCGTTCGTCGATCCCGCGTCCGCGAAGACGTAAGTAAAAGCGACGCACGCCACGCGCGCATGGGTGCCCGAGACGCTCGCGTCATCGAACTTGAAGACGCATCCGTCGGATCGGCCAAGGGTAGCGTCCTGCCCTTTGGGGATGGCGAAGACGCGACCCGTCTCGAGGCCGCCCACGACCGTGAGGACGCCGACCGAGCGCGTGCCCGCGGGCGCGGAGCGCGCATCGACCACGAGAGTCTTGACGCTTCCAAATCTCGGCTCCGTGTCGGACGGCATTCGAACGGATCAAGAATCCTAGCTCCGCACGCGCTTGTAAAGAACCGACCCTCGGACGAGGTGAACCGACCGGGTTGCCTCGAAGTGGGCCTGCTGGATCACCCGCCGATACGATGCGAATCAGGAGGCAGGCATGAGAACGATCTTTATGCGGCAGCGGCAGAGAAGCGTGATGCGGCGGAGTGTCCGCGTCGAGTGCCAGGTGGTACGTGAGCACGATTTCAAGTTGGTCGGGAACCGGGCAATTGACCTTTCGCCGGACGGAATGCTGCTCCTCTCGGACGCCAGGGTTCTAACCGGAGAGGAGCTCTTCGTGGCCTTTCGCGCGCCCAACACGCGGCGCTGGCTCGACTGCACCGCTACCGTTGCGAGGGTCGTCCACGGACGACGCCCCAGCGACTGGGGAACGAGCCTCGGAATCTCGTTCGAAAGCATGGACGACGCCACACGGGCGTGCATCCGTGCGGAATTGCGGGGTCTCCCTCCGCCGGTGCCGGCGCGGGCCGTCAGAATCGACTACGCAGCAACGGTCACGAGAGTCGCCTTCGGCTCGTGAGGGGTCGGTGACGCCGCGGTGAGGCGTTAGGTAAGGAAAGGTGCGCGACGAATTGGGCCCTGGGAACGCGAGCTCGCTACGATGTCGTTCGAAGGAGAAAAGAAGAACATGGCAAGCTTCGTCGTGCGCGCATCCAATCGCCGCGCCATCCGCCACGCGGTCGATCTCTCGTGCTCGGTGGTCCGAGAGAAGGACTCCACACTCACGTCTCTTCGCGCGATCGATCTTTCTCCCGATGGAATGCGCGTCGAACTCTATGGCATCGACGTGGACATCGGGGACCGATTCTTCGTCTGCTTCCGGGCGACCCAGTTCGGTATCTGGTTCTATACGGATGCGACGGCGACGCGCATCCTGCACGGACGTCGGCCCAAGGATCGTGGGCGCGGTCTCGGCCTCCGCTTCGGGTCTCTCAGCGCCCTTTCGCGCCTGATGATTCGGGGAGCGCTGCGTCGCGTGCCGCCCCATCTGCCCCAGCGGGAAGGTCGCATCGACTATGCGGCGACAGTGGGGAAGATCCTCGCTGCGTGAACCGTCGTGCAGAGGGTCACATCCCGCTCGGACAGGTGTTGTTCAGGCAGGCGGCGATCTCGCCAGGGCACTCCTTCTCAATGCAGGCGAGGGTGAATCCGCCGCCACAGGAGCTCAAGTTCGTAGTTGCGCAGGTGATTACGTTCGTGGCGTCGGAGAGCGCCGCCGGGCAAGCGCCGCTCAGGCAATCTGTGATGCAAACGAGATTGACCGGGTTCGAGCAGCTGACCGCGCAGCGAATCACGTCGAGGCACGTTGTGGTTGTGCATGTGCCGCAGTCGGTTGCGCAGTTGGAGCAGTCTTCGAACGGATCGCACTTTCCATTGCCGCACACGGCGCATGGCCCGCAGTCCGCCGGGCACGACGCGCACGTCTCGGTGGATTGGCAGATGCCGTCGCCGCAGCGAGGGCACGGGCCGCAATCCTCCGGGCAGGAAAAACAAGTCTCGCCCGGCGCAGTGCACACGCCGTCGCCGCAGCGCGGGCACACGCCGCAATCGGGGGCGCACGATGCGCACGTCTCGTTACCTTCGCATCGACCGTCGCCGCACCCCGGACAGAGGCCGCAGTCCTCGGGACAAGTGAAGCACGTCTCGTCGTCGTTGCAGACGTGGTCGCCGCAGGTTCCCGGAGGAGGGAGGACGTCTGGCAACCCGGTCTCCACGGGGGGCGGAACATCGAACGAGACGACGTCGATGGGTAGGATGACGTCCGTGAATCCACCTTCGGCGTCGGCTCCTGCGTCGTTGCCCGCAAAGTCCTCGGTGAGAAGGGAGCTTCGGCCGCAACCGGCGATGGTGACGCAGGAGACGGCGAAAAGTACGGTGGCGCGGATAAGGAAGGTACCGGGGATGTTCACGGGCGAAGGCTACCACCGGCGGGCGGGAGGCGCGACGAGTTCAAGTGCGCGCTACTGCGGAAATGCGCGCGTCTTCAGGTATTGAGCCGTAACGCGTCCTAGGTCCTCGGCTGCTTGGCGCATGCGGGTCCCGGAGGCTGCGTTAATCATCGATGCTCCAATTACGGAGCGGACACTAATCGCGTCGAGGAGCTGTCCGCTCGGCGCGAGGATTTCAACGCGCATGCCGACTTCGGTCGGGCGAGAAGCGACGAAGGCATAGAAACCGGGCTCCACGAAATCGACGACCGGCCGGACGATGAATGTCGTGGGCCCCGGTTGTGTCGGAAAGAGAAGTCCGTCGCTGTCGGAGATCAGGCCTTCCGCGTAGCGCGTGATCATGTCCTGCTTGTCAGCCTGCCAGCTCGCCTGCTGCTCTGGCGTTTTCCGGCTTAGATATAGGGCCTCCGGCAGATCTCCCACGATCAGGCGATCGGTGTGGACCCCCTCGATGACGAACCGACGCTGGGTCAGGAATGGGTCAGGGACCGCTTGCTGAATGACTGTCCAACGAGGTGCGCATCCGAGCGTCGTCGACGCGAGCACGGCGAGCAAAGAGGCGAACAGCAAGCCGAAGACGGAATGAACCGGTCTGCCGAACATGGGTTCAACGTGCCCCTAACCGCCGGAAGTGACAACCGCGTTTCGTGGGCGCTCGTGTCCCTTGGATGGACGACGACGAAGCCGCACGATTGCCGCAGCCGACTTAGTCTTCGTGCCTCGGGTCCTTCGTGAGATCCGCTGTCACTTCGTCGACTGTCGCTGCCGAGGGCCCCTTTTTGACCCGTTGGGACTGCCCCGGTGCTTCAGCCCGGAGCTCGGGTGGCGGAAGCGTTTCGACCTCCGAGGGCTTTCGGCGACCCCCCGACGTGGGAGGATCCGTGACCGTCTTGCGCGGGTGCAAGGCGAGCTTGCGGGGCTTCGCTTTCGTCATGATTCAGACTGGCCGCTCAACCGTAGTCGTCCGCGCGTACTGGGCCAACGATCTGACTCTCGTTGAGCGAGCCAAAGCCCCATGTTCGACTTTCGGCGTTGAGCGCGCACCGTTTCTCAATCTAGCAGTGCGCGCGCTTCGTGCACGAAGGTCGTTGGGGCGGTGGAGACCCCTTTGCCCCATACGAGTAGTCGCGTGACTTCGTTGCGGATCAACGCGAAGCGCATGTCCGACGGATGGATAGCGATACGGGCCGGTGCGAAGGTCGCGAGCGGAGTCGCGATCCTGCAGAAGGCCACCGTCGAGAACAGGCGCATGGGCGTCCGCGTCGCATAGTTCAGGACGAGGCTCGGGCGCCGGCGCGCCCCCGCCGGATCGTACACGGTCAGGCGATCCTCGCTAAACCTGTAGCCGCGGGCGGCGAGTACCGAGAGCATCCAGGACGGCATGGACCACGCGGGAGGGACGAACCCGTCGATCCGCAGCCCCGCCTCTTTCAATACCCGCTCGCCCGCGTCGAGTCGCTCCTGAGCCTCCGTCCGCGAGACGTCGCTGAACTCCGCCTCATGGGCCGACACGACGCGCTGCGCAAAATACCGCGTCAGGCCGCGCGCCCTCCCGTCTCGGACGACCCCGTGTAACGTTTCGTCGGGCCTGCTCGCATGGAGGAAGCCGTGGAGGAAGACCTCGTGTCCGTCTTCCTGCAGCGACCGAAGCCAGCCGCAGAAATCGCGGTCTTCGGTGATGAGAGCGCGACCGTGGAAGTTTGGAACGACGAGGAGCGCTGGTTTCGCCCCGTGCGCCCGCGCCAGGTCGACTGCGAGCTCGATCTCCGGGCGAAAAAGCGGGGATACGTCGTGAATAGACACATGAACTCGCGTTGACGCATGCACCGAAGGAGGAGACCACGGTTCGGGGCGAACCGCCGTCTCGTTTCGCCCCGTGGTCTTACCGGTTGCTTTTCGCTAGCATCACCTCCCCTTAAGTAGAGGGAAGGGCGAGTGCATCGCCTACGTTGCGCGGAAAGAAGCGGAGAGAAGCCGGAGATGAACGCCACGATCGAAATTCTTCGCGGGGAGCTCGAGCGCCTCTTCACGCTCGACGAGATGACCGCGATGAGCGAGCGCCTCTTGGGGCTCGACCCGGAAGACGTCGGTGGGGTCGGTGCCAAAGCCTCGTTCGCCCGGGCGCTTACCGAGCGCTGCCTCGACGACGATCGTGTCGACGCGCTCGTCGATGTGATTCTCGTGTCGAGGCGAGAGGTTGACCCGCGGGTGCGCGACGTGGCGACGCTTCTCGGTGGCTCTGAAATCGCGACTGGTGACACCGTCGGGCCGTTCACGGTCCAAAAGAAGATCGGCGAGAGCGAGCTCGCCTTCGTGTACCTCGCGCGGCGAGATGACCGGCAGTATGTCGTTAAATCGTTACGGCGCGAGGCCTCTCGGGACCGCCGAGCGGTGGCTCGCTTCCTCACTGCGAATCGGCTTGTCGCTCGCCTCGCCCACCCGGGACTTCCGCGGGGGATCGAGGCGGGCGACCTCGCCGACGGTACGAACTACGTGGCTTACGAGTATTTCGACGCTCAGCCTCTGTCGCAGCGCTTGGCGCGCACCGGGCCGTCCGCCGTGCAAGACCTCATGCCGATCTTGCGAGGAGTCGCCGAAGCACTCGCGGCGCTCCATAAAGAGCAACTCGTACATGGCAACTTGAAACTCGAGAACGTACTCGTCGGGCGTGCACCCGGGCCGGACGGCCCCGGGAGCGTAAAGATCAATCTCATCGACTTTGGCGCCGATCGCCTTCGCCCCCGAGCGACTGGAGCGAACGGGCACGGCGGATTGCTCGCCGTCTTCGGCTCAAAAAAGACGATCGCGCCCGAGCAAGTACGTGGAAGACCCGCGGACGGCCGAACGGACGTCTACGCGTTCGGCGCGATGGTCTACGAGCTCGTGTCCGGCAAGCCCGTGTTCCTTGCCGAGCAGGGGGCCGACGCTGCGTTTGCGCATCTCACGCAGGACCCGGAGCCGCCGAGCGCAAAGGCGCCGCGCGGTTGGGTGACGAAGGAAGTTGACGCCTTCGTCCTCTCTCTCTTGAGGAAGGACCCGGCGCAGCGTCCGAAGAACGGTCAGGCGCTGCTCGATGCCCTCGATGCGCTGAGGGAGGCCACGGACATCTCCTTGAAGACGCCGTCCATTGACGCTGACTATGTCGCGAACCTCGTCGACGTTCTCATGGCTGACCCGTCCGACGTCGAGACGGCGATGGCGCTGGAGCAGGCCGTCGAGTACGGAGCCGATGCGTCGAAGGTGGCCGAGTCCTTCATTCTCGGAGCAAATGAGCTCCGCGGCGGGGGCGACGAGGTCAACGAGACGAAGAAGAGCCTCTACTTTCGCGCGGCGCGCTTGTACGAGGCTGCTCTCAATAAGTCCAAGGCCGAAGAGGTTTACGCCTCGCTCCTCGAGCTGGATCCAACGGACGAAACGGCCAGAGTCGCGCTCGAAGAGGTGCGAAAACAACAGGGAAAGTTCGAGGACGTCATCGAAATGCTCCTCGCGAGGAGCCAGGAAGCGACGTCGGCCGAAGAGCGGGCTCGCGCGATGGCGGAGATTGGCAAGCTTTACGCGGACGAGCTCGATGACATCGAGCAGGCGGTCGTCGCGTTCACTCAGGCCGTGTGCGAGGCGCCTTCGGTCGACGAATATGCGGCCGATCTCGAGCGTCTCGCGGGCGATAAGGTCGAGCGGTGGAACGACGCGCTTGCGTCGGTGACGGAACAGGTAAGTAGCGGCACGCTCGAACCCGGCGATCGCAACGCGCTGCTGCTCCGCGCGGCTCGCTGGTACGACGTCAAGGCTCATAGGAACGACATGGCCCTGCACGCCTACCAGCAAGCGCTCCTGACGGATCCCGCGAACGAGGCTGCGAACGAGGGGCTTACCTCGGTCTACAAGAAGGCGCAGGAGTGGCATCCTCACGCCGCGATTTTGCTCAGGCGCGCCTTGGCCGCCGGTGCGACCCCCCGCGGACGCGACCTACGCAGCGAGGCTGGCCAGGTCTTCGAGACACGGCTCTCCGACGAGCCTCAGGCGAAGGATCTATACGCGTCCGTTCTGGCGGAAGATCCGGGACACGGGGCGGCAAGCGACGGGCTAGCACGCATCGCTGAGCGGGCAGGCGATCATCGGACGCTGGCGGCATTGCTCGAAAGCCGCGCGGAGGCGCGCCGCGGTGGGGACAAGCTCGACGCACTCGTGCGGGTGGCGGAGGTATACGAGAACGACCTGAACGACATGCCCGAGGCCACTCGTCGCTTCGAAGCCGTACTGGGCGCCGATCCATCGCACATTGGCGCGCTCAAAGGGCTCGACCGCATCTACAACCGCCAGGGCCGCTACCAGGAGCTGCTCGCCAACCTTGCTCGCCAGTTCGCGGTCGCTGCGACCCCCAGGCAAAAGATCAACCTACTGGAGCGGACCGCTGCGCTGCATGAAGAGGAGTTCCTCGATCATGCCCAGGCGGCCGCAACGCTCGAGGCCGTCCTCGAGATCGATTCGTCCAACGAAGCAGCGCTCACATCGTTGGCGCGTCACTATCGCGCGTTGTCGCGCTGGAGCGACGTGGTGGAGCTCTACGAGAGGCACGCCGAAGTCTCGCTCGACGATGCGCGCAAAGTCGACCTATTCGTCCAGCTCGGTCGCGTGCTCGCCGATCAGATTGGCTCGCCCGAGCGAGCCATGTTTGCCTACGAGCAGGCGCTCGAGATCCAGCCCGACCACGCGGGTGCACTTGAAGCGCTGGCCAACCTGCGCGAACTTTCTGGCGACGCCGACGCGGCACTCAGTGCGATCGAGGCCCTCGCCACAAAAGCGGGGACCCCCGAGGCGAAGGCCGAACAATGGCTGCGAGCCGGTCGTTTGCTGGAAGCGCGCGGCGATCTCGACGGCGCCATCGAACGCTACAAAGCCGCCCTCGAGGCACAGCCGACCGACCCCGCGACCTTCGCGGCGCTTCGTAAAGCGTATGCTCAACGTGGGGACGCCGCGTCTGTCGCGGCGCTCGTCGAGCAGGAGCTGGCCCACACGGACGGAAACCTCGCCAAAGCTCGCCTGCATGTCGAGGTCGCGCGCGTCTATCGAGGGGATCTCAAGGAAAGTAGCAAAGCAGCCGAGGCCG
>Ga0182024_10005085_pt1 | contig 29702 bp, 32 predicted proteins | sample P32metaG_FD_120480 | JGI IMG/M metagenome (GOLD analysis project Ga0182024, IMG submission 120480) | Permafrost microbial communities from Stordalen Mire, Sweden - P3-2 metaG (Illumina Assembly) | ecosystem: Environmental > Terrestrial > Soil > Wetlands > Permafrost | place: Sweden: Stordalen...
CCCACCAGCAGGTTCCAGCCATCGACCATCACGAACAGCAGAATCTTCAGCGGAGTCGAAATGATCACCGGCGGCAGCTGCATCATTCCGATCGAAGTCGTCACCGCCGCTACGACCAGATCGATCACCAGAAAAGGAAGAAACAGCGCCACCCCAATCTGAAATCCCGTCTTCAGCTCCGAAATGATGTAGGCCGGAACCACCACCCGCATGGGAACGTCTTCCGGACGCGCCGGGCGCGGGGCCTGCGCCAGGTCCAGAAACAGCGCCAAATCTTTTTCCCGCGCGTACTTCAGCATGAAGCGTCGCAGCGGCGGCGATCCGCGCTCGACCGCTCCCATCGCATCCACCTGCCCGCGCTGAAACGGCACCACCGCCGCATCGTAGATGGCGCTTCCGACCGGCTGCATCAGGAAATAAGTCAGCACCAGCGAGAGCCCGATCAGCGTCTGGTTGCTGGGAGCCGTCTGCGTGCCCAGCGCCTGGCGCAAAAAATGAAACACCACCAGCAGCCGGGTAAACGGAGTCACCGCCACCAGCAGCGCAGGCAGCAGTGTCAGCAGGGTCAGCAGTACGACGATGTTCCACGGCACCGAGCCACCGGCCCCGCCGGGCGCGCTCCAGTTCATCCCCGCAGCGTGCCGCGGCCGCACCAGCCACGCTGCCGCCATGAATCCGCTCAGCATTTTTCCCCTCGCCGCTTTTTCTCGGGCTCGGCTCCGGGATCGAATTCGTTCTCCGCTGGATCGGCGCCTTTTCCCCGATCCGGTCCCCGATCCGGAAGCCGCGACAACAGCACCAGCGCCGACGGTGTCCCTCCCACCAGAAAGCGCGTCGCTTCAAACTCGACCACGGCCACAAACCTCCGCTCCCCAAGGGGCAGGCTCTCGCACAGCCGCAGCCGCTTCGGCGCGCGCCGGCCAATGCGTACGCCCATGCGCCGCCCGCGCGCCCAGAGTTCGCTCAGGCGTTTGCAAAAGGCGCAGGCCGAAAGCCGCAGAGTTTCCGTCGTCATGAAATTCGCCGCCCGCTCTGGCCCCGCGCGCGCCGCTTCATGCCAGCTCCGTCAGCCGCACCGCCAGGTTGTTGCCCATCACCTCGAACTCGCTCCAACCAATCAGCAAGCCATTCAGTTGCATCGGGACGTCCCGGCCCACGCGCCAGTGGGCATTGATTACCGAGCCCACCCGCAGCTTCAGCAGGTCGGAGATCTTCACCCCCGGCAATGGCAGATCGACGATCATTTCGCAGGGCAGCCCGAGAACCGGTGCCCAGCGCGCGTCTTCCTTCTGCTCCTGCTCCCGCTCGCGCCCGCTTTCGCCTTCCGCCGCGCCGCCCGCCGTGGGATTTGCCGCCGCTGTCCCCGCCGCCGCGCCGCTGCCTAAAGCCATTGCCAATTTTTGCCTCGATCCCACTCGCTCCGCCCCACTACCAGCTGCGGTGTCAGCGCTGAATTAGAAACTCGGTGAAATAAATTTCCTCTATCCCGAGCGACGGCACCCGCGCCTGCAACGCCCGCAGCAAATCCTCTTTCAGCTGGGTTTTGCCCGCGGCCGTCAAAAGGTCGTCGACGCGGCATTGCGCCAGCACGCCCAGAATCGTGTCCCGCACCTCGGCCACTGGGGCGTTTTCACCTCCGGCGATCTCATGGCTCAGCCCCAAGTCAATGCCCACTCGCAGGTACGATCTCTGCTGCGGATCGGCGAGGTTCAGAACAAAGGTCTCCAGATGCAGAGTGCCCTTCAACGAGCTCCCGCGATCCGAGGTCCCTTCCGGTCCCGACCGTTGCGCGTTCCAATAAACCGCTCCCGCAGCCAACAGCCCAAGCGCGAGAACGGAAACGAGCGCGCCATACCGGCTCGGCTTCAGGGCGGAGCTTGCGGGGGCATCGGATGGGGACATGCAGATCAAAAAAGCAATCGAGGGTCCGTAGCGGAGCACGAAAGGGAAGGGTTGGGCAGCGGCCCGGGCTCCGCCAAAGTCCCCGCTGGTCAACGGATCGGCAGTTTTTGCTTTTGCTACAGGAGATACGAAGCAGGTTCTAACAAAGAGTTGGAGAGCGATTAGAGAAAGCTCATTAAATTTTTCTGGGAAGAAGGAGTTCTCTCCGGCACCCGCTTCTTCGCCGCCGGAGAGAACCGCCCACTCTCGCAAAATTATTTCTTACTGTTTCAGCGCAATCGTGTCCTGAGTGATCTGGTCGAAGGTGGTCACCGCCTTGGCGTCGGCTTCAAAGCCACGCTGGGCCACGATCAAGTTTGCGAACTCCGTGGCAATGTCCACGTTCGACAATTCCAGCGAGCCGCCGGAAAGCGTTCCCAGTCCGCCCGCCCCCGGAACCCCCACTACCGCCGGACCAGAAGCCAGCGTCGGCGAGTAGTCGGTGCTGCCTAGCAGTTCCAGCCCGTTGACGTTGGCGAAGTTGGCCAGCGCCACTTCCCCTAGCGCCTCAGTCTTGCCGTTGGTGAATGAGCCCGTAATCGTGCCGTCTGAACCAATGGTGAAATTCGCCAGCGACCCGCTGCTCGCCCCGTCCTGCGCAATCGATGTAGTCGTGCTGGTCGCGGCCACCTGCGAAATCAACGGAGTCGTCCCGCTCAATAGGTTCCAATTGAAAGTCTGATTGGTCGCTCCATCGGCAAAGCCGGTGATCGGAATCGCCTTGATATCGGCCAGTGTGCCCGGCGTAGTCGCGATCGTCGCTGTGTCGCCGGTTGCGAACGCGACCGATCCATTGTTAATCGTAAGATCGAGTTGGGGCGACGTGAAGGGAACTCCAACTGTTGCCGTCCCCAGGTTCCCGGAAACCGAGCCGACGACTGAGAACTGGGTAGGGCTGGTCGCAGTCAGGGTCACGGTCTGAGCCACCGTAGCCGCAGTCGTAGCTAATCCAGAAACGGTTCCGTTCCCCACGTTGGTCCCGCCGTAGGCCGGGGCTCCTGCTCCTCCGCCGGTGCCAATCAGTACTCCGTTTCCATTGAAGGTCAAAGTGCCGGTGGCTAGAATTCCGGTCGGTGCCACCCCGTTCACCGCATTCAAGTCTGCTGGCGGAATGCTCAAGCTATAGCTCCAGGTGTTCGGACCGGTGTTGGTGAACGTGTAAGTCAGGATATGAGGGGCTCCCAGCGAATCGTAGATGGCCACCGGCGTCGAAAATGTCGAGCCCAGGCCGCCAGCCGCATTCAGGTTCGAGGTCAGCGAAACATTGGCGGTAGCCGCTGGCGGACTGATCGTTCCGGCGCCCAATTGCAGGGGTGCGATTCCTGCGCCCGCTTGCACCACTCCGTTAATGGCAGGGTAACCGAGAACCTGCTGCCCCTCGGAAGTGACCAGAAAATTGTTAGCGTCCACCGAAAAAGCTCCTGCCCTCGTGTAATCGACGACTCCGTTCGAGTTCTGCACCGCGAAAAACCCCGAGCCCTGGATCGCCACATCCGTCGGCACTCCGGTCGCACTCACGCTACCCTGCGTAAACAAGGACGGCATCGCGGCAATCTGAGTGCCGGCTCCCTCCTGAATCGGATCGCCCGATCCCGTCGTTCCCAGGCTCTGGTAAAACAAATCGCTGAACAGCACGCTCGTATCCTTATAGCCGGTCGTGTTCTGGTTCGAAAGATTATTGGCGATGGCCGACAGCGCAGTCGATTCTGCCGTCAGTCCGGAGAGTGGAATCGAAAAATTAGGCATGTTAGTACACTCCTTGAATGGTTCCGGCTAACGAGGAAATCGCCGGCGAGCTAAAGTTAGGAATGGTTGCGGGAGTTGATGCCGCAGCCGCAGCCGAAGGAACAAGTGCCGCCAGGCCGGCTGCGGCCAGGGTGCCCGCGGTGGGCGTCGCGTTGCCGTTTGCCGGAGCCGCCGAACCGGTCGAACCCGTCGAACCGCTTCCCGATCCCGTCGTGGTCGGCGCGAATGACTGCAGCAGCTGGTAAATCGACGTAACTTCGCTCAGCTCGCTGAACTGCGCCAGTTGTCCCACGAATTGCGAGGGATCGACCGGATCGGTTGGGTCCTGGTTCTGCAGCTGCGCCACCAGCAGCTGCAGAAACATGTTATTGAGGCTCTGTCCGCTGGGCAGGCCGCTGGTCGAACTTGTCGATCCTCCCGTCGTCGGAGGCGTCGGAACCACCGGGCTGGTGCTCATCTCGTTTCCTCCTTCAAGCCAGAATGCTCAGACTGCTCGTCCCGCTGACGAATGCCGCCATGGGCGCGCTCTCCGCGGGAGCGTTGGCCTCACTATCGGATGTCAAGGAACTCGGGGCTGGATTCGGTGCATAAGAACGCTGCTGGGAGCCGCCTCCGCCCGAAAAATTATTGGAAAAGGCGAAGCCTTGCATATAGTTCACGCTATTCAGCCGCAGATTCTGTTGTTGCAGGCTATTCGTGATGGCGGGAATTTCGTTCGCCAGCGCCGTCCGCAGGTCACCCTTCTCGCTGCCGATCACCAGGCCTACATCATTCGCGCGCATGACCGTGCGCACCTCCACACTGCCGAAGGCGGACGTGTTCATCCCGATCCGCATCTCGGATTGCCCCGCCTGGCTCACCAACTGCGCCATCTGCACCGGCCCGGCTGCGGGCATTGCGGGCATCTCAGCCGGTTGAGCAGCCACCGGAACAGCGCTCGACGAGGCCATGGGCAGAGCATTCCCCGTGGGCAGCGCATTTCCGGAAGATGCCACTTGCGCCAGGGACAGCGCGCTTGCGGAAGCCGCCGCAGGCGCTTGGGCCTGCGCTCCCATGGTTTGCGCTGGATTTAGTTGCGCGCTCGCCGCAGTTACCGCAAGGTTTTGCTGAACTGAAGCGGTTGCTTCCGCCCCGGAGGCCGCGCTCTTGCTGTTCGCGGCCGTCGGCTGCAATGCGGTTCCCGGCGCAGCATTATTTTTTGCCCCTGCCGCCGCTCCCACGGTTACCGGATTTGCCGATTGCGCCGCGCCACTGGGCGGCAGGATCATCTTGGGCACGGAAGCGGCCGCCGCTTCCGTGCCTGGACCGGGATTAGAAAAGAAAACCGCAAACGGCGTCTGCTGTCCCAGCACGGCGGAATTGCTAACACTGCCTGCCGCTGGCGATAAAGAGGATGACTGCGATGGCAATGAGGATGACGCGCCGGAAGCCGTTGAGGTTCCACTCGGCGCGGCGTGTGCGGCGAAAGTCGTTATCGCAGCGCTCACCCTCGCCGCCGAAAAGGGCAGCGGCAATTTTCCATTTGCGGCCGGCGATGCCGGAATCAAAAGTTGCGCGGCCGGAAGGGGCACGGCAGAAATCGCCGAAGTGATGCCTGGCTGAGCGGGAAGATTCCACTGTGTTGCAGCGCTCTGAGGAGTAGACGCTGCAGGGTTCGTTGCACCGCCCGGAAAATTCGCGCTCGCCCACTGCCCCCTAGGATTCTCGCCCGCAGAATTTACCCCGGCAGGAGCCGCACTCGCCAGAAGGATCGGCGCCGCAGCAGCTTCACTCGATGCAGGATCGATTTGCGTGACCCCAGACGTCATCGGCATCACCGCATCGGACGCAAACTCGCTGATTGAAGTCAAATTCGGCTGTGCATTCGGAGCGTTCCCCGGCAAAGAAACCCCCGGCGTCGACTGATCTCCGATCGCGGAACTCCCGTCTGTCGGCGCCACGTTGGCCTGAGGCGCATTTAACAGAGTGGCCGCATTGCCGGCTGGCACCGCCGTCGCGTTTTCAGCCGCGCCTATCGCGGCGTGTCCTGTTGAGGCCTGTCCCACCGTGGCAGTAAAACCAGGAACTGTAACCGCACTCTGAAATTGAGGCGTATGCCAGTTTGCCAGGCTAGAAATCTCAAGGGTAGCCGGTCCACTTGAGGCCTGCGGATTTTGATCCCCCACATTGGCCGCTGACGGCACAACAGAAGCAATAAAAAAAGGCGACAAAACCGGTACCAGTGCCGCTGGAACAATCGTACCCACAGGCGCAACCAGGTTTGCCGCACCTGCCGGAGCTTGATTCGACAGCTTCTTCGCCGGCACGCTAGCCGGGATGCTCGCCGTGACGTTCCCGTTCGCCGTGACCTTTTCCGGTGTCGCCACATTTCCAGTTGCCGCCGGACTTGTATTCGCCGCAACTGTTCTACCCGACGCACTCGCCAGACGCTGCGCCGGATTCGAAACTCCCTGCGCCGCCGCCAGCGCCGAGGCAAACCCCGCGCTCTGCCCCAGAAACTGTGCCGCTCCTGCTGCCGGCATGCTGGGAACGCCGCTCGAAATGTTGCTAACAGTCGCGCTCATGCATTGTGCTTCCCCGAACCGTGCGGAAGCTCGTTCGCAATCCATGCACTCGCGTCACCATCTCCGCATAAGCCCGAACGGGAACGCGCTCAAGCTCCAAGCGACTGTGAATTCAAGCGCTTCCGGATTTTGCCGATGGTAGTTCGGATTTTCCGAAGAGGAAGCACTGGGCAAGGTGTGTCCACCAACCCGGCAACTTTAGCCGCGCCGGAGATAATCCCGCCGCATCAGAAACAAATCGTCCATATTTTTTTGCTCGCGCCGGGCCGCCTGCTTCCGGTACAGGAGCAATTGCCGGTCGCGCACGCTTTCGAGCGTTTCCCGCGCCCGCCGTGCCTGCTGCAAAATTTCCCGCTGCTGGTCGCGCGCCAGCTGCAGGCGCACCAACTGCTGCTCCAGCTCTCGTCGGTGGCGCAGAATCTCTCCGTCGCAAAGCAATCCGAAGCGCAACTCGGCGGCGGTGGTGCCCGCACTCAGCTGCTTACTCTCGATCAGCTGAAGTTCTTGGCGGTGCAGATCCATCTGATCGATCAAGTGCCGAACCCGAGCCACCTGCTGATTGGCCGCCCGCAAACGCAGCTCCTGCTGATGCTCCAGGCTCTGCCGCAAATGCAATACCGCGTGCAGCGGAAACGTAAAAGCCATGCGCTTACTCCGGCAAAACTTTATCCCGGCAACGCCAGCAACCGGGCGACGGTTTCCGCCAGGGGCGCGGCGTCGCCCGGCTTCTGCATCAGGAATTGATCGAGCTCCGGGATCAGCGTCAGCGCCTTGTCGAGCGTCGAGTCGCTGCCCTTCTGGTACGCTCCTATTCTCACCAAGTCTTCCGAAGCAGAATATGCGGCTAGCAACCTGCGCAACGTCTGCGCCTTTTGCTGATGCTCCGGCGAAGCCACCGCCGACATCAACCGGCTCACGCTGTCGAGCACGCTGATCGGCGGATAGTGGCTGCGCACCGCCAGCCGCCGGTCGAGCATCACATGCCCGTCGAGCAGGGCCCGCGCTCCATCCACCAGCGGATCCTGCTCGTCATCGCCTTCCATCAGTACGGTATAAAACGCCGTAATGCTGCCCGAGCCAAAGCGCCCCGCGCGCTCGATCAAGCGCGCAAGCATGGTGAAGCAGGAGGGCGTATACCCTTTCGCCGTCGGAGGCTCGCCTGCCGCGAGTCCAATCTCGCGCTGCGCCATCGCCAAGCGGGTCAGCGAATCGACCACCAGAAGAACCTGCTTGCCGCGGGCGCAGAAATATTCCGCCACTGTGGTCGCCGCCAGGGCGGCGCGAATCCTTAACAGCGGAGACTGGTCTGAGGTCGACACTACCACGCACGCGCGCTTGCATCCTTCTTCGCCCAATGCGTTTTCCAGAAAGTCACGCACCTCGCGGCCGCGCTCTCCGACCAGTCCCAGCACGGTCAGGTCGGCGTTGGTGTTGCGCGCCATCATGCCAATCAGCGTGCTCTTGCCCACCCCGCTGCCCCCGAAGATCCCCACGCGCTGCCCCCGCCCGCAGCTGAGAAACCCATCAATGGCGCGGATGCCGCAGCCGAGCGCCTCGCTGATCGGAGTGCGGTCGAGCGGCAGCGGAGCTGCCGAATCGAAGGCCCGATACTCCCCGCCCCGGCACGCTCCCAGACGGTCAATTGGCTCGCCACCCCCGTCGATCACTCGGCCCAGCAACTTTTCGCTCACCCGCAGAGTCGGACGCTCGCCCCACGTCGTCACCCGGTCGCCATAGCGGATGCCGCGCGGCAACTCCAGCGGCATCGACAGCACGGTTTTGCCACGAAAGCCGACGATCTCCCCGGGAAGCGATTGTCCCTGCGAATCGGTGATCTCGCAACGTTCTCCCACCGAACAGAACGGCCCCTCGGATTCGACCAGCGGACCAATTACCTGCGTTACCCGCCCCTGCCAGCGCAGCCCCGCCAGAGATTCGAGACGCGCGAAATAAGACGCCAGCAGCCTGCCGGAGCTCACGGTTTCTCACCCGGCCGAGCTGCCATCAGATCCATCAGCCCCTGTTCGATCTCCTTCAGTTGGACCTCCACGCCCATGTGCGCCGTTCCCATCGAGGTGCGCAACTCGCACTGCTCGACCGCCATCGCCGCATCCTCCACGATTTGCGGCAGCGCCGCCGCCTCCATATTCGCCGCCAGATAGCGCCGCCACTCCTCAGCGCGTAGAGGATTCAGCGCCAGCGCTACCCCGGTTGCGCCTTCGATTTTTTCGAGGGCCACGCGCACAATGCCCATCAGCAGCAGCGGATCTACCTGCGCCTCGCGGTGCAGGATCTTGCGCGCAATGCTCAGCGCCAGCTGCACCGCTTCAGCTTCGATCTTCTGATAATAGGCAGCGCGCTCCCGGGAAAAATCCGCCAGCGCTGCGGCCAGCGCGGCGCGCTCCCGGCGCAGCAGCTCTTCAAGTTTTGCCCGCGCCTCAAGCTCTCCCTGCTGCCGCCCCTGGGCCCGCGCCTGCGCTTCGCGCTCCGCCATCTGCGCCGCCAGCGCCCGCGGATCGGCTTCCGCCTCCCCTACACCCGAAGCGGAACTGGTGCGCGAAAGTTCCTGTCCGGTTGAGGGCAGCATGACTTCGGAGTAGGGAAAAGGCAAGCCTTCGGCAGGCGGCGGCGCCGGGGTTGCCGCGATGGGCGGAGAGGGCGCGGCTCTAGGCGACGAACTCATCTTCCCCCTCCGGAGTCAGCGACAGCTTGCCTTCGGCCTCCAGCTTGCGCGCCACCGCCACCGCTTCGAGTTGCGCTTTATTGATCTCCCGCGACTTCACCGGCCCCAGCACCTCCATATCTTCTTTCAGCATCTCGACGGCGCGCGATGACATGGACTTGAAGATGTAGTTCTTCAACTCTTCCGAAGCTCCGCGCAGCGCCGTGGCCAGCGTCTTTTTGTCCATCTGCCCCAACAGTTCGCGGATGCCGGCCTCGGGGATCGTCATCATGTCCTCGAAGGTGAACATCAAATTGCGTATCGACAGCGCCAGCTTCGGATCCTCGCCTTCGATTGTCTCCAGAATGGTTTTTCCAACCGAGACGTCCAGGCGGTTCATCAGATCGGCCACGCCCTTTAGTCCGGCGTAGGCCCGCCGGCTCTGCTCCCCCAGAGCCTCCAGCCGCTTGTGCAGAACCACCGCCACGCGCTGCGCCATTTCCGGGGAAAACTGGCGCAACTGCGCCAGCCGCTTGATGGGTTCGGCGCGCAGTTCAGGCGGCAGCTTCATCAGCACGCTCGAGGCCTGCTTCGATTCCAGGTGGGCCAGAATCAGCGCGATGGTCTGGGGATGTTCGCCTTCGATGAACTTCGCCAACTGCTGCGGATCGGCCTTGCGCAGCGAGTCGAGCTTGGTGCCGCTGACCTCGGCGGCCTGCGTCACTTGGCGCAGCAAATCCGCCGCGCCCTCTTTTCCAAACGCCTTCACCAGCAGTTTGTTGGCGTACTCCGTTCCGCCCTGGCTAATGTAGTCGCCGGTCATCACCATGCGCTGAAACTCTTCGAGTACGCTTAAAGAGGTGTTGGCCGGAATGTCGTGGACGGTGGTAATCTCCTGCGTGATCAGCTCCACCTCCGACTGTGGCAGGTGGCGGTAAATCTCGCTGGCCGCATCTTCCCCCAGCAGCACCATCAGGATGGCGGCTTTTCGCAAACCGGTGGTGGCGGCCTCGCTCACGCGTCTTTATCCTCCCGCACCCAGGATTCCACCAGACGGCTGGCCGCCGCCGGTTCGCTCTTCACCTTATCGGTAAGCATCTTCTTCAACTGAACCGCCCTTTGGCCCCCGCTCTGCGCAGCGCCCTCCAGCGGATTGATCGCCATCCCGTCCGCGCCGATTGCGGGAGCGGCATGGGACGCCAGAACTCTTTTGGGCAGCTCACGGAAGGCGGCCATCGCCTGCTCTTTTACTGGACCCAGAATCAGGAGGTAAACCACCGCGAACAGCGCCGCCAGAGCCACGTAGCGCAGAACCCAGGCCCAGGGTTCGAGCAGCCGCCGCCAGTGCTCGGACTTGGTTGGCGGCGGAGGCGTGTCGAGCGGGATTTCCTGGAAAGACAGATTCTCGACCGCCAGCACGTCGCCGCGCTGCGTATCGACGCCGATGGCGGCGCGGGCCAGCTCCTCGATCTGCTTCATCTCGTCGGCGGTGCGCTTGCGCCGCGTGGTCGTGCGCTTGCCCGCCTGCTCGGTGACGTCGACCGCATCATCCACCAGCACCGCCGCTGCAATCCGCCGCACCCGCCCCGCCGGCTCGACGCTGCGGTGCAGGCTCTTGCTGACCGCATAGGTGGTCGACTCCGTCTTCGAGGAAGATTGTTCCGTTCCCGCCGCCGCGATCGCCGCGGTTGTCGCAGTGGCGGCGGGAGGTGTTGCCGGCGGGGTTGTGGCCGGAGGCGTCGCCGCGTTTGCCGGAGCCGCCGCCGTCGCCGTCGCCGCGGGAACGTTGCTCGCGGTGCCCGGAATACCCGCTGGCGCCATGCCCGTGGAATTTTCCTCTGAGTGCTCCTGCGTCAAGGTCGCCGTTGTCTTGGGATCGTAGACCTCCTGGGTATCTTCGCTGGTGCCCAGGTCATACTCCACATGCACGCTGGCCCGCACATGATCTGCACCTACCACCGGCTCGAGCGTGCGCACCAGAGTTTTGGCCAGCTCCTCGTCCGGAGCGTAGCTACGCCCGCCGCCGTCCCGGGGTTGCAGCAGCGGAGTGTTGCTGTCGGCGTCGATCACGGTCACGTTCTCCGGGCGCAGCCGGTCGACCGCGCTTGCCACCAGTTGCGGAATCGCCTGCTGCGCCTGCTCCGAGAGCCGGCCGCTGCGGGTCTTCAATATTACCGCCGCCTTGGCCTCGTGTTCGCGCTCGCTGAACAGCGATTCCTGCGGCAGCACCAGATGCACGCGTACGCCTTCGACCTCGCTCAGCGTGCCCAGCGTGCGCTCCAGCTCGCCTTCAAGCGCCCGCTGGTAGTTCACCTTTTCGGTAAAATCCGAGCCCGCCCAGTTGGGCGTATCGAACAGTTCAAAGCCCAGGCGCGCGCTGCGCGGCAGCCCCGCCGCCGCCGTTTCCAGGCGGGCGGCGTCGAGCTTGTCCTCGGGAACCAGCACGCTGCCGCCGTCGGGAGAAATCTGGTGCGGAATGTTTTTTGCCGCCAGGCGCCCGCCCAGTGCCTGCGCCTCCTCCGGACGCAGTCCGGAATAGAGTGTCACAAATTTCGGTGTACCCAGCAGCGTGACGAACAGCCACAATGTCCCCCCCAACAGCGCGATGCCGGCGAGCAGCAGCAGGCGCTGCTGCAGGGTGAGCCCTTTGAAAAATTCTCCCAGGCGATGGGTGACGTCGTCGAAGGACTGCGCTTTGGCATCCGCCATCGTGATTTAACCCGCGCTCAGAACTGCAGGCGCGAGATCTCCTGATAGGCGCTGACGATCTTATTCCGCACCTGCATCATCAGCTGGAACGACAGGTCGGCCTTCTCCACCGCGATCAGCGCGCTGTGCACGTCGCCGCCGGTGCCCGCAAGCACGCTTGCGACCTTGGTGCTCGCCTGCGACTGCAAATTCCCCATCTCCGCCATGGCGTCACGCAGCGTCTCGGCGAAGCCGCCGCCTTCGCCCGCATCGGGGAAATCGGACGCCGCGGTCTGCATCTCCGCAGGAAGAATTCGCAACGAGGAAACCGGGCTGCTCATAATTGTGGGCCTTGAAAATCAAAATGTTGATTGCTGATTGCTGAGGGAAAAACAACGTCCGAACAATCTGCAATCCACCATCGCCAATCGGAACTCGGCAATCTCAAACGAGCGCTAGGTCAAAATCTGCAGCGTCTGCTGAATCATGCTCTTGGCCGCCTGCACCGCCGCCGCGTTCAGCTGGTAGGCCCGCACCGCGCTCAGCAAATCCGCCATCTCCATCACCGGATTCACATTGGGATACATCACATACCCCGCCGCGTCCGCATCGGGATGCCCGGGCTCATAGCGCACCGGCATCGGAGACATATCCCCGACTACGCGCTCCACCCGCACTCCGCCGTCGGGAGTTCCCCTGCGCAGCCGCGCCAGCAGCAGCGGAAAGCGCGGCATGGGTTGCGCGCGGAACACCAGCAACTGCCGCCGGTAGGCGCCGCCCTCCACCGTGCGCGTAGTCTCGGCATTCGCCATGTTGGCGGCCACCACCTCCGCCCGCCAGCGCTCCGCCCCCAGCGCCGATCCGCTCATCTCGAGCATGCCAAACAGATTCATGACGATGTCCCTCCCGAATTAATGGCCTGCGAAATGGTGTGGAACTCATCCTTCATTAACTGTATGCCCAGGTTGTAGTTCATCTGCGCCTCGGCCAGCAGCAGGCTCTCGCGTTCGAGGCTCACGTTGTTTCCATCGGGACGCTCCAGCAGCCCCCGCACCCGCTTCGCCACCGGAGCGTACACGGCGTAAACCAGATTGCCATCGTGCTCCGCCTGAAACTGCTCCGCCCCGGCGCGCGCCGCCGCCCGCTTGAGTTCGGCGCGGAAGTCGAGGTCGCGCGCGCGGTATCCCGGCGTATCGATGTTCGCCATATTGGCGGCGATCAGCTTGTAGCGCGCCACGTCGACGTCGAGAAACTGGCTCAGTGTCTCGGTGGTTGCGGTATCAATCATGGACATAACTGCTCCAGCTCGGCAGCCCGTAGCTGCGGATCTTATTTCGCACCGTGCGCAGGCTCACCCCCAGCAGTGCCGCCGCCCGCGAGCGGTTTCCCCCCGTCGCCTCGAGCGTCATCTCGAACAGCCGGCGCTCCATGTCGCCCAGCGAAACTCCGGGGCGCAGAACCTTCAGCTCGTCGGATACTTCTTCTTCCTCGTCACGATCGCGAGCGCCCAGATTGTTATTCTTTTCCTTTTTCATCTCCGCGCTCACCTCCTGCGGCTCCCACCCCGAACCCTCCAGCGCCTCCGCCCCAATCTCATTTCCCGGCGCCAATGCCACTGCGCGGCGCAAGCAATTCCCCAGTTCGCGGACGTTCCCTGGCCAGCTATGGGCTTCGAGCCGTTCGATAAACTCCGCGGTCAGCCGCAGGCATTTCCCCGGCGGAGCGTACAGCCGCAGAAAATGCTCCGCCAGCTCCCCAATGTCTTCGCGGCGCTCACGCAGAGGCGGCAGATTTAGCGGAATCACATTCAAGCGGTAAAACAAATCGGCACGAAACTTTCCCTGGCTCACCATCTCGCGCAATCCGCGATTGGTGGTCGCGATCACCCGCACATCCACGCGTACGCTGCGGATGTCGCCCAGGCGGTCGAACTCGCGCTCTTGCAGCACCCGCAGCAGCTTGGGCTGCAAGCCGAGCGGCATCTCTCCCACCTCGTCGAGCAGCAGCGTTCCCCCATTCGCCAGCTCGAAGCGTCCTGGCTTTGCCGCCACCGCTCCAGTAAAAGCCCCGCGGGCGTAGCCGAACAATTCGCTTTCGAGCAAAGTCTCGGGAAACGCCGAGCAATTAATTGCAACAAAGGCCCGGTCGCGGCGCGGGCTGAGCCGGTGGATCAGCCTTGCCACCAGCTCCTTGCCCGTGCCACTCTCGGCTTCGATCAACACATCCGCCCCGCTCGCCGCCGCCTGGCGCGCCCGGTCAAGCGCCCGCTGCCAAGCCGGAGCGCGTCCCGCCATGCCTTCCTGCGCCTGCGCCCGCGCCTGCCCTAGAATGCGCTCCGCCGCCTGCTCCAGTTGCTCGAACGCCACCGGCTTCACCAGATAGTCGCAGGCCCCGCCCTTCATCGCATGCACCGCGTCCGGGACACTCGCGAATGCGGTCAGCAGAATCACCGCCGTGTGCGGAGCCATGGCTTGCGCCTGCCGCATTACGCTGAAGCCATCCTCCGCGGAACTACCCCGAGGCCCCGGCATTCGGATATCGGTTACCACCAGCGGATGCAGCCCGCGGCGGAATTTTTCCATCGCTTCGCCCGCATTCGACGCCGTATCCACGAGCCAATCACGGCGCACAAAGTGGGCCTCCAGCGCCGCCCGCATCCCGGCCTCGTCGTCGACCACCAGCACTCGATTCATTCCTCCACTCCCTGCTGCGGAATTTCCCGCGTTCCTTGCGCCGGCACAGCTACGAGGCGCAAAACCTCAGGCAACGGAAGCTTCATGGTGAAAGTCGCTCCACCTCCCGCCCGGTTGTGAGCGGCGAGTTCTCCCCCGTGCTGCTCCACGATCTTGCGGCACACCGCCAGCCCCAATCCCGGACTGCCCGCGCGCGTACTGAATCCCGCCTCGAAAATTTTTCCCAGCTCTTCCGCTGCGATCCCCGGCCCGGTATCGCTCACCGAAACTACCGCCGCTTTCGCGCCGTGTTGGTGCGTAACGTGTCCGGAGATTTCCACCCACCCTCCGCCCGGCATGGCGCGCAGTGCATTGAGCACAAGATTCAACAACACCTGCTCCAGGCGATGGCGGTCGGCCGCGACGCTCACCCCCGGCAGCCGGTTTCGCAGGTACAACTCAACCCGCGCCTGGCGCGACATCGGTACCAGAAATCCGCCGGCCCAGTCGATCAGTTGCCCCAAATCTGTAGCCGCAAGCTGCGGCGCGGGCAGGCTGTGAAAGTGCAAAACGTTATTCACCGTCGCCGCCAAAGTTCGCAGCCCGGCTTGTACGTGCTCCACCCAGGCGCGGCACTCGGAGGGAAGTCCCGCTCCGGCCAGCAGCCCGGCGAACAGTTCCAAACTTGCCAGCGGGTTGCGGATTTCGTGAGCCAGTATCGCCGACATCTCCGCCAGCGCCTGCTCGCGCCGCAGCCGGTCGCGCTCCCGCACCAGCCGCTTCGATTCGCTCACGTCACGCAAAATGAAAATCGAGACACACTCCGCGCCGTCCGCGCTCGCGGCTTCGGCGTCCTGCACTGCGGCGTGCCGCACCGCGAGCCAGCTCTCTTCCTCGATCTTTTCGTTCTTGCCGTCGCTGAAGGATTGCTCCTGTTCGCTCGTCGCCGTGCGGGCACGCTGCAAGAGCTCGCGCAACTCAGGCGGCACCGCGGCGAGCGAATCGAAATTGCCCACGGTTTCGTGCGAGCCGGCCGTTCCGCAAAAGCCAAGCAAGCGCCGTCCTTCTGGATTGATGAGCGAAATTCCGCCGTCGGCCTTTGCCACCAGAACGCCACAGGGCAGTCCATCGAGAATGCGATCCAGGTGGCGGCGCATGCGCCTGTTTTCTTCCAGGCTTCGCTCCAAGCCCGCATGACTTTCCCGCAGTTCTCCGTTCAGCCGCCCTACCTCGGAGCGCAGCAGTCCATAAGAGCGCTCCAAGGACGCCGCGGCCCCGGCGAAGCTGCGAAACGCCTGCAACAGAAATTGTTCGCTTGATTCCCGCTCCGGCTCCGTGCCCTCGGCAAACGCAAACGGCGGGACCGCGGACAGGTCGGAAGGCATGGGCAAAGATGTCATGGCTGCAGGCAACATTTGCACGGTAAGGGCCAAGCGAGGTGAATGGAGGTTAAGAAGCTCTCAACTGGCACGCACGGCGCACGCCAGCGTGCGCCCACTCGAGGGCGGTACGTGCTGGAAGGGAAAATAAAGATGATCGGACAAAATCGTATCCCCGTCCTCGACCAGAATCGATGCCCGCTCCATCACGTGCTGCAACTCGCGCACGTTGCCCTTCCATGGATGCTCTTCGAGAACCCTCACCGCTTCCGCGCTCAGCTGCGGGCACGGCCGGTTCATGGCGGCCGCCATGCAGGCCAGAAAATGCTCCGCTAGAAGAAGGATGTCGTCGCGGCGCTCCGCCAGCGGCGGCAGCTCCAGGGGGAAGGCCGCGAGGCGATAAAAAAGATCCTCGCGAAAATTCCCCCGCCCCGCCCGTCCCGCCAAGTCCACGTTGCTCGCAGCGATCACTCTCACATCCACGTGCGTCACATCGGCGGTGCCCAGGCGCTGCACTTCCTTCTGTTCCAGAAATCGCAGCAGCTTGGCCTGCATGCCCAGCGGCAACTCGCTCACCTCGTCGAGAAACAGCGTGCCTCCGTGCGCCGCCGGAATCCTTCCCACCTGCGCCTGCACCGCTCCGGTGAACGCCCCGCGGGCATGGCCAAATAATTCGGACTCCAGCAGCGCCTCGGGAATCGCGGCGCAGTTCACCGCCACAAACGGCTTCAGCGCCCGCGGACTCAGCGCGTGCAGCGCTCGCGCCACCAATTCCTTGCCGCTGCCGGTCTGGCCCACGATGAGTACCGTGGTCGTCCGCGGAGCCACCAGATGCGCCAGCCGGTAAACCCGCTGCATCGCCGGACTGCTTCCAATCATGCCGGGCAACGGCGCGTATTCCTTCACACACTCCGCTGCTTCAACCCGCTGCTTCGCTTCCAGAGGCTCCCAGGCTTTGTCTCCCGAGGCGAAGCTCGCTGGAGTGCATGGAATCGCGACAGGAATCGGCGATGGCCCAGCTCTTTCTTCATCCGCCGCCGGAAAGCCGCCATCGGAGTCGAGCATCACCACCTGCGTGCCCGGAAAGCGCCGCTGAATAATCGCGATCAGCTCCTCGCTGTCGAGGTCCGGCAATCGCCTGTCTAGAAACAGCACCTGCCAGTCGCCCTCCTCCAGCTTTACCAGCGCTTCGGCTCCGCCAAGGGCATGGTGCACTGGCAGCCAGCGCCCGTTCAGGCGGTAGGCGACCTGTTCGCGCAGCGAGCTCGAAGGGCTGGCAATCAGGGCACCGCCGGAACTTCGGGCGGGAAGGGGAACAGGTGTCATGGCACTCATTTTCGATTCTCCTCGGTGAAACCGGACCGGTTACGAACCCCAGAAACCTCAAACTCAGAAAAACGAAAGATGAGAGAACTAACTTGAGAAGGATTGCGGCCGTTCGATCCCGCCGCCGCTTCGCCGGACAGTCACGGTTTCCATTTCGCCGGTGCGCTCGCGCGCCCAGGTCGCGCCCGCCCGCTCGAAGCCAGCCTGCGCCACCAGCAAGCCGATTTCAGCGCGCCAAACCTTCGATGCGGGCCATCCGGCCTGCCATCGAGCAAGCATCCAAGCTGCATTCTTTTGGCCCGCGCCGTCGCTGCCCACTTGTACGCGCAGCGCGCTGCCCAGAGCGGCCGCACCCAGCGCGGATTCGAGCAGATGGAATACGGCAGTCTCGATTCTTCGCGCAGCCATCGCGGCGGAAGCGCACGCGGTTGCGCCGTCGCACTCGAATTCCACCCGGACGCTTTTCATCTCGGCCACGGGCTCCAGATCGTCGAGGGTTGCGCGCACCATCGCGCTCCACTCCGCGGCTGTCCCTTCTTCGCGGTCCGCCGCAAATCTATTTTCTTCTTCCATATCCGTCACCTCGCGGATCGCCCCCACCAGCGCCCGCATGCGCTCGGTCAGTTCCAGGCCTTCGCGCAGCCCGCGGACGTATTGTTCTGGAGTGCGCAGGCTGGCCAGCGCCACCTCCATCGAGCACTGCAGCCCGGTCAGCGGCTGGTTCAGCGCATGCAGCAGTTGCGCCAGCGGACTCCGCCCCGCCAGCTTCACTGCTGCTGGCGCCGCGGCCGCATTCGCCGTCACGCCAGCACCGCCGCTTCCCCGCTCAGCTCATAGCCCACCCCGCGTACGGTGTGAATCAGCTTCCGCGGATGCCCGTCGTCCACCTTCCGCCGCAAGTAGTTGATATAAACGTCCACCACGTTCGTTGAAGTGTCGTACGTGAGGTTCCAGACGTGCTCGATGATCATCGCCCGCGAGACCTGGCGGCCGGCATTGCGCATCAGATACTCCAGCAGGGAAAATTCTTTTGAGGTGAGTTCGATGCGGCGGCCGGCCCGCTCGGCGCGGTGCTCGACGCGGTCAAGCTTCAGGTCGTCGACCACCAGCACGGACTCCGACGGCAGATGACTTCGCCGCAACAGGGCGCGGATGCGGGCCGAGAGCTCGCTGAACGAAAACGGCTTCGGTAGATAATCGTCAGCTCCGGTATCGAGACATTGCACCCGGTCTTCCACCTTCACTCTCTGTGTAAGCACCAGGACGGGAAGGCTGGGCCGCTTCAGCCGCAGATGGCGCAGCACGCTGACGCCGTCGAGTTTTGGCAAATTCAAATCCAGGATCACCAGGTCGTAGTCGAACTCGCTGCCCATGGCGCGCGCCTGCTCGCCATCCTCGACTACGTCGACCGCATAGTGCTCCCCTTGCAGGCCCTGGCGCACAAAACCGGCCAGAGCGGCATCGTCTTCCGCTATCAGAATCCTCATAAGTGGGCCTTAATTACAAGCTGATTCTAGTTAGAGAAAGCTCAGTTGCAGCCGAAACCGTGGGCGCACGAAAGTGTGTGCTTCCGGAAATGGGGCGAGATTTCAAAACAGGTAAACGCTCGGTGTATCCTCACGACGGAGAACCAGCCTCATGTGCTTCTCGGCGACAGCGAACTTTGTCGGCAGCGGCGCTCTGGGCGCCGTCGGGGTGGTCACGCTCACCCGCGTCAAGCACCGCCGTGAGCTTCTGTTCGCGGCTCTACCATTGCTGTTCGCGATTCACCAGTTCATCGAGGGCTTCGTCTGGCTAGGCCTGGATGGGATTCTTTCGCCTACCGTAGCTCATAACATGGGCGCAGCCTTCATGCTTTACGCCCAGGGATTGCTGCCCTTTCTGTTGCCCCTGAGCGTTTTGATGTTCGAGCCCAACACGCCGAGCCGGAAGCGGATGCTGCCCTTCCTCGCGCTGGGTACGGGGACTACGCTCTACATTCTGTGGGCTCTCACCGCGTACCCGTTGCAGCTCGGCATCAAGGGAAACAGCATTGTCTACATCAATCAGGCCACCAACAACATGACGGTTGCGGTGCTCTACGTAATCGCAACCTGCGGATCGTTGTTCTTCTCAAAGGTTAGAGCGATGGTGCTTTTCGGCGCGGCAAATCTGGTGATCCTTCTGGTTGTGATGGCGGTAAAGCGCTACGCCTTCACTTCGCTGTGGTGCGCTTATGCAGCCGTCGCCAGCGTCATCATCCTTGCCTACTTCTGGAGAAGCCATGGTGAGCGCCCGTTCCGCTACGCGTTGTAGGGCCGTTCTAAGGTTGATTGTTTTTGACGAACCCTATTGGTTGTCGCTGTCCCCGAACCCAATCGGTCAATTACTCGTCTAAGATTTGCGAGCGATAATCGGCGGAGGGGCTCTGCGGCACGCGGGAGGGTTTCTTCCGGCCGAGGCGGAGCCTATTGCCGATGAAGACCCTGCTCATGCCCGGCGTCTGTTTGCTTGTGGTTGCCTTGCTGCTGCACACGGGGCTGCTGGCGCCGAGTCCGGCGTTCTTGAGTTCAGCTCTCTACGGCGTGGGCATCGCCGGGCTGATGCTGGCATGGCGATTCCATTCCAGCCGCATCTTTTCGGCGCTGGTCGTCTTGCTTCTCGCGCAACGCGCCGTCGATTATTTTTCGGCTGGGCATGTCGCTGCTACCGGTCCAGGTGCGATGGCCATCGCCGCAATCGGCTTGCTGCTGCCATTGAATTTTGTTGCACTCTCCTTCCAAAAGGAAAAGGGATTCGCTTTCTCCGCGCTTGCGCCCGCTGCTTTGGCGCTGTTTGTTGAGTCGGTTACGGTGGCGGTGCTTTGCCGTCCTGAAGTCGCCGCCGCTTCGCGCGCGGTCCCTCATCCCGCTCCGTTGTCGCCGCTGCCGTTCCCCGTGCAGTGGGCATTTGCGGCGGGCGCGTTGATATTGCTGATTCGTTTTTTCCTGTTTCGCAAGCCGGCCGAAAGCGGGCTTCTGTGGGCACTGGCCGCATCTTTTCTGGCGTTGCGTTTTGGGGGCATAGGAAAAATTCCTACCGCTTACTTCGCCGCCGCCGCCTTTGTTTTGGCGGCAGCAATCGTAGAAACTTCGTACCTGCTGGCCTATCACGACGAACTGACGGCACTGCCTTCCCGCCGCGCATTTCACGACTCCCTGCTGCGGCTGGAGCATCCCTATTCAATCGCCATGGTCGATATCGATCACTTCAAGCGCTGCAACGACACCTACGGTCACGATATGGGCGATCAGGTTTTGCGCATGGTGGCGTCGCGGCTGGCGCGGGTTTCCGGTGGAGGACAAGCCTACCGCTGCGGCGGAGAAGAATTCGCTATTGTATTTCCGGGGAAGACGACGGCTGATGTGCTGGAGCATTTGGAGACGCTGCGTTCCGATATTGAGAGCAGCACCCTGAGATTGCGCGGTCCCGATCGCCGCCAGGAGCCGCGCGGTCCTGATCGCCGCAACCAGCGCGGACGGGCTCGCACGGGTCATGCGATCCGGCAGCTTTCTCGGGCTCCCGCGTCTGATTTATTATCGGTGACAGCGAGCATGGGAGTAGCGACCTCGTCAGGCGCGACCGCTCAGGTGAAAGATGTAATCAAGGCTGCCGATGAAGCGTTGTATGGTGCTAAGGAAGCCGGGCGCAACCGGATCGAGACGGCGAATGCGGCGCGGCGGCGGGCACGGACGAAGTCGGCGGGAATCGCGTAGAGGGCCGGACAGCGTAGAGGCGCTAAAATCGCCACTCCCAAACTAAAGGATTCCAGCGGTGCTGAAGCCGCTAGCATCCACACCCTCACTTTACTCATGCGGTTGTTTGGCAGCACGCTCGGACTCCGCTAGGATACTTTTTCCGAATCCAACAAAATCGTCACTGGCCCATCGTTCACCAACTCCACCTTCATCGTGGCCTGAAAACGCCCCGTCTCGCAGCGAAGCCCGAGGCCACGAATCCACTCCACGAAAAATTCGTACAACTCCCGCGCCTTCTCCGCTCCCGCCGCCGCGTCAAACGACGGACGCTTCCCCTTACGCACGTCCCCATACAAAGTAAATTGCGAAACCGCCAGCACAGCACCGCCAACCTCGGCTAGGCCAAGATTCATTTTCCCCGCGCTATCTTCAAACACCCGAAGCCCCGCAATTTTTTCCGCCAGATAAATCGCATCGGCCTGGCTGTCGTCCCGGCCAACCCCGAGCAGAACCATCAGCCCCAGGCCGATCTCGCCTGTGATCTCGCTCCCCACCGAAACTTGGGCGCGGCTCACCCGCTGCACAACGGCTCTCATGAGGTTTGACCGCCAGCAGCGGCCACGTTAGGATGCTGAAGGTATACCACAGCGCCGTACCGATAAGGTTCGGCGTAGCGGTGCAGCTCAAAGCCCTGGCTTTTCTTGGTGGCCTTGGCGGCAGTTCTTTGCGAACTTTACGGTCAAAAGCTTTAAAGATGCTTAACCGCAAAGTCAGCAAAGGGCGCATAAACAAGAACTGCACCCCTACAAAGTTCGGCGCTTCCTTTACAGCCATTTACCCATACCGTTACACTACACGTTCGCCTTTTTCCGTAGCCGCGGCATCTCAGCCCGGAGGCATCCGGGCCGAATTTATCTGGCAATCTTGCATCGGGATCGAATTTCAAATCAAATCGAGTTAAGTGAGGAGAAACATGGCAGCCGTTGACGAAAAAGTAAAACAGATTATCGTAGAGCAGTTGGGCGTGGACGAGGGCGAGGTCACCTCCAGCGCCTCGTTCGTGGACGACCTGGGCGCCGACTCCCTGGACACCGTGGAACTGGTCATGGCCTTCGAAGAAGGCTTCGACATCGAGATCCCTGACGAAGACGCGGAAAAAATCCGCACCGTGCAGGATGCCATCGATTACATCTCCAAGCATTCGAAGGGCGGGAAATAGATTTGGGACGCAGGGTCGTAGTTACCGGCATCGGCCTGATCTGTGGCGTGGGCAACACCACCCTAGAGGTCTGGCAGGGCCTACTCGCGGGTAAGAGCGGCGTGGGCCGCATCACCCAGTTCGACTCCGCCGCCTTCGCCTGCCAGATCGCCGCCGAGGTCAAGAACTTCGATCCTCTGAACTTCATCGAAAAAAAAGAAGTGAAGAAAATGGGGCGCTTCATCCACCTGGCCATTGCGGCTGCGGATGAGGCGTTCAAAATGTCCGGCCTGAAAATCACTCCGGAGAACGAAGAACGCGTGGGCGTTCACATCGGCTCCGGCATCGGCGGATTCGACATCATCGAGCGCGAACATACCGCGCTCTTCGAAGGCGGCCCGCGCAAGATATCACCATTTTTTATTCCGGCGGCGATCGTCAATCTTGCCGCGGGTCATGTCTCCATGCGAGTCGGCGCGAAAGGCCCCAACGAAGCCACCGCCACGGCGTGCACCACCAGCGCCCACTCCATTGGAGATTCTTTCCGCATCATTCAGCACAATGATGCCGATGTCATGATCGCCGGAGGCTCCGAAGCCGCCATCACCCCGATGGGCGTCGGCGGATTCGCCGCGATGCGCGCGCTTTCCACCCGCAACGACGATCCGGAACGTGCCAGCCGTCCCTGGGATAAAGACCGCGACGGTTTTGTGATGGGTGAAGGCGCAGGAATTTTAGTTCTCGAAGAGCTCGAACACGCAAAGCAGCGCGGGGCAGTCATCCTCGCCGAAATCGCGGGATACGGCATGTCGGGCGACGCCTACCACATGACGCAGCCCGCACCCGAGCATGAAGGCGGATTTCGCGTCATGCGCAACGCCGCCCGCGATGCCGGTATCACTCCCGACAAAGTCGACTACGTGAACGCCCATGGAACTTCCACGCCCATCGGCGACACGCTCGAAGCTCACGCCATTAGAAATTTTTTCGGGCAGCGGAGAATTCCCGTCAGCTCAACCAAGTCGATGACGGGACATCTACTCGGCGGCGCCGGAGGATTGGAAGCCGGCATCACTGTCCTCGCCCTGCGCGATCAAATCCTTCCGCCCACCATCAACCTGATGAATCAGGACCCTGACACCGACGCCATGGACTTTGTCCCCAACCAGGCGCGCAAAGCCAAACTCGAATACGCCATGTCGAACTCGTTCGGCTTCGGCGGAACGAATGGGGCACTGCTGTTTCGGAAATGGCCGGCATAGAGTCGTCGCCGTCTGGCGAGCTGAAGTAGCGGACCTTCACTTCCGTTTCCCGCCATCCTTGAGTTATTTCACTTCGCCGCCCTCCGCTCCAGCGCCGAAATCGCCTCCGTCGCGGACTGATACGGCCCGTGCGGGCGTCCCTGTGCCACATCCTCTAGCCCTTCGGCCAGATGACGATCAATTACCGTTTTCGGGGTCAATGTAATTTGACCCTTCTCCGTCCGGCGATCCAACTCCTTTAACAGTGCATCGACCAAACCCGATAGCCGCTTGGGGTCGGGCTCGGACGAGATCAACTCACAAAGCTTTCGCCAGTCTTTCTCATTCATGCCCTCATCTACGCCTGCCTTGTTTTCATTGCTCATGAAATCAATTAAGGCAAGAACAGTGCCAAAATCCGTTCTGCCTCAATTGACCGTGAGCCTGCTCCTAAGCGCCTAATAATGGATGGGTTATTCGCGCCCCCTGAGAGGGCCAAGGGGAGCGCTGTACGAAGATATTTCACGAATTGCGACGCTCATCGGGAAAGTATGGCTAAAGTCTCCTGGAAGGCCGAATTCACGCATCTTTAATACGACATCAGGTATGTTCTGTATCGAACAATTCGGCGATTTGTCGTTAAAATTGTGCGTGCCCCGCTCAACTGACGCTCAGATCGACGAGATCGTAGAGGCTATCCGCCGTCTCTGCGGCCAGCCATTTAGTTCCGAAGCCGAGGCCGATCTCAGAAAACTGGCGCGCGAGCTCCGCGTGGCCATTCGAAATCACGTACGCATGGCGAAAACTTCTTTGGAGGCAAGGAGGGCCGTGATCGACGAGCGCGATCCCGAAGCCCCGGGGAAACTAGGTTTCGAGTGCAGACATAAGCAAGGGTAGGCCGGGGCCGGGGATAAAGTACGCGAAACCGGTAGGCTGCGCTTCAGGGAACGTTTGAAGCTATCTTTCGCCCCTTCGAGTCGGCGTGAGAACTCAGTCGCCCCTAGGGGCGAAAGATAGGCTACGACACAGACAGCGCAGGGACGAATCTCCGCAGCCGAAGCATCCCTACGTCATCTCGAGCCCAGGCGTACAGCACGGAAAGGGCGGGCGAGGGCGTCCGCCCCACAAATCGAACCCTACTTATTCCCAATCACGAAATTCACCGTGCTCGGCTGGTTCGCGTTCACCGTTACCGATTTCTCCCATGTCTTCGGTTCCGTGAACAGCGGACGCTGTACCGTGTGCTCCGTCAGCACGTCATATGCTTGCTCTTTTCCCGCCAATCCCCAGCCTTCGTGCCAGGCAACAATCTGATACGTTCCCGGCGGGACGCCGGTGAATTCAAATCGTCCGCTCTCGTCGGTCACCGCATAGTAAGGATGCGGCACGACCATCATTTCGGCGTTCATCCAGACGTGGCCGCCGTTGCAGCGCAGGTTGACCAGCCCTGGCGTCGACATGGTGCGCGACGTTATCTGGTTGGTGAAAGGGAAGGGGAGATTGAAGCTGGCAGCGCCATCCATATGAATGGTGTGCAGCGTCGCGTCCGAACTCTGCATCTGCAGAGCCTGGTTTTGCGGCACCAGCAGGATGTGCGGGAGGTAACGGCAATGCCGCTGGTCGAGATGACGGCGCTGCTCGGGCAACTCCATCGCCTTGCCGGCGGAAATGTTCTTGAGATAGACGATGCTGTTCGCCACTCCGCCCTGAGGGCCCACAATCAGCCGCTCCAGGCTGACGTTCTTCTTGCCGTCGGGATCGCAAATCGATGGGTCTTTGGTGACCGGAAAATCCAGCTCGTGAGGCATTGCTCCCGCCCACCTGATGGTGCCTGAGATCGTTCCGGCGTCGTTAACGTTGATGACTTTATAGTCGGTTTGCGCGGCGGCAAACGTGGCCGCCGCAAAAATAAACATCCACACACTACGTGTGACCGCACTCCGCATACATATACCCCTGGTAGCCCACCGCCCGTTGCACGCGCTCTTCCTGGAGTCGGCCTGCAACGCGGGCTGAAAATTTTGGGTCTCGTGCTTTTTCACGCAGGCAACGCTTGCACCCGGCTATCGGGACAGTGCTGACAGGGTCCCCGTTGCGAAGCGGGGCAGCACTCGTTGACTACGGTCGTGCTTCTTTCGAGGGGAGAACCTGGCATGCCGGTTCGTGTGACTCAGATCACAATTAAGATGCGCTAATGTGGGACGCAGGTCGAGATTACCGAGGTGGTGTATCGAGTGGGGGGTGGGCTGCCAGGTGTGAACCTCCCTGTTTCGCAATAAGCATTTTCGTTACAATCATCGTCCCATGCCTGTCACCGTCCGATCCTTCGCCAAGATCAATCTTGGCCTGCGCATTGGCCCCCGCCGCCCGGATGGTTTTCACCAACTCCTCACCATCTATCAAACCATCGGCCTGCATGATCGAATCAGCGTAGGCGTCGGTCGCGGTACCGGAATCGAAATTCGCTGCTCCAATCCCAACGTTCCCACCGATCAATCGAACACCTGCTTCCGGATTGTCAGACTGGCGCTTGATGCTCTGAAGATAAAAACGCGCGTCGTCATCGATATCGAAAAGCGTCTGCCCGTGCAAGGCGGCCTTGGTGGCGCGTCTGCCAATGCCGTTGCCACGCTTCTCGCGCTCGAGCGCGCGCTAAAGAAATCACTTCCCGCCGCCGAGCGGCTGCGCATCGCCGCCGAAGTCGGCTCCGACCTACCGTTATTCCTCACCGGTGGCGCAGTTCTCGGCCTCGGGCGCGGCGAGCAGGTTTATCCCCTGCCCGATTTCCCCGCAACCGCCTGCGTCATCATCACTCCGCAAGTCGGAGTTTCCACGCCCAAAGCTTTCGCCGCCTGGGATCGTCAGTCAGATCAAAAGCCAGATCGAAAATCAGCGCGAAAATTGACGCTGCCCGCCTCATCCGATAGAATGGTTGAGCTTGGCCGTGAGCTGTCGTCACAACTGAGCGAGAGTTACTCCGGTGCTCCTTTTAGAAGGGGCCGGCGCGAGAATCCACTTTTCGAGCTTGTCCGGACCGGGATTCAGAACGACTTCGAACAAGTCGTCTTTCCTGAGTATCCCGAACTGAGTGAAGTAAAGCATGCGCTGGAGCGCGCGGGCGCGAAGTACGCCTCGCTGTCGGGCTCCGGTTCAACGGTGTACGGTTTGTTCGCGTCGAAGGCGGCTGCCCGCCTAGCTGCCGCCAAGCTGCGAAAGCAGGGATGGGCCGCAGAGGCCACCTCGACGCTGACTCGCCGGCAGTACTGGAGCAGGATTTGGGTTTAAGCGGCGTCCAGTGGAGTTTTTGATTGTTGATTTTTGATTGTTGATTGACAATAAGAGGGTTGGTTGAAGGCGTTCAATCAACAGTCCTCAATCAAAAATCAACAATGGCTTACTGGGCCGTCGACTAATGGTAGGTCAAGTGCCTTTGGAGCACTTTGTCTAGGTTCGAATCCTAGCGGCCCAGCCAGAAGATCAGCTGTTAGCCTTTAGCTCTTAGCACGACGCCGAGAGTCGGGGGCTAACAGCTAAAGGCTAAGAGCTAACTATGGCTACTTTGGCAACGCCAGCGGAAAAAATCGAGAAGATGGACAAGAACGTTCCACCCGCTCCCGACGAGAAAGCCGATCGCAAACAGCGCGCTCGGGTGGATGAGAAGTTCAAGATCTTCAGCGGCACCGCCAATGAGCCGCTGGCCGATGAAGTTTGCCAGTTTCTCGGCATGCAGCGTGGGCAGGCGCAGGTTATCCGCTTCGCCGATGGCGAGGCCTATGTGCAGATTCAAGAGAACGTCCGCGGCGCAGATGTATTCGTGATGCAGCCGACCTGCCGCGCCGCGCACAAAGACGGCGGCAGAAGCACCAGTGTCGACGAGCATCTCATGGAACTGTTGTTAATGATTGACGCTTTAAAGCGCGCCTCGGCGCGCCGGATTACTGCCGTGATGCCGTATTTCGGTTACGCCCGGCAGGATCGCAAAGACAAGCCGCGCAGCCCGATTTCATCGAAGCTGGTTGCGGATTTGCTGACCACCGCGGGCGCTCACCGCGCTTTGATTGTGGATTTGCATACTCCCCAGTTGCAGGGATTTTTTAATATTCCGGTCGATCATCTTTTTGCATCCCCGGTGCTGGTCGATCACTTCCGCAAGTTGAACCTGCCGAACCTTACGGTGGTGTCACCGGACGCGGGCGGCGTGGAGCGCGCCCGGTTTTTCGCCAAGAAGGTCGACGCGGCCCTGGCCATCGTCGACAAACGGCGCGTGGAAATGAATGTGGCCGAGGTGATGCACGTGATCGGCGATGTGAAGGGCCGCACCTGCTTGATCATCGACGACCTCATCGATACCGCGGGCACACTGGTGAAAACTGCGACGGCATTGATGGACAACGGCGCGACCGAAGTCTATGCCTGCTCGTCGCACGCTGTGCTATCGCACCCGGCGGTCCAGAATATTGCGAAATCCGTGATTCGCGAAGTGGTCGTCACCAACACCATCCCACTGACCGAAGAGGCGCGGCTCGAGCCGAAGATTCGCGTGCTTTCGATTGCTGGACTGATTGGCCGCGCCATTCAGGCCAATCACGAAGAGACTTCAGTGAGTAAGTTATTTGTCTAGAAATTAGCTTTAGGAAACAACGATTCTAAACAACAACGATCTTAAGAAACGAAGATAGGAATTTGAATTATGGCAACTACGATTGAACAAAACACCCTGGAAGCGCAACCCCGCGAAGCGGGAACCAAGAATCACGCCCGCCGCGTGCGCCGCGAAGGCAAAATTCCTGCCGTCGTTTATGGCGCGGGCAAGGATTCGACGCCCGTCACCGTCGATCCCCGCCACGTGCTCCGCATCCTGCGTTCCGATAGCGGCCACAACAGCATTTTCGATCTCGCCCTCGATGGCGAGCGCGCCAAGGCCATGATCGTTGACTGGCAGTACGAGCCCATCAAAGGCCATCTGCTGCACATCGACCTCAAGCGCATCGCCATGGATAAGGCTCTCCGCGTCAGCGTGCCTATCGTTCTGCAGGGCGTACCCATCGGCGTAAAAACTGAGGGCGGCATCCTCGAACACATTCTGCGCGAAGTCGAAATCGAGTGCTTGCCCGGCGACATTCCCAGCCACATAGATGTCGATGTCAGCGAACTCACCTTCGGCAAAATCTTGCGCGTCTCCGATCTGCCGAAAAACGAGAAGCTCAAGTTCATCAGCGAAGCCAATCAGCCGGTGGCTCACGTCACCTCGGTGAAGGAAGAAGTTGTCGCCACGCCGGACGCTACCGCTGCCGAAGCCGGCGCAACTCCTGCCGAGCCCGAAGTCATCAAGAAGGGCAAGGCCGAAACCGACGAAGAGGGCGAGGCTGCTGCCGAAAAGCCTGCCGAGAAGAAGGCCGAGAAGAAGGAGAAAAAGTAATAGCTTGTGTGGGGACGGCCGCCCTCGGCCGTCCGCCGCGCGCAGCGCGGCAACCGAGCGAAGGAAATTGATACAGCGTGAAACTGATCGTAGGTCTCGGCAATCCCGGCATCGAGTATCAGTTCACGCCGCATAACATCGGCTTTCTTGCGGTGGATCGCATCGCCGGCGAGCGCGGAGTCGAAATCAGGAACCGGCAGTGCCGGGCCCTGACGGCGAGAGTACAGGTTGCGAACGAGTTGGTGCTTCTGGCCAAGCCCGAAACCTACATGAACCTCAGCGGCATGTCGGTTCGGGAGTTGGTCGCCGAACACGATGTGAAGCCGGAATCGGACCTGATCGTCATTCAGGACGAGATGGATTTTCCGCTGGGCACGTTGCGGATTCATACCCGCCGCAGTTCGGCGGGGCATAACGGCATCGAGTCGATTATCGGTGCGCTGGGCACGCAGGATTTTTTGCGTATCCGGATGGGCGTTGCGCCGGACCACAAGGTCGAAAACGGCAAGGATTATTTGCTTTCGTCCTTTCGCAAAGCGCAAATGCCGGTGGTTGACGAAATGCTCGACACCGCGGCCGAAGCGGTGAAAGTAATTTTGACAGAAGGTGCGGCGGCGGCCATGAACCGCTTCAACCGCAAGGAAGAATAAGGAAGCGAGCCAGGCGCGCGAGTGTTGCATCGCAAAGAACGCGATGCTTCGCGCATCTCGCCCAGATCCCTCGCGGCGCAAAGAACGCTTGCTCGGGATGACAAGTTCGAAGATTTGGAGACAAGCATGAATCGTACCTATGAACTGATGTTTATCGTCCGCCCCGATATGGTGGAGGAAGATCTCGAGAAGTTGATTTCTACTCTGGAGTCCACCGTGACTTCTGCCTCTGGTTCGATCAAGGGCATCGACCGCATGGGCAAGCGCCGTTTAGCGTACACGGTGCGCAAGTTCCGCGAGGGCCTGTACATTCTTATGACCATCGAGGGCGCGGGCTCCGTAGTCCACGAACTCGAGCGCCGGCTGCGCGTCACCGAGCCGGTCATCAAGTTCCTCACCGTGCGCATCGACGAAGAGCAGAAGCGCCTGGAGAAGATCAAGAAGCTGCGCGACGCCAAAAAGAAGGTAAGCGCCCAGCCCGCGGCAGCGCCGGAAGAGGC
>Ga0182024_10005086_pt1 | contig 29701 bp, 25 predicted proteins | sample P32metaG_FD_120480 | JGI IMG/M metagenome (GOLD analysis project Ga0182024, IMG submission 120480) | Permafrost microbial communities from Stordalen Mire, Sweden - P3-2 metaG (Illumina Assembly) | ecosystem: Environmental > Terrestrial > Soil > Wetlands > Permafrost | place: Sweden: Stordalen...
CTGGCCGTGCTGTTTTCCGGCAACGGCTTCCACAAGCAGGAGTGGTGGGCCAAGGGCGAAGGGCGGGACATGCGGCTGGGCAAGGTGCTCCTGCCGCTGGAGAAGTTCAAGGAAAAGATGCTGGTGGTCAACGGCCTGTACAACGCCGAGGCCGGCAAGGGCGGCATCCACCCCGCCCAGACCGGCAACCTGCTCACGGGGGCGCCGCTGGAGGGCGGCGGCGGCATCCACTCCGGCGTCAGCATGGACCAGCTGCTCGCCCAGAAAATCGGCCAACAGACGAAGGCGCCCAGCCTGGTGCTCGGCTGCGAGCCGTCGATGTCGTCGCTGCACAAGGGCTATTCGATGCTCTACAGCTCGCACATCTCCTGGAACTCGCCGACGACGCCGACGCCGCTGGAACTTTACCCGGCCCTGGCGTTCGATAGTCTGTTCCGCGACGAGGCGGCCCGCGGCGACGCCAGCGTCCTGGACGGCGTGCTCGACGACGCCCGCGGCCTGAGCAACCGCGTCAGCGATGCCGACCGTCGCAAATTGGACGAATACCTGTCGTCGGTGCGCGAGGTCGAACAGCGCATCGACCGGGCGGGCAAGCAGGGCCGCCTCCAGGGCTGGCGACCCACGCTGGAAAAGCCGAACGTCCCGCGCCCCGCCGACGGCGTGCCGCACGACGTGGACCAGCACATGCGGCTGATGTGCGACATCCTCGTCTTGGCTTTCCAGACCGATACGACCCGCATCGCCACGCTCAAGCTGAACAACGACCACTCGGCGATGCTCTTCCCCAAGCTCGGCGTGGACTACATGATCCACCACCTGTTGTCGCACACCGACAGCGACGACTGGCTCAAGGTCAACCAATTCTTCGTACAACAGGTCGCGTATGTCGCCGAAAAGCTCGACAAGATCCAGGAGGGCGAGCGCACCTGTCTCGACAACAGCATGGTCCTGTACCTGTCGAGCATGATGGAGGGCAGCACCCACGATTGCTCGAAGCTGCCGGCGCTCGTGCTCGGCGGGGCCGGCGGCCGGCTCAAGACGGGGCGCGTGCTCGACTACCTCAACAAGCCGAACCGGAAGATGTGCAACCTCTACCTGTCCATGATGGACAAAATGGGCCTCAAAATAGGCCAGTTCGGCGATTCCACGGCGCCGCTGACGGACGTGTGATTGCGGCGGCTCACGGCCCCACGCCGCCGCCCAGTCCGCCCGGTTCGGCGGGGGCGTCGGCCGCGAGCGGCCGGACGAACAGCCGGCGAAATTCGACCCGGCCCGTATGGCTTTGCAGGCCGATCCGCCCCTTGTCGCGCAACACGCCCGGAAACTTGGCGGCCTGGTCCTTGTAGTGGTCGAGGTCGGCCTGGAGCACCCAGGCATCGTTGAGCTTCACCTTGATTTCCTGGCCCCGCGCGCTAATTTCCAACCGATTCCACGTCCCGAGCGGCGCGGCGGCCGTCCCCGACGGCGGCGCCAGCCCGAACAGGGTGCCGTTCAACTCCTTGGGGGGCAAGGCGGGTTTGCCGAAGCCGTAACCGGCCTCGTCGATCAGCTGCACTTCCAGGCCGTCGAAGGTCTTTTCCCCGTCGGCCGAAGCGCGCAGGCCGACGCCGCTATTCGCCCTCTCCGTCAGCCGGTATTCCAAACGGACCTCGAAATCGCCGTATTCGCGGTCGGTGAGCAACCAGTTGCGTTTGGCCCCGGTGGTGTAGAGGACGTCGTCCTCCACGCCCCAGTTGTCGTGTTTGTTGTCCTTCGAGACGGCCCAGCCGGTCAGGTCGTGGTCGCCGAACAGTGGCTGCCAGCGATCCACGGGAGGCGCCCCGGAATCGGGGTCGGAATGCTCATGGCCGCCGGTGGGCGGGGGGCCGGAAACGGGGCGTGTCATCCAGTAGCCGGCGCCGACGGCCAGCCCCACCGTCACGACAAAGGCGGCCGCGCCAATCCAGAGTATTGCCCTGCCTTTTTCCTTCTTTTGGGGGGCGGCGGCTTCCGCGCGGCCGGCTTTGGGGACGACTTCGCCGCCGGTTTCGCCGGCCGCCGGGGCGGCGGGACGGCTTGCGTCGGGTCGGACTCGATCGCCCGGATCGCCTCGACCACGGCCTGGGCCGACGCCGGCCGGCCTTCCGGCTTCTTGGCGAGCATCCGCATCACCAGCTCGGACAGGCCGCGCGGCAGTCCGGGCCGGACCTGATGCGGCGGCGGCGGCTCCTCCGTGACGACCGCCATCAGCGTCGAGATCGAGTCCGTGCCCTTGAACGGGGCTTCGCCCGTCGCCATCCGGTAGAGCACGCAACCCAGGCTGAACAGGTCCGCCCGGTGGTCGGCGACGCCGCCGGCCTGTTCGGGGGCCATGTACGCCGGCGTGCCCAGAATGGCGCCGGGCGTCGTCAGCTGCGCGTCGCCGTCGGCCGCCCGCGCCAGGCCGAAATCGAGGATCTTGACGCGGCCGGTTTCCTCCTCCAGCCAGAGGTTGGCCGGCTTGATGTCGCGGTGGATCAGGCCCCGTTTGCGCGCCGCCTCTAGGCCCGTCGCCGTCTCCCGCGCGATGCGGAGCGCCTCGGCCGGCGGCAGCGCCCCTTCCCGCTTGATCCGCTCGTCCAGCGACTCGCCCCGCAGCAGCGGCATTGCCAGGAAGGGCACGCCGCGGTCCTCGCCGACCTGATAAATGGCCACGACGTTGTCGTGTTCGACGGCGGCGGCCGTCCGGGCTTCGCGGAGGAAGCGTTCGCGGGCGGTGGCGCTGGAGGCCAGCGACGGCAGCATGACCTTGAGGGCGACCATCCGCCGCAGGTGCGGGTCTTCGGCGCGGTAGACGACGCCCATGCCGCCGGCGCCGAGGACCGCCAGGACGCGGTAGGGGCCGAGCCGGCCGATTTCGTCCGGCCCCTGCGGAGGCGCCAGGAAGTCGGTCAGGGGGGACGCCGCGGCGGCGCCGCCGGTGACGTCGGCGTCGCTTTGGGTTTCGCGGCGCGAGTCCTCCGTCCGCGGGAGCGGCGGTGCGTGCGCCAAGGTGGCGGCGTCCGCGGGCGTACGGACCTCGGAGAGGCGGCTGGACGGCGCCGGGACCGTCAGCGCGTGGCCGCAGTGGGGGCACTTGCCCTTGCGTCCAACCGGCCCGTCTTTGATTTTGAGGACCCGGCGGCAACCGGGGCAGGCCACGTGGGGCATGACGTTTATCCGACTTTGCGGAGTGGTCAAGGAGTTCGCGGGGCGCTTCACCTTCTTGAGTGTACGCCCCGCGAGTCGCGTTCGCAAGGAAGGAATGGACGGGGACCGACGCGGACCTTAGGTTTCCGGAAAAATCGTTAGGAACCGGCGGTCGGGGCGTTTAGTATACAAGACAGTAAGGGCGGGGTAACCCCGCCCCTACATCGGGCGGTTCGTCCGCGCACGGGACGGCATGGACCTTGAGGAATCCGACGCCATGAGCAATCGATGGTCGCGGATCGGCCTGGGCGTCTTCTGCCTGGGCCTCGTCTTCACTAAGGGCGGGGTTACCCCGCCCCTACAAGCCGCCGACGACCCGGCCGCGCTGGGCGCCCTCATCGACCGGGCCATCGCCGACGGCTACGCCGTCCACAAGGCGACGCCGGCCCCGCTGGCCGACGACGCCGAATACCTCCGCCGCGTCTACCTCGACTTGGCGGGGCGCATCCCACGCAACGCCGAGGTGCGCCAGTTCCTCGACGACAAAGCGCCCGACAAGCGCGTCCGCGTCGTCAACGACCTGCTCAAAAGCGGCCAGTACGTCAATCACATGACGCACGTCTGGCGGACGCTGCTGATGCCGCAGAGCAACAACCCCCAGGTCCAGGTGCTGGCGCCGGCGATGGAGGTGTGGCTGCGGAAACGCCTCACCGACAACACGCCCTACGACCGGATGGTGCGCGACCTGCTGACCACCAACGTCGTCCAGAACCAAGCCATGCGGCAGGGTTTCAACGCCGCCGGCCCCGTGGACAACACCGGCCAGGCCTTTTTCCAGGCCAACGAGCTGAAGCCGGAAAACCTCGCCGCCGCCACGTCGCGGCTGTTCCTGGGCGTCAAGCTGGAATGCGCCCAGTGCCACGACCATCCGTTCGCCAAGTGGACCCGCAAGCAGTTCTGGGAATCCGCCGCCTTCTTCTCCGGCGTCGGCCCGCAAGCGCCGCAACAGGGCCAAGTGGTCGATGACGACGGCGGATTGATCCCCGCCAGCGACGCCGCCCACCGCCACGACATCAAGATGCCCAACTCGGAAAAGGTGATCCAGGCCCGTTTCCTCGACGGCAAAAAGCCCGTCTGGAAAGAGGACGTGCCGACCCGCGTCGCCCTGGCCGAGTGGATGACCTCGCCGGACAACCCCTATTTCGCCCGCGCCGCCGTCAACCGCGTCTGGGCGCACCTGTTCGGCGTCGGCCTCATCGACCCGCCCGACGACCTCCGCGAAGACAACCCGCCCAGCCATCCCGAACTTCTCGACGCCCTCGCCAGGGCGTTCGTCGAGCACCATTACGATCTACAATATCTCATCCGGGCGATCACGTCGAGCAAGACTTACCAGCGCACCAGCGCCGTGGACGGCCCGGCCGACGACCCGCGGCTGTTCACGCGCATGTCGGTCAAGGGGCTGACGGCGGAACAGCTCTACGACAGCCTGGCCATCGCCACCGGCTTCGCCGACGAAAACGGCGCCTACGTGGACCCCAACGGCGCCGTTTTCGGGGGCGGGCCGCGGGCGGAATTCCTGGCCAAGTTCAACAACGTCGCCGACCGGCGCACCGAGACGCAGACGTCGATCCTCCAAGCCCTTTCGTTGATGAACGGGCGCATCACGGCCGACGCCACGCACGTCACCCGCAGCAAGGCGTTGGCCGGGATCATCGACAGCCCGTTCATGCATGAGCGGCAGAAACTCGACGCGCTGTATCTCTGCGCCCTCAGCCGGCCGATGCGCGACGACGAGGCGGAACGGCTGGTCGCCTACGTCAAGAAAGGCGGTCCCGACGGCGACGGGCGCAAGGCGCTCGCCGACGTGTTCTGGGCTTTGCTCAACAGCAGCGAATTCATTTTCAACCATTGATCTTTGGCTCCCTCCCCTCATAACGGGGAGGTTGAATTGCTCCCTCCCCCCTTGCGGGGGAGGGTGGGGGTGGGGGTGAAGCCTCCGAAGCCATTATCCCCCCACCCCAACCCTCCCCCGCAAGGGGGGAGGGAGCAAGATCACCGCCCCATTCGAGGAGTTTCCACCCATGGCGCGTCCGTCTTCCGACCGTGGTCCGCGTCTGTCCCGCCGCGACTGGCTGAGGCTGTCGGCCGTCGGGGCCGTCGGCGCCTCGATGTCCGGCTGGCTCGAAACCCTGGCCGCCGACACGGCCGCCGACCCGCAACGCAAGCGGGCGTGCATCCTCCTGTGGATGAACGGCGGCCCCAGCCAGATGGACACCTTCGACCTCAAGCCCGGCCACGCCAACGGCGGACCCTTCCGGGCCATCGACACCAGCGCCCCCGGCCTCCGCATCAGCGAACACCTGCCGACCGTCGCCAAATACGGACATCGCATGGCGGTCATCCGCGGCATGTCCACCAAGGAGGCCGACCACGGCCGGGCGACGTTCGTGATGCGCACCGGCTATAACCCGACCGGCCCCATCCAGTACCCCGGCGTCGGTTCGCTGCTGTCCAAGGAACTCGGCGACGCCGACGCCCCGCTGCCCAACTGCGTGGCCATCGCCCCCTACCGCTTCTTCAACCCGGCCGCCTACGGCCCCGGCTTCCTCGGCCCGCAGTACGCCCCGCTCATCGTCGGCGACAACGTCCAGTTCCGCCAGCCGGGACAGCCCGACCCGAAGGCCGAAGAGGACTACGGCAAGCTGTTGCGCGTGCAGGACGTGGACGTGGCGGAGGACGTGGGCGCGGCCCACGCCGACGCCCGGCTCGACCTGTTGCAGCAGATGGAAGGCGATTTCGTCCGCCGCCATCCCGGCGTGGCGCCGCGCAGCCACCAGACCGCCTACGACCGGGCGGTGCGGCTGATGCGCACGGCGGCGGCCAAGGCGTTCGACCTGGACGAGGAGCCGTCGGTGGTGCGCGACGCCTACGGCCGGAGCCTGTTCGGCCAGGGCTGTTTGCTGGCGCGGCGGCTGGTGGAGCGCGGCGTGCCGTTCGTGGAAGTGACGCTGGCCGGCGCCGGCGGCGCCGGCTGGGACACCCATGCGCAAAACTTCGACGGCGTGCGCAACCTCAGCACTATGCTCGATCCGGCATGGGGCACGCTGATGAGCGACCTGGACGTCCGCGGCCTGCTCGACACGACGCTGATCGTCTGGATGGGCGAGTTCGGCCGCACGCCCAAGATCAACCCGCAGCAGGGCCGCGACCACTTCCCGACGGCGTGGAGCACCGTGCTGGCCGGCGGCGGCATCCGCGGCGGCCAGGCCGTCGGCAAGACCGGACCCGACGGCATGGAGGTGGTGGAAAGGCCGGTGAAGGTGCCCGACTTCTTGGCCACGGTCTGCATGGCCCTGGGCGTCGATCCGCTCAAGTACAACACCTCCAACGTCGGCCGCCCGATCCGCATCGCCGACAAGACCGCCATGCCGATCACGGAGGTGCTGACATGAACCGACGCGCCGGCATGTGGTGTGCGGCCGCGGCCGGGCTGGCGCTCCTCGGCGCCGTGCCGTGGACGGCCGCCGACGCGCCGCCGCGGAATACCGACCCCGGCGGCGGCGACGACGTGCAGGACCTCCTTTATCTGGCGGAGGGCCGGCCCTACGTCTTTCGCCTCCACCTGTTCCTCGACGGCAAGCCCTATAGCCTGCTGTGGGCGGAACAGGTCCTTAAAGTCTTCCATTACCTCGACCGCGACGGCGACGGCGTGCTCTCGAAGGAGGAAGTCGCCCTGGCGCCGACCGCCCACCAGCTGGCCCAGATGTTCCGCGGCGTACCCTACGGCACGGCGGCCTTCAACGACGGCGGCCTGTTCGCGGAGATGGACGCCGACCGCGACGGCAAGGTGACGACGGCGGAGTTTTTGGCCTATTACCGCCGCACCGACGGCGGGCCGGCGCAACTGGTCGGGACTTCGGGGCGCGGCGCCGGGGCCAACGCCCTGACGGAAACGCTGTTCAAAATCCTCGACACGGACAAGGACGGCAAGCTCTCCAAAAAGGAGCTGATGGACGCGGAGACCGTCCTGCACAAGTACGACCAGAACGACGACGAGATCATCACCACGCAGGAGCTGACGCCGGCCGCCGCCCTCAACGGCATGTTCGTCGGCATGATGCAGGCGCCGCCGCCCAGGCCCACGTCGGCCCCCGACTCGGCCTGGGTGCTGGTCCCGCGCGAGGACGCCCCCCGCCGCGTCGCGGAGCGGCTCAAGCTCGCCAAGGACGTGCTGGCCCGCTACGACAAGGACAAAAACGGCAAGCTCAGTCCGGCCGAGATCGGGCTGCCGAAGGAAGTATTCGACCGCTACGACGCCGACAAGGACGGCGAATGGACCGTCTTGGAACTGCTGCGCTGGATGATCTTCGCCCCGGACGTGGAGGCGGTCGTGCGCCTCGGACAAGTTCCCGACAAAGACGGTCTGCTGGATCTGGTTCCCACGCCGGGGTCGGCCGTGGCCGTTCACCGAACCGCCGTCAACGCCGCGTCGGTCGGGATGGGCGACGCCCAGATCAGCCTCATCCGCGGGGGCGGCCCCGGCGGCTACGGCCCGTTGACCGACGGCGTCTTCCAGGGTTACGACCGGCAGTTCCAGGCCATCGACAAGGACGACAAGGGCTACATCACGCGCGACCAGACGGCCGGCGGGCAGAACCCGGCGATGTACGCGCTCTTCCCGATCGCCGACCGCGACGGCGACGGCCGGCTGACGGAAGCGGAACTCAAGGCGTGGGTGGCGCTGGCCACGGAATCGGTCGGCCGCGTGCCGACAATTACCGTGGCGGACAACGGCCGGGCGCTGTTCGAGCTGATCGACGCCAACAACGACGGCCGGCTGACCATCCGCGAACTGCGGAGCGCCTGGGCGCGTCTGGCGCCCTACGCCCGCAACGGCGAGTCGATCGGCCGGGACGAGGTGCCGCGGCAGTTCCAGCTGACCGTGGCCGACGGCGAACTCGACCCCAACGCCGTCCCGCAAGGGCCGATGGCGGTGCGGATGGCCGGCCCACAGCCGGCGCCGGTTCGGGTCGAGCGTGGGCCGCTGTGGTTCCGCAAGATGGACGTCAACGGCGACGGCGACGTGTCGCCGCGCGAATTTCTCGGAAGCCTGGAGGATTTCAAGCGCATTGACGCCGACGGCGACGGCCTCATCAGCCTCGAAGAAGCCGAGGCGTTCGACGCGCGGATGCGCGGGAAGAAAGACGACAAGTAGGAATAAGTAGGAATGAGCGAGCGGGGGGCGTAAGCCCCCTGATTCTTCATCCTGTCACCGACCGCTTGAAGAATCAGGGGGCTTACGCCCCCCGCTCGCCTGTAGAAATGGCTATTCTGGAAGTTCTTTAATGTAGATATTCTTGAACCACAGCTTGTCGCCGTGGTGTTGCAGCTCGATCGGCCCCTTCTCCGGCAGCGGCTTGTCCTTTTCCCAGTAGTTGGCCAGCGGGGCGTCGTCCACGACCTTCTTGTCGTTGAGGAACACCGTCACCTTGTCGCCCTTCATGAGGATGTGAAACGTGTTCCACTCGCCGGTCGGGTTGTCGGCCTTGACCAGCGGCTCCTTGCCCTTGCTCCCCTTGGGATTGTTCCACAGCCCGCCGGAACCCTTGCCCCGGTCGTCCGCGAGATTGTCGCCCAGGGTGTCGGACTCCCAGATCTGCACCTGCGGGTTGCCGCGCAGGTAGATGCCGCTGTCGCCCTTGGGCGGGATCTTCCAATCGACGAACAGCTCGAAATTGCCGTAATCCTTGGCCGTCTGAAGGCTCTGCCCCTTGCCGTCGTGGACCAGGACGCCGTCCTCGACGGTCCAGTGTGGCAGGTACTTCTCGTCGGCCTCTTTCTGCTTCTTGGCCAGTTCCTCGGGGCTGAGCTTGGCCCGCTGGGGCAGTTCCACCAGCCCCTGCCAGTTGGTCAGGTCCTTGCCGTTGAAGAGGGCGGTAAAACCCTCCGGCGGCATGTTGTCCTTGGGTCCGGCCTTCTCGTCGTCGGCGACGGCGGGGCCGGCCCAGGCCAGCGAGGCGGCAAAAAGGGAGAGGAAAAGGGTGCGGTTCACGGCGTCGCGTCTCCTTGTGGCGAACGGAAAGGTCAGGGCAGGGAATGCCGCTTAAAAAACTCCCAAATCACGTCATTGGCGCGCAGGCGGTCGGACGGCGGTCCCGCCAGCCGCGAGTTGAACTGGCCGCGGCCGCCGGGCCAGTGGTGTCCGAGGCCGTCGATGACGTGGGCCGTCAGCTCCACGCCGTCGCGGCCCCGGTAGACCAGCGTGCGGACGCCGTCGCCCTCGGTCGTCCGGGTCGGCTCCGGCGGCGCGCCGAGGGCGACGGCCCAGCGCCGCAGCGTTTCGTCCAGCGACGGCCGGTGGAGGCGGCGGCCGGTCCACGGCGAAACGATTTCGCCGCCCGCCAAGGGGAACAGTGGGTCGGCGGTCCCGGCCAGGAGCAGCGTCGGCGTCGGCCGTTGCGGCCGCGGGTCGGGCAGCCAGCAATGGCCGGTCACTGGGGCCAGGGCGGCGAAGCGGCCGGCGCGCTCGGCGCCCAGGCGGAACGTCATGCCGCCGCCGTTGGAAAAGCCGGTGACGTAAACGCGCCGCGGGTCCAGGGAAAATTCCGCCCGGACGGCATCGAGGACGGCGTCGACGAAGCCGACGTCGTCGGCCTGCGGTTCGCCGGGGACCAGCGGCGGCGAGCCGTCGTTCCAGACGGGCGCGTTGTCGAGGAAGTGCGGCGGCTTCGTCAGGTCGGGGCGCAACCCTTCTGGCAGCACCAGCAGAAAGCCCTCGCGGTCGGCCTTGTCGGCCCAGCCGGTTTCGGCCAGTGTCCACGCCGCCGTGCCGCCCGCGCCATGAAGCACCACGACTACCGGCAACAGGGCGGCGCCATGCACGGTCGGGCGGTGCATCAGAAAGCGGCGCGGCCGGCCGTCGTGGCGCAGGGCATGCACCGAGTCGGTTACAGGCCGGTAGATCGGCAGCTTTTTCTGTTGGCTCATGCGCGGTTCAACTCGGTCCACAGCGCCTTGTAATAGCGGAGTATTTCGATCCCCGTATCCACGTCCGGCGCCGGCCGGCCGACCTCACACATCGTCACGCGGTCGTAGCCGTTTTCGCGGAACAGGCGGAACAGTTCCCGGTAGGGGTAGGCGCCGGCCTCGTCCTTGTAGAGTTCGTTGATATGGCAGGAGCGGACCCACGGCCACAACAGCTTGAAATACTCCGCCACCGATCCGTCCTTCACGTCCTGCGGGTTGGAGTTCCAGGTCAGGCCGACCTTGAGATGGCCGCACGCCTCCATGATCGTCTTGATGTACGGCGGGTGGGCCGTGCCCTTGCCGTGGACTTCGAGCCAGATTTCGATCCCCGCGTCCTCGGCCGCCTTGCCGCAGACGGCCAGCGCCTTGCCGATCTGCTCCAGCGTCTTGGAAACCTCGACCTTCTCCGGCAGGCCGTTGGGCCGCACCTTCACGCCCTTGCCGCCGAGGTCCGCGGCCAACTGGACGAACTGCTTGCAGGTCTCGATGTTTTTTTGGACGACCGCCGGGTCGGGGTCCTGGAACTCGCAGACGCTGCCGCAACCCCAAATGTCCACCCCCGCGTCGGCGAAGCGCTTCCTCACTTCCCGGCGTTCGTCCTTACTCAAGGACGGTTCGACGCCGTGCTTGTGGGTGGTGCGCAGCTCGACGGGCGATATGCCGGCGGCATGGCAGGCTTTGAGGAGAGAAGGAAGGTCCCAGTTGGCGGCAAGGTTGTAGGTGACGAGGCCGAGGCGGAATTTCGGCTTCTTGTCGTCCTCCTTCTTGGGCGGCGCGTCGGCGCGGGCCGGGACGGCGGCGAATCCGGCCGCGCCGAGCGCCCCGGCCTGGAGGAAGCGGCGACGGTCCAAAGCGGACATTGGCGGCGACTCCTGGAGTAAGGGGGTGGGCGATTGTGCTAGACGATGCCCGAAACGGCGGCGGGACGCCAGAAGAAAACGCGGCGGTGCCGCGCTCAGCCGGCCCCCTTCGCCAGCGCCGCGCGGGCCTGAACAATCAGGTCGTTGTCGCGGTCGCCGGCGCCGTGCAACCAGAACAGGCTGCTCGCCAGGAAGCGCGGCCGCCACGGCGGCGTCAGGTGATAAACGTCCTCGAACACGGCTGAACTGAACTTGTAGTCGTGGGCGTCGCGGCCCTTGTTGAACACCAGCCGCCGGCCGGCCGCCGTCAACGCCTCCACGCCCGCCGGGCCGCCGTCGAGCAGGGCCAACGCCTTCCGCGCCGCCGCCGTCCGATCCTTGCTCACGTCGGCGAAAATCTCCTCCACCGCCGCCGCCCCGTCCGCCTTGGGGTCGGCCTTTTCCAGGGCGTCGATCTTCAGGCCGTCGCGGCCGGGGTCGCCGAGGCCGGCGGCCTGCCGAAACATGACGGCGAACGCCGCCGCCTGCAACATCGACAGCCGCCGCGTCTCGTCGTCGCCGCTGGTCTGGAAGGCGTAGTGGAGGGCGTTCGTCGTTGTGGAACAATGCAGAGTGATGATGCCCGGTTTGCGCATTAGCAGTTCGCCGGCCGTCAGGAACAGGCCGTCCCAGACCGACGCCGGGTCCACCTCGCGGTTGAGCAACTCGACCACCTGATCGCTCGCCTCGGCCGGCGAGGCCGTCCGCTGCGCCGCCAGCAGGTCGGCGGCCGCCCCCGGCGTGACCTTGCCGCGCCGCCAGCCGTCGCGGATTTTGCCGGCCCGCTTGAGGTTCTCGCGCCACGGGCGATCCGGTCCCAGGTCCGCCTTGGCGGGGTTGCCGGACCCTTCGTGGGCCAGCAGCGCGAAGGCCACCGAACGCATCACCGGCTCGGCGTGCCGCCAGCCGATGGTGTTCAGCGTCCGCGTCGCGTTGGCCACGTAGATCGCCTTGTGGCCGATGTCGCGGAAGTCGCGCGCCCCGTAGCGCACGAACAGCTCGAAGATTTCGTCCGCCCCCGCCGAGCGCACCAGCGCGGCCGTCGCCCGGTCGGCGCCTTCCTCGTCCCAGCCGTCCATCGCCTCGACGAAGTCTTTCCGCGCCCGCTCCGCCGACGGCAGCTTGGCCTCCTCCAGCAGCGGCAGCGTCCAGGCGCCCTTCTTCTGTTTGATCGCCTGCGACTGCTTGAACTCGTCCAGCGCCCAGAACAGCGCCAGCCAGCGGTCGGCGTCGGCCGCCGCCAGCGCCGCCAGGTGGGCGGAGTGGACGGCCAGCACGCAATGGAACTCGAAGCCGACCGGGCGCGGCTGGATGTTGCGCACGCCGGCCAGGAACACGGCGCTCAGCAGACGCTGATACCCGACCCCCTCGCGCACCTTGCCGACCGCCGCCTCCAGCAGTTTTTCCCGCGGCGTTTCCTCGATGAGACGCACCAGCGGCTCGACCTCCGGGCCGAACCGCACCGCGGACGGCGACAGGGCGGCCTCGGCCGCGCCCACGGCCGGCAGGCGGTTCAGGAACGAGAAGTCGCCCAGGCCGGCCAGCGCCCCGGCCGTGAGCGTCCCCCGCACGAAACGGCGACGATTGAAGGATGTGGACATGAGAGATCCTCTTGAGATTTTTCCGTCGGCGGGCGGAGGGCCGACGCCCGGCCCTTTCAAGGCGTTCTCGCCCCGGACTCCGCGATGGCAGGGGCGGCGCGCCTTATTCGCCCCGCACGTTTGATTATCACGGCCCGACCGTGGCGCCTGCAAGGGATTTCTGTCCGGCCGCGCGTTTGCACGCCGCTCCGCCTTTCGCTATTGTTACCGCGTACCGTCCTCCGCCGCGGAGTCCGTCTCATGCCAGCCGTACCGCTCACCGGGGTCGCCGTCCACCTGCGCCCGGAAGACAACGTCGCCGTCGCCGCCCGTCCCCTCCTGCCGGGTCAGGAATACCAATTCGACGGCGGCAACTTCACCCTCACCCGGCGCGTCGGCCTCGGCCACAAGATCGCCGTCCGCCCCATCGCCAAGGGCGAAGCCGTCCGCAAGTACGGCCAGATTATCGGCTTCGCCAGCGAGGAAATCCCGGCCGGCGGCCACGTCCACGTCCACAACCTCGCCGCCGACGCCTTCGAGCGCGACTACGCCTTCTGCCGCGACTGCCCGCCGCCGCCCGCCCCGGCCGATACCCGCTGGTTCATGGGCTACGACCGCGGCGACGGCCGCTACGGCACCCGCAACTACATCGCCCTCATCAGCACCGTCAACTGCTCCGCCTCCACCAGCAAGTACATTTCGGAGCGCATTCGCGCGACCGACCTGCTCCGCCAGTACCCCAACGTGGATGGCGTCGTGCCGATCACGCACAAGGCCGGCTGCGCCATGCAGTACGGCGGCCCCGACCACACCCAGCTCGACCGCACGCTGGCCGGTTTCGCCAAGCATCCGAACGTTGCCGCTTACATCCTCATAGGCCTCGGCTGTGAAACCGGACAGGCGATCCATTTAGTCGAAAATCAAGGGTTGGTGCAGTTGGGGGCGGGGAGACCCCGCCCCTACGGAGGCGGTAGGGGCGGGGTCTCCCCGCCCTTGATCCTCACCATCCAGGAGTGCGGCGGCATCCGCAAGACGGTGGACGCCGGCGTGCGGGCCGTGGCGGAACTGTTGCCGCAAGTCAACGACGTGCGGCGGACGCGGCTGTCGGCCGACAAGATCGTGCTCGGCACCAACTGCGGCGGCTCCGACGGCAACAGCGGCGTCACGGCCAACCCCGCCCTGGGCGTCGCCTCCGACCTCATCGTGGCCCAGGGCGGCACCAGCATCCTCGGCGAAACGACGGAGATTTACGGGGCGGAACATCTCTTGACGCGCCGGGCGGTCAGCCGGGCCGTCGGCGAGAAGCTGATCGAGCGCATCAAGTGGTGGGAATGGTACGCGGGCATTTTCGGGGCGGAAATCAACAACAACCCGTCGGTCGGCAACAAGGAAGGCGGCCTGACGACGATCTACGAGAAGTCGCTCGGCGCCATCGCCAAGGGCGGCAGCACCGCCCTGATGGACGTGGTCGGCTACGCGGAGCCGGTGCGGACGAAGGGTTTCGTGGTGATGGACACGCCGGGTTACGACCCGGTGAGCATGACGGGCATCGTCGCCGGCGGCGCCAACGTGCTGGTGTTCACGACCGGCCGCGGCTCGGTGTTCGGCTGCAAGCCGGCGCCGTCGATCAAGGTGGCGACCAACACGCCGATGTATGAACACATGATCGACGACATGGACATCGACGCCGGCGTGATCCTCAACGGGACGCCGGTGGAGGAAGTCGGCCGGCGCATCTTTGAGGAAATACTCGAAGTGGCGAGCGGCAAGAAGACCAAGAGCGAGATCAACGGCGTCGGGGAAGAGGAGTTCGCGCCGTGGTCCATCGGGCCGACGCTGTAAGCAGAGAGTAATTCACCACAAAGACACAAAGAGCACAAAGCAAAGAGAGGCCGGAGGGCCACTGAACCGTACCCCGTCCGAGATCGCTCGTCAACGAACACTCGGTCGCGGCGCCTCCGTCCCCTAGCGGCTAATCTCGCCGCGATCCGCCGGTTCGGAAGGTTCGACCGCGACCACGCCTCCTGCCGGCCCCGCCGCCGCCGGCACGGGCGCGGGGGCGCGGCTCTTGACGAACGGATACACCAACTGCCTGAAAAAGCCCTTGGGCACGGGATGGCTGATCCCATACCCGCCGGGCCATCTCCCATCGTGGGGAATCGTCTTCATCCTCTACTGGGAACGACCAACTCAGCGGACGCGGGGGGCGCGGGCCTGCCAACTCGGAAGACCGCACCGACCCTGCGATCCGCCGCGGATCGCAGGATTAAGCGCGGGCCTGCCAGATAGACGGATCGCGGCGACTGTGGAATACCGCGATGACCTGAATCCGGGCCGGCTCGGCGCGATAGAACACGAAGAATGGAAAGCGGGCCACCACCGCCCGGCGGATGTCGGCGAACACGAGCGCGTGCAGATGCGGGTTGGCCGCGATCCGGTCAAACACGTCCTGTACCCGGCCGGCGAAGGCGGCGCCGAGACCGGGCCGCTGCGTCTCGTAGTAGTCGAACGCCGCGTCGAACTCGTCCTGGGCTTCCGCGCGTAGGACCAGGGGCAGGCTCACCGGCGCGTCCTCGCCAGGGCTTGCGCCTTGACCACCTCCCAGGGGATCACGGCGTCGGGGCGCGCGATGCTGTCGGCCAGCCGCCTCTCCAATTCCCGCCTCTGGCCGTCGGTGATCGGCCGCGTCTCGACCTCGGCCGCGAGGCTGTCCCAGATCTCCTCCATCAGGGCGAGGCGGTCCTCGACGCTGAATCGGTCGATCCCCAAATCCTTCATGGTCGGCGCCATCGGCATCTCCCTTCGGGCGGCGGTGGAATTATTCTATCGCGCGGCCCCCGAAACTCGTCGCCGAATGCCAATGCGCCACCCGCGGCCGGCCCCTGCTCGCTCATTCATGACCTCCTTTCACCCCATGAACTTCCGCAACGCCTCGCGCATCGCCGCCGCCCCGGAGAACCGTTCCGCCGGCTCGCGCGCCAATCCCCGATGAATGACCGCCGCCAGCGCCTCCGGCAGGTCCGGTCGCCGTTTGCGGATCGGAACCGGGTCTTCGTGCAGGATCGTCAAAAGCTGGTTCTGGAACGCCGGCGGGAAGTCGTAGACGTAGGCTCCCGTCAGCAGGTTGTACAGCGACGCCGCGGCCGAATACTGGTCCACCGGCGGCCGGGCCGAGCGGTACTCCGTGATCTGTTCCGGCGCCATGAACGGCACCGTGCCGCCCACGTCGCCGGTCATCGTCAGGCCGCTCAGGTTGGACGCCTGGTACACCTTCGCCAGGCCGAAGTCGGCCACCATCAGCCGTTCGCCGCCGTCGCCCTCCGTGATGAGCAGGTTCGACGGCTTCACGTCGCGGTGGACGAAGCCGCGGCCGTGGGCGAACGCCAGGGCGTCGAGCAGTTGGCAAATCAGCGTCGCCGCCCGGCCGACGGCGAACGGCCCCTGTTTCTTGACGAGCTTGTGGGCGTCCTGGCCGGGGACATAATCCATGGCGAAAAAGAGCACGCCGCCGGACTCGCCCATGTCGCGGAAGGAGACGATGTGCGGGTGCTCCAGCTCGCGCAGGACGTTGGCCTCCCGCAGGAACCGTTGCACTTGCTGGTCGGTCCCGCCGGCGACCGGGATCACGGTCTTGAGGGCCACCGGCCGGTTGTCGCAGCGGCGCACGGCCAAATAGACGAGGCCCATCGCGCCGCGGCCCAGTTCGCGCACCAGATGGTAGCCGGCGATGGTCTGCCGCCGGGCGCGGCCCAGTTCCTGACACGCGGCGCACAGGCGGACCTCGCCCGTCGGCGTCGGCGGCAGGACGGCGCCGCACGTCGGGCATTCGGTCGGCGTGGGGGCGGGCGGTATCGGCGGCCGTTGGGCGGGTTTGGCGGGGAGGGCGGCCGGCGGGGGCAGGGCGGGGTTTTCGCCGGAACGGCCGACGCCGGACGTGACGGCCACCTGCAAGACGGTGTGGCCGGCCTTGATGAGGTCGCCGTCGCGCAGGTCGCCGCGCTCGACGCGCCGGCCGTTGACGTAGGTGCCGTTGCTGCTGCTCATGTCCATCAGCCGGCAGTGCGGCGGGTTGACTTCGATCAGGAAGTGGATGCGCGAGAAATAGCGGTCCTTGCTCGGCAGGCGGAAGTGGGCGCGCTTGGAGCGGCCGACGAGGAAAGTGTCGTGGGCGTCGAAGACGAAGGCCTGGCCCTTGTGCGGCCCTTCGGTGACGGTCAGGGTGATGCGCATGGCCGCCGGCTTTCGCTGAGGAAGAAAGACGCTCCCGCACCAACGATTATGCCGGGTGTCGCGGCGGTACTCAAGGCGCGACCGCCGGCCGCCGCTTCGCTTTGACAGAGCGGCGGTCGATAAAGTAGGATGCGGCCCGCCGGAGGGAGGTAATGTCGCCCCCCCGGCCGGTCGTGGACCAACAAAGGCGGTCGATATGCGCTGCCTCCCGCATCCTTCCCTGTGGCGATTCCTCCTGGGTTCGTTGGCCGTGGGCTTGGCCGTGTCGCCGGCGGCGGCCGGTCAGCCGCTGCCCTGCGGCGTGACCGACCCGTCCGGCCGAACCGGCTTCGTCGCCAACGCCACCGGCGGCATCGACGCCCTCGACCTGGCCACGGGCGACGTGTTGTGGGACGTGAGGGCGGCCCGACGGCCGGCCCTGGCGGTGGACGACCGCCTGTTCGCCTGGACGCCGGTGAAGGCCAACGGCCTGCGCGTACTGGCCTTCGACCGGGCGCACGACGGCCGGCGGCTGCTGGAGTCGGACCCGGTGACGTTCCCGGACTGGGTGAGCGTCGAGGAGGCGCCGGGCCGGTCGTTCACCGCCCGCTGGCGGCTGGAAAAGGGCCGGCTGATCCTCGACTGGGAGGCGCGGGCCTGGTTCGCCGGCGCCCATCCGACGCCCGAGGCGGAGACCGAGGCCATGCGGCAGACGGACGGCCGGGTGCGCTTCGACCTGGAGACGGGCAAGGCCGAGACGGCGCGGGCCGAGAGGCCGGCCGCCGGGCCGCCGCCGCCCGCGGAGCTGGAAAAGGCGGTCGTGCGCTGGCGCGGCCAGGCCGGCGACGGCTGGGCGGAGCTGGTGCTGGACGAGGCCGAGGGTCGGCGGCGGCTGTCGCTCTGGTCGTGGGACGCGGAGAAGGTCAACCCGCCGAAGGAGTTGTTCACCGGCAAGCGGCCGCTGGTGCTGCCGGCGCTCGACGACCGTTTCCTCTGCCTGCGCGACGCGACGCCGTGCCCCGACCAGGGCGCGGCGCCGGACGACGCCAAGCGCTACGGCTGGTCGATCTTCTCCGTGGACGACGGCGGCCGGCTGACGCAGGTTCCCTACGAACCGGGCACGGAGGCGGTGGCGGTCGTCGGCCCGCGGGTTTACGCGCTGGTGGCCGGCCCGCTGGCCGGGCCGCTCGACAAGGCGTTCGTCCGGCCGCGCAGCCTCAAGGCGTTCGACCTCAAGACGGGCAAGCCGTTGTGGCAGCGGCCGGTCGAGGGCAAACTCATCGCGCCGCCGGCGCCGTGAGGCGGCGAGCGCGAGCAAGAACGGGGCGTCGGGTGGGACAGACCCTATGGGAGATGTAGCACATGGCTTGGCCGATTGAGTTCAAGGGCGTCGTGCATGGCAAGACGATCGCACTGGACGAGGAAACCTGCCTGCCGGACGGCTACCGAGTGACGCTGCGTCTGGTCCTGGGGCCGGGGGAGGGCGTCCGTCTGGCCTTCGGCGGGTGGGCCGACATGACACCTAAAGAAGATGCGGAAATGGAGAAGTTTTTTTCCGAACTCCGTGGGAGGCCGGTGAAGTTCACGGACGGAGACCCGGAATGAGTTTCTTGCTGGAACTGGACACGTGCCGGGCCTTGTTGAAAGGCAATCGGTTGGTCCATTCCCAATTCCTCCAGTACCAAGGCCGCCTGTTCGTTTCGGCGGTGACGATTCTGGAGATGGAATTATGGCTCCTTCACCGTAACACGCCGGCGCGTCACCAATTCGTCTACGGCGCGATGCGCAACGATCTTCAAGTCCTTGGCGTGGACGACGGCGTTGCTCACGTCGCCGCCCGTACCGGCGCTCGGCAAGCCGCCGCGGGAAAACGCCTGGCGCTGACCGACTTGCTCATAACGGCGACCGCGGCGGTTCACGGCCTAACGCTGGTAACTCACCGGCGCCCGACGTTGTTCACCCATGTCCCCGGCCTGGCCGTCGTCGATTGGCTGGCGCCGTAAACGGGGTGACGCGCCAGCCCCAATATTCCTTCATTCAGGATACGTTAAGTCAAAATCAGAATGCCCCGTGACGGGCCACAGGCGGCCGGTCGAGGGCAAACTCATCGCGCCGCCGGCGCCGCCCCTTGTCGTTCCCTGCCCGTGTCGGAGCCGGTATACTCAAGGAACGTCTAGGGCGACCGCGGCTGGGGGCCGATCATGCTCGAATACCATGTCGCTTACTACCGGAATCCGGAAGACGACGGCTGGTACGTCGTGCAGGTGCTCGATTTTCCCGGAGTCGCCAGCCAGGGACGGACGCTCAACTCGGCGCGTCGGATGATCAAGGACGCGCTGCGCGAGATGGCGTCGTGGTACATGGAGGACAGCAAAGCGCTTCCTCCTCCGAAACGGGGAATCAAAGACAAGAAAGCGCTCTTGACGGAAACCATTCGCGTCGTGGCGCGCGTGGAGCCGGGAGTCCAGTCATAGCGAGCGCTGACCGCCCGCGACGATGCCGCTGAAAGGGCACACGATTGGCGTCATCGTCCGGCGCCGGATAGCACGAAGGCGGCCCAGTCCTTGACGGCGGCGGCTCGCTTCGGCGGCGCCTTCGGGTCGGCCGGTGGCTTCGTCACGACCTGCACCGTCTCGCTGAAGTCGCCGGCGCGGACGCCCCTGGCCAGCGTCGGGATGCTGGACGGGTTGCGGTACAATTCCAGCTGGGCGTGATGCAACGCCTCCAGCGGCGTCTCGCCTTTCTCCCATAGGTGATGGTAAAACAGGTTCATCAGGGCGGCAGTGGCGTCGTCGTCCACTGTCCAGAGGCTGGCGACGACGTTCTTCGCCCCGGCGATGTGGAAGGCGCGTTGTAGGCCGAAGACGCCTTCGCCGGTCGCCGCCTCGCCCAGGCCGGTCTGGCAGGCCGACAGCACCGCCAGGTCCATGTCATCCAGGTTCAGGCCGGCCACGGTTTCGGCCGATAGGACGCCGCTGTCGGCGTCGGTCGGCTGGTTGGCCCCGGCCAGCACCAATCCCGAGAGAGTAAGGGGGTTGCGCGCCGCCGCCCCGCGCCGCTCTCCGCGCACGCCTATCAGGAAGTCGTCGGGGCGGACCAGGTGTTCGCGCTCCGTACTCTCGGGGGCGGCGAAGAAGCCGTGCGTCGCCAGATGCGCCCAACGGGCGTCCGGCAAATCCTTGACCAGCTGGGCGGTGTTGGCGTCGGCGCCGGAGCGTTCCACGACCTCGGGCGGCTTGGGCAGTTTCCTGGCCTGGGAGATGACTGCCTCGCGCTCCTTGTCCGTGGCGGGTAAACCTTTCCAGGGCTTGCCGGCCTTGTCGGTGGGGGCGCCGGCGCGGTCGTAACGGACGCCGCCGACGGCCAGCAATACGCCAGGGCCGCGACGAGCGGGGGCGGGGTCCGTCAACTGCTCGAGCAGCGACGGGCCGCCGGGCGTGACGGCGAAGGCGTAATCCTCCAGCAGCACCGAGCCGGGCCGCTCGCCGGGCAGCGCCGACCACGGCAGAGCGCTCAGCGGGCCGTCCGGGCAGACGTAGACGGTATCGACGCCCTCGCCCAGAGCCACGGCGATGGGTTCCCAGACGGCTTTCCGTAGTCGGGCGGCGGCGTCGCTGCGCAAGTCTTTGACGATGTCGCCTCGCCATTCGACCAAGTCTTTGTCGATAGCCGCTGCGTCAACGAGTTCGACGCGGCGGATCGGCCGGCCCTTCCGCAGCAAGAAGGCGGCGTAATGGCCGTCGTCCCATTTCCGCGTTTGGGGATCCAAAGCTCTGTAGCGGTAGAGGTCGATGAAAGCGGTTCGCTCGGGAAGGCGGTCGGCGAGGTCAGGGTACGAGAGCGTACCGCGGCCGGACGCCGGCAGTAGGGCGGCGAGTTCCTTTTCCAGCCGCTCCTTTTTGTCGGTCAAGTCTTGCACGAGCTGGGCGCGGTCAGCGTCGCCGGGACGGGCTGGCGCCAGGACGAGTCGGGCCACGTCTTGGCGCACGCCGATCAGCGTTTGTACCTTCCGCCGCGTGGCCTCATCGGCCTCCGCGGCGGCGTGCAGCAGACGGCGACGGCGCTGGAGTCCGCGGGCCAGTGCGGACTTGCTTTGCCACAGTACGAGGTAGTGCTCGGCCGGTTTGGCACCCTTCACATGGGCGGTGGCCGCGAGGAACGCGATGCGAGAGCCGGGAAGAGAGGCGGCGAGGTTCAGGGTCTCGGCCTCGGCGCCGCCGTCGGCGAAGGTGGCAACCAAACGGTCGTGCATGGTAGTACCCTCGGCAAAGATGTCAGCCGCCTTGTCGTACTTGCCCCGCGCCTTCAAAAGGTAGCCCAGGTTGTTGAGGCTCCAGGCCAGAGCGGGGTGGCCGTCGGGGTACTTCTCCGCCGGGTATAGCTTCTTGTGCATCTCCAAGGCGTCGCGGAAGAGCGGCTCTGCACCGCTGTAATCGTCCCGGTCGACCAGCAGGGAACCCAGGTTGTGGAGGCTCTCGGCCAGGTCGGGGTGGCCGTCGGGGTACGTCTCCGCTGGGTAAAGCTTTCTGTCCATCTCTAGGACATCGCGGAAGTACGGCTCCGCCTTGTCATACTCGCCACGCGCCTCCAGCAGGAGGCCCAGGTCGTTGAGGCTATCGGCCAGGTCGGGGTGGCCGTCGGGGTACTTCTCCACCGGGTAGAGGCGCCGGCGCATCTCCAGAGCCTCGCGCCAGAGGCTATCCGCCTTGCCGTACTCGCCCCGCGCCTTGAGCAGGCCGCCCATGTTGTCGAGGCTCAGGGCCAGTTTGGGGTGGCCGCCGGGGTACTTGTCCGCCGGGTAGAGATTCCTGTTCATCTCCAGGGCGTCGCGGAATAGCGGCTCCGCCTTGCCGTACTCGCCCCGCGACTCCAGCAGGAGGCCCAGGTTGATAAGGCTCTGGACCCGGTCGGGGTGGCCGCGGGGATACTTCTCCGCCGGATAGAGGCGATTCCGCATCCCAAGGGCGTCACGGTAGAACGGCTCCGCCTTCGCGTACTCGCCTCGCCGGTTCAGGACGGCGCCCATGTTGTCGAGGCTCATGGCTAGTTCGGGGTGGCCGTCGGGGTACTTGTCGGCGGGGAAGAGCTTCTTGTACATCTCCACGGCGTCGCGCAAAAGCGGCTCCGCTCTACTGTATTCGCCCCGGTCGAACAGCAGCCCGCCCACGTTACAGAGGCTCTTGGCCAGGTAGGGATGGCCGTCGGGGTACTTCTCGGCCGGGTAGAGGTGGCGGCACATCTCAAGGGCGTCGCGTAGGAGCGGCTCCGCCTTGCCGTACTCGCCCCGCAACCTTAGCAGGTCGCCCAGGTTGATGAGACCCCCGGCCAGGTCGGGGTGGCCGTCGGGGTATTTCTCCGCCGGGTAGAGTCGGCGGCGCATCTCCAGGGCGTCGCGGTAAAACGGCTCCGCCTTGCTGTACTCGCCCTGCGCCTCTAGCAGGATGCCAAGGCCGTTGAGGCTCTCAGCCAGTTCGGGGTGGCCGTCGGGGTACTTATCGGCGGGGTAGAGATTCTTGTCCATCTCCAGGGCGTCGCGGTAGAATGGCTCCGCCTTGCCGTAATCGCCCCGCGCCCGCAGCAGGCTGCCCAAGTTGTGGAGGTTCGCGGCCAGATCATCGTGACCGCCGGGGTACTTCTCCGCCGGGTAGAGCCGCCGGCGCATTTTCAGGGCTTCGCGGTAGAGCGGCTCCGCCTTGCCGTATTCGCCCCGGTTTTGCAACAAGAATCCCAGGTTGTTGAGGCTATCCGCTAGGTCGGGATGGCCGCCCGGATACTTCTCCTCCGGGTAGAGCCGCCGGCGCATCTCCAGGGCTTCGCGGTAGAGCGGCTCCGCCCGGCCGTACTCGCCCCGCTCCTGCAGCAGGAATCCCAGGTTATTAAGGCTGCTGGCCAGGTTGGGGTGGCCGTCGGGGTACTTGTCCACCGGGTAGACACGGCGGGATATCTCAAGGGATTTTTCCAGCACCTTGGTCGCGGCAGCGTATTTACCGTCCTGATACAGGGGAAACGACTGCTGGTTCAATTCCTTTGCTCGCTTCTCCAGCGCGCCGCGTTCCTCGTCCGTCAACTCCTTCGCAGGCTCGTCGGCCCGCGCCGGCGCGGCCGCGACGGCCCAGCCCAGCATCAGCAGCGCTAGGACCAGCCATCCGCCCCAGCGCGCCCCCATTGTTTTCCGCATCGTCGCTCCTCCTCGGCGTAGACTCCGTCGTCATTTGCCCCGATCCGCGAAGCTCACCGCCCGCGTGTACGGGAACCACCGCCCCAGCCGCGCCCGAATCTGCTCCTGAGCCGCCAGCACCGGGTCGCCGAGCGTCTGCTCGTCGAAATCTCCCTTGCGCCCCGGCTCGTTCTTTACCAGCGCCCCATTCTCGAACCACGCCGTAGCGTGCGGGCTCTGCATCGTTTGTGAGTGTACCTCGCCCAGTTCCGCCCGAAGATCCATGTCCGCCGGCAGCGGCGCGTCCCGCGTCAGCAACACGAGCGTGTCCATGCCCGGCGCCGATTCCTTGATCGTGAACCAGTGGTCCAACGCCTCCGGCCGACGCAGGCGTCCCACCGGTTGCTCCTCCGCCGGCCGCTCCTCCCAGTGGCCCGGTTTCCACGGATAAATCGGATTCACTTTGCCGTCCGCGTCGATCCACAGGATGTACAGGTACGCTGGCGGGTTCATCTCGGCCTCGACCGCGAAGCGGTCGCCGGGCTTCAGCGGCAGCACGTCCGGCGTGTTGAGCCGCACGTTCTGCCGCTGCGGATCCTCCGGGTCGTAAACAATCACGTCGATGTAGCCCTTGAACGCGGCCGGGGTCGCGGGGACGGCAGCAAGGTCCGGGGCAGGCCGACCGTTGGGCGGATTGGCCGAGGGGAACAGCCACGCCCGCACCGGGGGCAGCAGGAACGCCGACAGGACCAGAAAAACGCTCAAGGTCAGAACGACCGGAATCGCCAAGGTCAGCGTCCGTCGGTGGGGCCGCTTCGTTTCTGGGGCGGGGGCAACGGTCGGCACGACGGGGGCGGCTACGATTTCGGCTGGTGCGGCCTCCGCGCCGTTCGGCCGTTCGTGCTCGAAGTACCACTGCACAATGACGGTGAGTTGCGACAACGACCGCGCCACGTCCTCCTTCGTGAGATTTTCAAAGACATGGGTTCCGACGTTGCCCAGCTCGCGCACCGCATTGGCGTAGGCGGCAATGAGCCTGGGAAGGCATCCGTCCTTGTTCAGACGCTGGAGTAGGTTTTCCAGCGGCTGCGTGCCGGCCTCGTTGCCGGTGTGCCGCTTATAGATGTCGCGGACGATGAACTCCAGCACCTTGCGCGCCGCGGTGAGGGCCATGCTCGGAGAGACGGCGGTGACATCGACGGCCTCTTTGAAGCAGGCGCGTAGCTGCTCCAGCGGCCCGGTCACCCGGTCCAGACGCGCCAGCACGTCTCGCAGCGTCGGGTCCATGAACCCACCCGATTCCAAGTTGGGAACACCGAATACTGTACCTACCCGCCATCTCCCATGCAAGCAGCCAATCCTCGTCGCTCGACGCGTAGGCGCATCCCGTTCGCCCCAGGTTGCCGTCATTCAGGATAGGTCAAGTCAAAATCCGAGTGCCCCGTAATGGGCCACAGGACCAGGAAATGATGGGCCAGGTCCGACAGCACCAGGGCCAGGCCGACGATCAGGCACCAGCGCCGCCACGAACCGCTACGGCAAAAGAACGCCGCGACCATCAACAGCAGCCCCGCATAGCCGTGGTGGATGCGCAGGCCGAAGGTCAGCCACCGCAGCCAGCGCGTGTCGCGCGTCGTCCGCATCCGCAGGCCGAAATGGAACAGGCAGGCCAGTCCCTCGAACACCGCCGTCAACGCCAAACACCATAGGGCGTCGATGCGTAGGTTCCCGCCGCGTCGTCGCGCCATTCAACGTCCCCCCCGTGCGGCTCACAACACCGTATCGACCAGCCGGGCCAGGTTCTGGAACAGGCGCGCCAGGAACGGCCGCCGCCGCCACTCCTCCGCCGTCAGCACGGACGAGCCGTCGAAGTAGCGTTGCTGAACGCCGTGCAGCGCCTTTACCACCGTCTCGTCGTAGACCAGCAGACTGACCTCGCATTGCAGCGCGAACGAACGCATGTCCATGTTCGTCGAGCCGATCAGCGCGACCTGATCGTCGATGCTCAGGTGCTTGGCGTGCAGGAAGTGCGTCTTGTAAACGTGGATCCGAACGCCTGCCGCGAGAAGTTCCCCGTAATAGGACCGCTGCGCCAGGCCGACGAGCCACTGGTCCGCCTTGGACGAGACGACGAGATGGACCTCGACGCCGCGCTGGGCGGCCGTCGTCATCGCTTGCAACAGTGTGTCGTCCGGGATGAAGTACGGCGTCGTCATCACGACCCGTTTTTGGGCGGCGAACAGCAGGGCGACGATCAGGCGCAGGTTGTTCTCGAAGGGGTAGCCGGGGCCGCTGGGGAGCGTCTGGGCCTCCACGTCGCCGGTGTGGTCCAGGGAGGGAAAACGCTCTTCCTCCTCGCTGGCCTCGGTTTCGGTCTCGAAAAAGCGGTCGGCCAGCAGCACGGCCTGCAACTCGTGGACGACCGGGCCGGTGACGCGGGCAACCAGTTCCTCGTAGACGATGCCGCGCTTGAAGTCGGCGTCCACGATGTTTTGCGATCCGACATAGGCGATACGGCCGTCCAGCACGGCGATCTTGCGGTGGTTGCGCAGGTCGAGGCGGGCCGCCTTGCGCCGGAAGAAGCCGAGCGGCAGCACGGCCACGACCTCGACGCCGGCCGCCCGCAACCGGGGGCCGAGGGTGCGCAGGGCGTGGCGGCTGGCGAAGGAATCCAGCAGCAGCCGGCAGACGACGCCGCGCCGGACGGCTTCGATCAGGGCGTCGGCGACGCGGTTGCCGACCTTGTCGTCGGCGAAGAGATAATAGAGCAGGTTGACGTGGCGGCGGGCGGCGGCAATGTCGGCGACCAGGCGGCCGATGGCGCCGTCGTAGTCGGGCAACAACTCGACGTGGTTGCCGCCCAGGATGGGGAAGTCGCCGAGGTTTTCGGCCAGGCGCACCGCCTGAAGGAACTCCGGCGGCAGGTCGGGCCGGCGGACGTGCGATTCGAGCAGCCCGACCTTGCGCTTGATAAGCTGGGACACCTCTTCCAGCAGTTCGATTCGCCGCTTCGGCATGTAGGCGCGGCCCAGCAGAGAGTAGAGGAGCAGTCCCAGGAACGGCTCGATGAAGATGAGCAGCAGCCAGGTCCGCGCCGCGGCGGGGCTGCGCTTTTGCGGCACGTAGAACAGCATCACCAGGCGGATCGCCCACTCGGCGATGAAGAAGGCCCAGGCCCAGAACGTCACCATCGTCGATCCGCCCCCAGTCCGCGGCGCGCCCGGTTCGGCCCCGTCACAATTGCCGTAAGTACCTTTTATTTATTACCGTTCCGTCGGTCCAGCCGCGTATAATAAAGAAGAGGGATTTCGACGCAAATCGGGCGTCCGGCGTTCAATCGCCGCGCCCCATCCAAGCATTACCAACGAGGCCTTTTCCCATGATAGAGCAACAGGGACCGACCTTCGTCCCCATGAGCGAAGTTCCGCCGCATGTGACCGTGGCCGCGGACCACCAACCGGCCCCGATCCCGCAGGTTGAAGCGAACGGCGTAGCCGCCGAGGCGCCGGGAACCGGCGACGAGTCGCGGCAACGACACGCCCGGGCGGGGCGCAAAGGCGCCCTCCGCGTCCACGAACTCATCCGCGAGGGCAGGCTGTACGAGCAGGAGCGCGGCCTGAAACGGGGCCGGCAGCGGCTTCGTCAGCTCCTCGAACTGGGCAAACGCTACGAACAGGAACACGGCCTTCGGCCGGGGGCGGCGAAGAAATCCGTCGGCCGGCTGTCCGGGGCGAAGCGCGGCGAACTGCTGGCGACGCTGCTGGAATGTCTGGTCCGCATCGCCAAGCCGTCGTTCCGGGCGGAGCTGCTGCGGCTGGTCGAAGAGCTGTCGAAGGACGAAACGGGACGGGACGCGTAAGAGGCGCTAGCTTCTGGGCGAGCGGGGGGCGTCCACTGCGCCCTACAATCCTCCCGACCGGCATCCGCCCGATTCCGCGTGTCTTCGCGCCATCCCGGCGTCTTTTCCCAGGCGCTCGGGCGCCCCCAAACTCCGCCCTTTCCCCATCGGCGTTCCCGCTCGAACCACCGCCTCTTGCCGATTTTCGCTGTATTCTTTGGGTGGCCGCGATCCGACGGCCGGAGTTCTTACCCAGGTCCACCGAAATATGTCCGACCGCCCGTGAATCCCCGGAAATGTGCGCCGCCGCACGCGAATCCCCGGCCGTGCCAGGTCGGCGCGGCCCAATGGCCCCCCGATAAGTCCCTCTTTCAGCTGCGCAGCTGCGTTTTTGCAGCTGCGCAGCTGCGATCAGTGCGCGTTAATGTCTAGTTTCCGGGCGGCCGGACACATTTTGGCGAGCTTCCCCGTGCGGCCGCGCACAAATCTCCGTGCGGCCGCGCACCTTTCGACCAAGGTTGCCGGGCGGCCGGGCGCCCCGTCTCCGTGCGGCCGGGCGCCTTTCTGGGAGGACTCGCTCGCCGAAATCCAATGAAGATCGTGTGTTGGGGCCGCAACGACGCGCCGGCAAACCCTTACTGAAACTGTAAAGATTCAAAACCTCACACCAACTTCCCCCTTCCCTTCGCGGGCCGAACGTGGTGTGAATGGAGCAACGATTCAACGGCAGGCGACCATGAACCCCGGCGACGCCAAAGGGAAGCACCACGACGGCCGCGACGAGATGAACCTCGCCGACTTCCCGATCTCCGCCCTGCAACGGCAACAGCCCAGCGACGCCGACGGCCGCAAGCGCGACCGCCTGGAGTTCGAGGCCACGCGCTACGACCCCGTCAGCCGCCAGCGCATCCAACAGCGCGTCACCCTCACGTCGTCGGCCCGCGACGGCCTGCCGACGCCGGCCGACGAGCACGTCATCCTCGCCCTGCTCTACGTCGCCAAGCACAGCCACAACTTCGCCGACGCCACGGTCTACTTCGCCCCCAGTCAGATGTTCGACGTGATGGGCTGGGCGCCGAACGGCCGCAGTTACACCCGGCTGCGCGACGTGCTGCGGCGGCTGAAGTCGCTGACCATCCGCTACGAGAACGCCTGGTGGGACGCGGCGGGGCGCGGCTACGAGGAGGAGGTGGCGACCGGCGTCATCAGCGCCTACAAGATCGCCCGGCAGGTGAGCGGCCCGCGCACGGCCAACACGGCGCCGCTGAGCTGGGCGACGTGGACGCAGCAATTTCACCAGAGCCTTCTCAACGGCAACATCAAGCGGCTCGACCTCGACTTGTTTTTCCGCCTCAAGACGCCGACCGCCCAGCGCATGTACCGCTTCCTCGACAAGCGTTTCTACAACACCGAGAGCCTGTCGATGGACCTGATCGAGTTCGCCTGCGGCCACATCGGCCTGACGGAATCGGACAACGTCGCCATCCTCAAGCGGCGGCTGGCCCCGGCGATCGCCGAGCTGGAGGAGGTCGGGTTCCTGGTCCGCCTCGACCCGGCCGAGCGCTATCAGAAGGTGAAGGCGGGGGTCTGGCGCGTGCAGTTTCGCCGGGCGGCCGGCCCTGCCGAGACGGCGCCGGCGCTGGCGGCGGAACGGCCTGCGGTCACGGAGGAAGCCATTCCCGCGGCCGCCGTCCTGGCGACGGAATACTACCGGCTCTGGGATCCGACGGTCCCCGCGTCGCCGGGGCCGCGCGACCTGGAACAGGCGGAGGCGCTGGCGCGCGATCACGGGCCGGAGACGGCGAAGGCGTTGATCGCGTGCCTGGTGCGGGTGACGAAGAAGCGTTGGCCGGACTGCCGTTCGCTGAGCGGGGCCGTGCAGAAGTATCTGCCGGAGGCGCTACGGCTACACGACCTGGAGCGGCGGCGCGAGGCGTCGCGCGGGGCGGCCGAGGCGGGGCGCCGCAAGGACCGGGAAGCGCTGCGGGGACGGGAACGGGAAGAGCGGCGATTGCAGGAGGCGTGGAACGCCTTACCGGCGGCGGAGCGCGAGGCGATGCGGCGCGGCGTGGTGGAGAAGCTGGGCGGGGCGACGGCGCCGGAGGCGTTCATTCAGCGGTTGTGTTTGGAGGAGTTGGCGGGTTGCCTTGGGAGATGAGGTTTCCTGACGCGGACGACCGCGCGCGTTCGACGGGACGGCGGTCAACTTTTGAGGATAGGCGCGTTATCGGCCTACGTCCTCGTGGGGCTGGCTTTGCATTGCCTTAAGCCAGTCGTCCCCCCAGGGATTGGGCAGTTCCGTCGTTTTTCCGTCGGCCGGCTGAAACACCAGCACGTCCTTTAGCTCCATCGCGCCTTGTAGATTTTTCGCGCGACAGCGAACGCGGATCACGCTGCCGCCCGGTTTGGACTGACCACCGATGATGACGCCCTTTTCGTCGTCGGGGCCGAACCGCGAGAACTCGACGCTGCCGGGGTCGTTCTCGTTGTCGCGGATGAACTGCGCGGCCTTTTTTTCGGCGTCCGTGCGGGGGTTGATCGTCGAGGCGTCCGCCGCTTGGGGATGCGCCGGAGGCGAGCAAGACGAGCAAGCGAGGAACAGGATGACGAACGGAGTGGTCTGATAGCTGGTCATGGCGTGGCCTCTGGTCGGGCGACGCCTTCATGGTGACGCGCCGCGTGGCCGCTGGCAAGAAAAAAAACTTTCGCAACTGATCTGGGGGTGTGCAGCTGTTACTTGGGTGGGAAATTCGCGTGGGCAGCTGGTAGGGTGAGAGGAGGTCGGAAATCCACCCCGCTTCGTCACCCCAGGAGTTCAGCCATGCCTGCACGCACCGTTGCC
>Ga0182024_10005087_pt1 | contig 29699 bp, 25 predicted proteins | sample P32metaG_FD_120480 | JGI IMG/M metagenome (GOLD analysis project Ga0182024, IMG submission 120480) | Permafrost microbial communities from Stordalen Mire, Sweden - P3-2 metaG (Illumina Assembly) | ecosystem: Environmental > Terrestrial > Soil > Wetlands > Permafrost | place: Sweden: Stordalen...
ACATTGCTCCGTTGCTGGCAAGTACGGCGTTTCAGAATTCACTGCTGATCGTCGTCTTCGACGAAGCCGAAGATTCCGATACTCAAAATGGCGGCGGGCATGTGCCGGCGGTGCTGGTGGGGTGGATGGTGAAAGCGGGATATCAATCCACAACTTTGTACCAGCACGAGAGCACGTTGCGGCTGATGATGGAAGCGTTGGGCGTTACGGATTTGCCGGGGGCGGCAGCGAGTGCGCCGGACATGGCGGAGTTCTTCCAGTAAAGCGATCTATTCACCCTCCCAGAGACCAATTCGTTGTACATACATTCGTATTGACATACGAGGGGTCTCCCACTAAGCTGGTTTGAGATGCCGGATTCCGGTCATGCGCTTTGAATGGGACGAAGCGAAGAATCGTAAACCTTCTAAAGCACCGTATCAGCTTTGAAACTGCAGTTCTGGCCTTCGACGATCCGTTCGCTTTGACTCGGCACGATGAGTTTGTAACTGAGGAAGAACGCTGGATCACGCTTGCATCAGTCAGTCCAGACGCTGTGCTCTTTATCGTTCACACGGGGTTTGAAGAGGATGGCTTTGAAGAGGATGGCGAAGAAGGCACGAGAATTATTTCGGCTCGCAGGGCGACGCCGCGGGAGAGGAAAACCTATGAGGAAGCTAAGCGCGCTGCAAAAACGGGATATCGCCGCGATTTCCGCGATGAAAGAGGAAGGCATTGATCTATCGGACATGCCGGAGGTTCTGGATTGGAGCGGGGCTGAGATGGGGAAGTTTTATCGTCCGCCAAAAAGATCCGTTACCATGCGTCTCGACGGCGACGTTCTCGAATGGCTAAAGGGGTACGGCAAGGGATATCAGACCCGCGTGAATTTGCTGTTGAGGCACGCGATGGCGAGTGCTACAGCGGAGAGTGCTACGCCGCAACGCCGGCAAAAATCGAAGCGGGCTCGAGCGTAGTTGCCCTATACGGCTACGGTAACCGACGTTTCCGTCCTAGTAACAGGCCTATAGAGCGTATCCCGCTCGATGGGTTCGCGTCCAGCGGCGCGGATGAGGCGTTCTAATTCTTCGCGGCGCATGCCTTGCGGCGTGGTCGCACCTGCATCGTGATAAATCTTCTCTTCGATCACCGTCCCATCCATGTCGTCGGCGCCGAAGCGGAGGGAGATCTGCGCGATCTTGGCAGTCATCATCTGCCAATACGATTTGATGTGCGGGAAATTATCGAGAACCAGACGGCTGACGGCAATTTGCTTGATGTCAAGCATGCCGGTAGTTTTCGGAAGATGCTGGAGGGCGGTGTTTTCGGGATGGAAGGCGAGCGGAATGAAGGTCTGGAAGCCGCCGGTTTCATCCTGCAGGGCACGAAGCTTCAGCAGGTGATCGACCCGGTCCTCGTCATTTTCGACGTGGCCGTAGAGCATCGTCGCATTCGACTTGAGGCCGATCTGATGCGCGAGTTTTGCGGTGTCGAGCCATTGATCGCCATCGATTTTGTGATCGCAGATGATGTGGCGAATGCGGTCGGCAAAAATTTCGGCGCCCCCGCCGGGAAGCGAATCCACGCCCGCAGCCTTGAGTTGTTCGAGGGTCTCGCGAATTGAGAGCTTGGCGCGCTTAGAAAGATACGCAACCTCGACCATGGTGAAGGCTTTGAGATGGACTTGCGGAAAGCGCTGCTTGAGGCCGGAGCAGAGATCGAGGAAATATTGGAAGGGCAGGTCGGGGTGCAGTCCGCCGACGATGTGAAATTCGGTGACGGCCTCGCTGTATCCGGAAGCTGCGGTTTCAAAGGCTTCTTCGAGCGCCATGGTATAAGCGCCGGGTGAATCTTTCTTGCGCCCGAAGGCGCAGAGGCGGCAGGCCGCGACGCAGACATTCGTCGGATTGATATGGCGGTTGACGTTGAAATAGGTTTTGTCGCCATGCATGCGCTCGCGGACGTGGTTGGCCATCCAGCCCACGGCGAGAATATCGCCGGTGCGGTAGAGAGCGAGGGCGTCGTCGGCGGTGAGGCGATCGCCAGCGAGAACTTTGGCGTGGATGGGCGCGAGGCGGGGATCGTCAGTTTGAAATGGATGGTGCGGCTGTGTGACAGACATCTTCTAGATGATAGCGCAGGAGCACGACTGAAGTCACAGAAACGAAGATCAGACCAGCGAGGATCAGGGCACCGAAGATCAGTGCCCTGCAATCACCTGATCGCGGATTTTGTTGTATTCGGATTGCGGGATGATGCGGCGGCTTACCAAATCATCGGCATTGTCGTAGGGACGGGAGGCGATGATGCGGTCGGCCTCGTGTTCGGTGATTCCGGACAGGGTAAGCAAATCTTCGCGGGAGGCCTTGTTGATATTTATGGTCTTGCCGTTTCCCATGCCTTCCTTCACGCCTTCGGCCATGGCTTTGGCGTCGCGACGCACGGTTTCGGTGGCTTCGGCGGTGCGGCGGCGGATTTCATCGGGGTTGTCGCTGTTGTTGGTGCATGCCGTAATGCCTACCAGAAGAGCCGCAAGGAGACTTGCGATGAAAACTGAGCGCAGTATCCGCATGGAGTTCTGATGCGGAAGGCGAATGAGCGGTTGGCAGCGATTGCGCAACGGCACAGTCCGAAAGTCGTGCCGCCTCTCCTGTACAATTTTCTTTCCTATGCGAGCGAGGACAAAATGGAGCATCGTGGCGGCATTTCTTCTGCTGCCGATGCTTGCGGCCCAGGCGGAGCCGATTGCCCAGCTCAAAGCCACGGATTACGTCAACGACTTCGCTCACGTCCTCGATCAAAATACGATCGCGCAGATGGACGATATCTGCCGGCAGATCGACGAAAAGGCGCATACCCAGATTGCGGTGGCGACGATCCATTCACTTGATGGGGCGGACATTGACAGTTACGCAGTCGATCTCTTTCAGAAGTGGGGGGTGGGTAGCAAGTCTACCAACCACGGCGTTCTGATTCTGTATGCGATTGACGATCATCGCGCACGCGTTGAAGTGGGATATGGGCTGGAGCCGATTTTGCCCGATGGGAAAGTGGGAGGTTTTCAGCGGGAGGCTATCCCGTACATGCGGGCTGGCGAGTACAGCAAAGCTTTGTTGCTGGTTACGTCGCGTGTAGCGAGTGTGATTGCGGCGGATGCCGGAATTCAGCTTACGAACGCGCAGCCGGAAATTCCAGAGGGGCCATCAAGAGAAGAACCGAGCAAGGGAATTTCTCTGGGCGGACTGGCGTTAATCGCCGTCATTATTCTGATTGTTCTTTTCACGCCGCTGCGCACCGTTTTGTTCTGGATGCTGTTTTCTGGAATGTTTGGCGGCGGAGGGCGTGGCGGCGGAGGTTTTGGCGGAGGAGGCGGAGGGTTTGGCGGGGGTGGGGGTTTCGGAGGGTTTGGCGGTGGCAGTTCTGGCGGCGGTGGCGCGAGCAGCAGTTGGTAGCGAGTGAGGACGCAAAATGGCTTCTGAACAAGCGGTGCCCGATAAAAAGATCGCCGAATTTGTTTCGAAACTGCGCGATGGGGCGAAAGATAATTTGGTGAGCGTGATCCTTTTCGGATCGGCGGTGGCAGGAGACTTTCATCCTGAATACTCCAACGTGAATTTGTTTTGCGTGCTGCGTGACAGCTCGTACGCGGCGCTGCAGGCGCTGGCGCCAGCCGTGAAATGGTGGGATGCGCAGAAACAGCCTCCGCCGCTTTTTATGACTCGCGACGAAATCGAGCGATCGGCGGACGTGTTCACCATTGAAATGCTCGACATGCAGCAACATCATCGGATGATATTCGGCGAAGATGTTGTGCAGAAGCTTTCGCTTCCGGCGAAGCTGCACCGTGAACAGGTGGAATACGAGTTGCGGGAAAAGCTGGCTCTGCTGCGACAACATCTGCTGCTGGCTTGGGGAAACGATTCACGTTTGTGGGAAGTGCTGTTACGATCGGTTTCGTCGTTCGCGACGCTTTTCCGGCATGTATTGATCGTGCTGGGCGATGAAGCGCCGGTGGGCAAGCGTGAGTCCGTGCAAGCTCTGGCGCGGAAGATTGGTTTTGACGCGACTGGATTCCTGCAGGTGATGGATGTGAGAGAGCGCAAGTCAAACCGCAAGCAGTTGGATGTGGCGGGGGTTTTTGAGCGTTACCTCGGCGCTATCGAGAAGGCGACCGCCGCGGTGGAACAAATGCCGGGCTCGAGTACAGTCAATCCGTAGTAAAGTTTTGTGCTGATTAAAGTTTGCGTGCTGATTTCAGGAGAATGGAATGAATAAGGCGCTGATCGCGGTGTTGGTGGTCGTGGCAATTATGGTGCTGGTTGTACTTTTTGCGTTTGGCCAGTACGTGGGCGTGAAGAATGCGCTGGTCAGCAAGAATGAGGCGGTGAAGGCGGCATGGTCGCAGGTTGATATTGTGCTGCAAAGGCGCGCGGATCTGATTCCGAACCTGGTTGAAACCGTGAGAGGCTACGCGCAACAAGAGCAAACGGTTTTCGGCGACATTGCCAAGGCGCGTTCGGCGCTGCTTTCCGCGGGGACGCCGCAACAGAAGATCGCCGCCAACGGCCAGCTCGATGGCGCACTCGGCCGGCTGCTGCTGGTGGTGGAGAATTATCCTCAACTGAAATCCAACGAGAATTTTCTGCGTCTGCAAGACGAATTGGCGGGGACGGAGAATCGCATCGCGGTAGAGCGCAAACGCTACAACGACACTCTGCGCGATTACAATACGTACGTGCAGCAGTTTCCGAACAGCTTTTTCGCGGGCATTGCGGGATTCAAACCGAATGAAGCTTATTTCGAGGCGACTCCGGCGTCGCGCGATGTTCCGAAGGTAAATTTCTCAAGTCCGGCTGCAGCGCCGCAAGCGACTCCGCAGCCCGCACCGGTGCACTAGGGCTTCGCCAATTTCTCTTTAGCGAAAGGACGCGCGAAAGCGTTCGTGGGGTTGTGCGCGTTCGAGGCCAGGACTTTGCGGTAGTAGGCGGTGGCCTGCGCGGTGTCGCCAGATCTTTCGTAGGCCTCGGCCAGGAGCGCCAGGATTAACGGGTCGTTCTGATTGGCGGTTTTCAGGTCGGCGATGGCGGACTTGTAGTCTCCCGTATAGAAAGCGACGTAGCCGGTCAGGTAGGGAAAGAATTGCGCCTGGTCCGGATTGTTAGCCTTGTCGAGTGCAATTTTTGCGGCGGCGATGTGCTGCTGAGCTTCATCGGTTTTTGTACTCCGCGCCGCTATGCGTGCCTCCGCGCTCTCCCAGCGAAATAGCCAGAGATTTTTATCTGCGGGCGTGAGTTCAGGCTTCTGCAGGGCCGTTTCATATCCGGTTTTGTACCACTTGTAAGCGTCAGCCGTGTCGCTCGATTCTAGGTCGATGCGCGCGAGTTCGTTGGCGATTTCGGCAGCGCCGATGAAATCGTGAGTTGAGAGGCGCGCATCGAAGACTTGCCGCTCGAATTTTGTAGCTTCATTTGCATTTTTTTCGAATGCATAGGAGATTGCCATGGCACGGAGAGCTTGCTGCTTGTTCTCAGCGGACGCAGACTCGATCGCCTTGGCTAGATGCTCGCGAGCCCCGGCGTAGTTCCCTTTCAAATCGAGCGCAATACCGGATGCGAGATGAGCTTCGTACAAATTCGGCGACATCTCCAGGGCCTGGCGATAAAGCGCGAGGGCCTCGTCTTGTTGGCCTTTGCTGTTCAGCGACTGGCCTTGCTTTACTAAATCGAGCGCAGTGGGGGCGGTCTGCGAGAAGCAGAGAGCATTGGTGAGGATGAGAAAGATAAACCTGCGAAGCATGGGGAAACCTCCGGCGAAAACATTCTACTCGCTGGAAGCCATGCGGAAGTGGCGCGAGAGATAGGCAGCGAGATGCGTTTCTACGAAGAAGTGGTGATTAAACGGCGGAATCAGGCGGGGATTCCCAGCCTTCGTCTTTCATCTTCTTGTTGGTCCACTGCTGGAGTTGTTCGAAGAGAGCGGGATCGATGACCGCAAAGCGTAGGCCCACGCGGCCTTCACCTCCGAACCAGACAATGCGCGCTTTCGCCTGAAAGGTGGCTTTGCTTTCGGGCAGCGGGAAGCTGACGTCGAGCAGTCCGGTGAAACGCATCGGTTCTTTCAGTCCATCCAATCCCATGCCGCCGGTGCTCAGGTTAACGCCTTGCACTTGAGTCTCTTGGCCGTGCTGATTTTTCAAGGTAACGGCGAGCTGGACGCGGGCGCGAAAAAACTTTTGCTGCTCAAGGCTGATCGAACCGAGAGTGTTTGGATTCTCGCCCGGATTGACGTTGATGTTGTATTCCTTCAATTTGCGGCTGAGAGTGCGGCGGGAGATGCCAAGTTGTTCGGCGGCCTGGCTACGATGACCGCCGCTGCGCTCGAGCGCGCGAATAATCATTTGCTCTTCCATGCTGTCTAGATTGCCGACGGGCATGGAGGCGGATTGGCGCTGGGCGACGGGATTGCCGGACATTGCGGCGGTGATTTGCGGTTTGAAAATCTCCGACTGCCGCGACTCGACCGCAACGCGGGCGATGAGATTGCGCAGCTCGCGTACGTTTCCGGGCCAGGAGTGAGACAGCAAAGTTGAAATGGCCTCGGGTGCGAACGAGCCGCCGGGGCTCTTAAGCGCGAGGAAATGTTCGGCTAGAGCGACGATGTCTTCGGGACGTTCGCGCAGCGGAGGCACGCGCAACTGGAACTGGCCGAGACGATGAAAAAGATCCTGACGGAAGCGGCCAGCGAGAACGGCGGCGTCGAGATCCTGATTGGTGGCGGCGACGATGCGAACATCGACTTTAATTTTGCGATGGCCACCGAGACGGTAGAACGGATAACCATCCAAAACCCGCAGCAACTTAACCTGAGTTTGAAGTTGCAACTCTCCGATTTCGTCGAGGAATAGGGTGCCCTTTTCGGCAAGCTCGAAGAGTCCAGGCTTGGAAGAATCCGCGCCAGTGAACGCGCCTTTCTCGTAGCCGAACAATTCGCTTTCAACCAGATTTTCCGGTAGCGCGGCGCAGTTGATGTCGATCCAAGGGCGGCTGCGCCGGTTTGAGGACTGATGAATTGCGTGAGCGATGAGTTCTTTTCCAGTTCCGGTTTCTCCGGTGATGAGAACGCTCTCAGTATGGCCGGCGACGCGGTCGACCATGCGCATGAAGCGGTGCATCAGCGGACTGGCAAGGATTAGATTGGTTCCGTCGATTTCACGGGTCACAGAATGCGCGGTGTCGTCTTCTGGGTATAACTCGGCTTGGGCGGCAGCGGCCTTTGATTTGTGACTTGTATCGGAGATGAGGACAATCAATCCTGCTGGCGAGGAATTAATATCGCACAGCGACGTGACAAGAAACTTCGCAGTGAATTCTTTGCCTTTCGCCGGCTGAAACTGTTGGGAAGACTGATATTGGCCATCTTTGAGAACGGCAGCCAGCATCGTGTTCAGCCATTGCTTCCGCTCAATCGCGTCTCCGAATGAGATCAATGCATCGAGCGACCGGCTGAGCATTTCTTCGCGAGGGCTGTCAAAAAGCGTCAAAACAACGCCATTGCAGCTGAGAATCTTTCCGTCGAGATCGGCGGATAAGACGGCAAAGGACTTGAACGCGCTTTGGCCAGCCGCCACGGGACGAGAAACGTCGGGCGATGCTCCGGTGGCAACGGCCAACAGCGGTTGCGACTGCGAATTGATGTTGGATGGTGGCACTTGCGTTTGGAGTTGATCTTGACACAGAGAGCGGAAACTTCAGGAACTATGCGAGCCAATCCGGTAACAAAGGTAATGGGTTACCTGGTGGTTACCGGCGGGAATGAAGAGCCAACAGAGCCCAGCGGGCGAGATTCCGAGCATGGAAAATTTCCCGCGGCGTTACGTCGGTAAGCTACTTAAAGTTGTGCAACGACCATAAGATTCAACTGAACAAACTAGCTGAAGTGCGCGTGGGATGGTTTCCCCGTGCATTGGGCGTGGTCTGTCGCCTTCCCCCGAAGACCAATACCAAATGTCGACTCGGACGAAGCTATTTGTCGGGATCACGGTCTCGATCGGGATCGCAGTGCTGTGCTCTGCCCTATGGCACTGGCAGTCGGCTGACCTTACGCGTTTCGCGTGTTATCTGGCTGTTGCCATTTTGGCCTCGGGGCTGAAGGTGCAACTGCCCGGCATCGACGGCACGATGTCGGTGAATTTTCTTTTTATTCTTCTGGGAGTGATGGAACTGAGCCTGCCGGAGACGCTTGCCATCGGCTGCGCTGCGACGCTGGTTCAGAGCGTCTGGCTGGTGCATAACCGGCCCGATCCAGTTAAGGTTTTGTTCAATGTTTTCGGGATGATGGCGAACGCGAGTGCGCTCTCATATGAGAGCTACCACTTGTTCGATGCCAGGGTTGGAAACAATAGGCCGATTCTGTTGTTGGTGGCCGCGTTAGTGTTTTTTCTGGCCAATACGCTGCCGGTCTCGGTGGTGATCGCGCTCACAGAGAACAAAACCAGCCGAAAAGTTTGGTCGGAGTGCTACTTCTGGTCGTTCCCTTACTACCTGGTGGGAGCGGCCGCGGTGGGCCTGGTGGGAATCATCAACCGGCGCGCGGGATGGCAGACATCGCTGCTGGTGCTGCCGTTGATCTATCTGGTGTACCGGTCTTACAGGCTGTATCTCGGCCGGCTGGACGCCGAGAAGGAGCGCGTGGAGGTGGAGAAGCGCCATGTTGAGCAGATTGCTTCGCTGAACATGCGGACCATTGAGGCTCTGGCGCTCGCCATTGAAGCGAAAGATCATACGACCCACACTCATTTACAGCGGGTGCGAACCTATGCCGTGGAAATCGCTAAAGAAATCGGATTATCCACTGACGAGATTGAAGCGCTGCGGGCGGCGGCGCTGCTGCACGACATCGGAAAGCTCGCGGTGCCCGAGCACATCATTAACAAGCCGGGCAAGCTAACTCCGGAAGAATTCGAGAAGATGAAGGTGCACCCGATTGTGGGTGCGGAAATTTTGGAGCGAGTGGCCTTCCCTTATCCTGTGGCGCCGATCGTGCGGGCGCACCATGAGCGCTGGGATGGATCGGGTTATCCGGCAGGGCTTGTGGGAGAAGAAATTCCGGTTGGGGCGCGGATTTTGATGGTTGTCGACTGCCTGGATGCGCTGGCCACGGATCGTCAGTACCGTCCCGCGATCCCGCTGGATCGTGCTATGGAGACGGTTCGGGAACGAGCCGGGACGTGGTTCGATCCGAAAGTAGTGGAAGTGCTGGTTCGCCGTCACGTGGATTTGGAACGCATGGCGCAAGATCAGCAAGATGGTTTTGTGCCCAGCGGCTTCGCGAAAGATCTGCGGGTGAAGCGCGGCTTGGCGCCTGCGGCTGGATTCGAAAAATGGGCCGAAAGTTCGCAAAACGAGAACGACTTTCTGACCTCGATCGCGTCGGCGCGGCAGGAAGCGCAGGCCATGTTCGATTTGAGCCAGGACCTGGGAAATTCGCTTAGCCTGAGCGAAACGCTTTCGGTGCTGTCGATGCGGCTGCGCAAGCTGATTCCTTATGATTCGATCGCTGTATTCGTAAACCGGAACGGATGGCTGTTGCCCGAACTGGTGAGCGGCGAAAACTTTCGCATTCTGTCGTCTATGAAAATCCGCGTGGGCGAGGGGTTGTGCGGGTGGGTGGCAGAGAATTGCAAGCCGATCATCAATGGAAACCCGCAGGTGGAGGAAGGTTACGTTGCCGACACGAAGACGGCACCAATGTTATCGGCGCTTGTGGTTCCGTTGCAGGGATTGAACGGTGTGGTAGGCGTGCTGGCAATGTATCACTCAACGCAGGACGCGTTTACTCCAGATCACTTGCGCATTTTACTGGCAGTGGCCTCGAAAGTCGCATTGTCGGTAGAGAATGCGCTGAAGTACCAGCAGGCGGAGAGTTCGGCGACCACGGACTTCCTGACCGGACTGCCGAATGCGCGCTCGTTGTTTGTGCATCTGGCGCAGGAAGTGACGCGCTGCCGCCGCACGAAGACTTCTCTGGCAGTGATGGTTTGCGATATCGACGGATTGAAAAAGATCAACGATTCGTTCGGGCATTTGGAGGGAGACAAACTGTTGCGAGAGTTCAGCACACGGTTGAAGGAAGCCTGCCGCGGCTACGACTATGTGGCGCGAATGGGCGGAGACGAATTTGTGGTTACGGCGCCGGGACTTACGGTTGCAGACGCTGAAGAAAAGATCAGCCGGATGAGCCTCGCGGCTGTCGAAGCGGGCCGTCACACGTGCGGACGCCAGGTGATCGGACTAAGCGTAGGAACGGCGTTTTGTCCGGAGGATGGCTATGACGTTGAGACGCTGTTAGGAGAAGCGGACCGGCGCATGTATTCGGTGAAACAGATTCACCACGCACAAATTGCCGCAAGCCAGGATGTGCTGGCACAGGGTGCGGCGGGGAAATAAATGCGAAGCCTTCGATGGAGAATTGCCGGGCACGCACTGTCGATGATGGCGACCGTTCTGCTTGGCGGACTCATCTCTGCCACGCTGGTGCGGCTTGCGCCTGGCTTTGATGCGGATGAGCGGGAGCTAGATCCGCATTTGAATGCGCAGAGCTTGCAGTCGTTACGCGAGGAACGAAGGCAAGGTCACCATGTGTTGCGCTTTTACATGACCTACATGGAGCACGCAGCGAACGGCGATTTGGGAACGTCGCTGGCGCTGGGGCAGCCGGTGCGCAAGCTGCTGCATGATCGCATTCCGCTCACGTTACGGTTGCTTACTACGGGGCTTGGGCTGGCGTGGATACTTGCGCTTGCGCTTTCGCTGAGCGCCGCATGGCTGCGGCTTTCCATTTACGACACCCTGACGACGATGGCGAGTGGAACATTGCTGTGTATTCCAGCCGCAGTGCTGGCATTACTTTCGGTGCTGTGGAATGTCCCGGGATCATTAGCGATCGCAATGATTGTGTTCCCTCATAGTTATCGTTACGCAAGAAATCTGCTGGTGAAGGCGTACTCACGGCCTCATATTTTGGCCGCGCGAGCGAAGGGACTGGGGGAGGCGCGCATTTTGTTTTGGCATGTGGCGCCGGTTGCGATGCCTCAGTTGATGGCTGTGGCTGGAGTCTCCGTGAGCATCGCCGTGGGAGCCACAATTCCAGTGGAAGCATTGTGCGGGTTGCCAGGAATTGGGCAGCTGGCTTGGCAGGCGGCGCTGGCGCGCGATTTACCGTTGCTAGTGAACATCACGATTCTGGTGACGGTGGTCACCCTGCTGGCGAATTCGGGAGCTGATGTGATCGGTCACATGGTCCGGGGGCAGGAAGCATGAGGCTCTGGCGACAGGTGGCGTGCGGAGTTTTGATACTGGTGCTGGCGGCATCAATGGCGGCGAACTGGATCGCTCCGGCGGGATATGCGAGGCAGTATCGCGATGATACGAATGCCGCACCATCGCGAACGCACTGGCTGGGGACGGATGAAATTGGACGCGACCAGTTTGCCCGCGTTCTTTATGGAACGCGCATTTCGCTGTTGCTGGCTCCGGCGGCGGCTCTGCTCTCGACGCTGATGGCCGCGTTGATTGGAGGATTGGCGGGCTATTTGGGTGGCGTGTGGGCGCGGACGGCGATGGCGATGACGGATTTATTTATGTCGTTACCGTGGTTGTTTCTGCTGATCATGGCGCGGGCGCTGATGCCGTTGAATGTGTCGCCCGTGGTTTCGGTTCTGGTGACGTTCCTGTTATTAGGACTGTTGGGTTGGACGACGGCGGCGCGGGTGTTGTGCGTCAGCGCAGGATCGTTGTGTAGCTCAGATTTTGTTAAGCAGGCACGAGCGGCGGGGATATCGCCGGCACGATTGTTCTGGGTACATGTGGCTCCGAATTTGAAGCCAGTGCTTTATGCACAGTTTTGGATTTCGATTCCGGTCTTCATTTTGAGCGAGGCAAATCTCGGAATTCTCGGGCTGGGGGTTGCGGAGCCGATGCCCTCATGGGGAAGTCTGCTGAAGGAGTTGGAAGGGCTGGTTTCGGTGGGAGAAGAGCCGTGGAAATTTGTGCCGTTGATCTTGCTGGTGGTGGTGGTCACGTCGTTTCAGCTTTTGCTTTCTCGGGAGGAAGAGGTAGCCGCATGAAGCGCCACGAGAAAAGTTTAGAAAGATTGGCCAATGTGTGCAGGAAGACAGTCGCGGTTGCCGTGATCTGCCTGGGAACACTTGCTGGCCAAGCGATTGCGCAAGGCGGCGAGCTGCGCTTCTGCCTGCACAATGAGCCGAAGACGTTCGATCCACTGAAAGTTGAGGACGACGCATCATCGGAGATTCGATATTTGACGGGCGGGGTGCTGGTCCGCGTCAATCGATCCACGCAGGAATTGGAGCCGGGGCTGGCGACTTCATGGAAGGTATCAAAGGACGGGCGAGAAATTTCGTTTCACTTGCGCAGCGGGATCTTATTCTCAGATGGAACGGGTTTTAGCGCGGAGGATGTCGCTTATACGATGCAGCAGTTGATGGATCCGGCGCTGCATTCGCCGACAGGAGACGCTTTCCGCTCGGGTACTGGGAATGTAGAAACGAAGGTAGTTTCGCCGGCGGAGATTTCGATTCGGTTTCCGGCCCAGGTTTCGGAGTTGGACCGGCTGTTTGATCAAGTAGCGATTCTTTCCGCGCATTCGCCGAAAAAAGAAATGGCGGTGCTGGGACCGTTCATGGTGGAGGATTACAAGGCGGGTTCTTCGGTTTTGCTGAAACGAAATCCGAATTATTGGAAGACCGATGAACAGGGACGGAAACTGCCGTATCTCGATTCCATCCGCATGGATATTCAGCCCAACCGCGATGTTGAAATGCTGCGATTCAAGCGTGGAGAGCTTGACTTGATAAATACACTCGACAGCGAATATTTCGACAAGCTGGCGGCGACTTCGCCACGACTGGTGCATGATGCCGGGCCGTCGCTGGATAGCGAGCAGTTTTGGTTTAACGAAGTGATGAAGTCGCCGATTCCGGTTTATAAGAAAAATTGGTTTCGGTCGGCTAATTTCCGGCGCGCGATCTCGGAGGCGATCAATCGCGAAGATTTGAGCCGCGTGGTTTATCACGGACACGCGCAACCGGCGGTCGGACCGTTTTCGCCAGCGAACAAGTTTTGGTTCAACGCCGCGCTCAAGCCGCAACTTTACAGTCCGGAAGCGGCTTTGAAGGCGCTGCAATCCGACGGCTTTCGCATGGAGAACGGAACGCTGAAAGATAAAGACGGGAATGCGGTGGTGTTTTCCATTATTACGAATGCCGGCAACAAGGCGCGCGAGCGCATGGCGGTGCTGATCCAGGACGATCTGCAAAAGATCGGCATTCATGTGAATGTGGTAACGCTCGACTTCCCTTCCCTGATCGAACGCATGACGCAGAGCTTCGATTATGAAGCGATTCTGTTGGGACTGACGAATGTGGATTTGGATCCGAACGGCGAGATGAACGTATGGCTGAGTTCTTCGGAAACTCATCAGTGGAACCCGCAGCAGAAGACGCCGGAAACGGCGTGGGAGGCGGAAATCGACCAGTTGATGCGGGCACAGGCCTCGTCGAGCGACGCAAAAAAACGGAAGGAAGCGTTCGACCGTGTGCAGGCGATCGCGGTTGAGCAGGAGCCGTTCATTTTCCTGATTAACAAAAATGCGCTTTCGGCAGCTGCACCCACGGTGCATGGAGCGGCTCCGGTGATTTTGTCGCCACAGACGTTCTGGAATGCGGAGCGGTTGACGGTGTCGAAGTAGGGCAATTTCTTTGCCATGGATTTACACCGATCTTAAAACAGGGACGAAAGAAAACGGCATGGCGCCTGCTACCTCTTACAATTCGATTCTGCTGTCGGCGCGGCTCTCTGTGCGCTATGGGGAGAAGCCGGTTCTTCGCGAAGTGCAGTTGGAAATAAGAAACGGCGAAGTGTTGGGACTGGTGGGGCAGAGCGGTTCCGGCAAGAGCACATTGGCGATGGCGATTCTTGGGCTGCTCGAAAAAAAACGCGCGCAGGCAGAGGGAGCAATCCAATTTCAGAATCGGGACCTTTTGCAATTGCGAGAGCGCGAGTTGCGAGAGCTCCGTGGAAAAGCGATTGCGCTGGTCCTGCAGAGTCCGCTCTCTTCGCTGAATCCGGCGCTCAAGATTCGAACGCAGTTGAAGGAAGCGTGGCGGGCGCATGCATCGGGCACAACCGCACAGTGCACCGATGCGATTCGAGCTTCGCTGCAGAGCGTTTCGCTTCCCTCCGACGATGAATTCCTTTGCAAGTATTCTTCGCAAATGAGCGTGGGGCAGGCGCAGCGAGTGCTGATTGCGATGGCGGTCATGCACCGTCCCGCGCTGCTGATTGCCGACGAGGCGACCAGCGCGCTCGATGTGATTACACAATCGGAGATTCTGAAGCTGTTTCGCGAGCTGAATCGATCAATAGGCATGGCGATTCTCTACATTTCACACGACCTCGCCTCGGTAGCGGGGATCTGCGACCGCATTTCCATTCTTCATCAGGGAGAGATCGTCGAGTGCGGCACGACTGAGCAGATATTTGCGCGTCCACGGCACGAATATACGCAGCGGCTGATGGCGGCGTTGCCGAAAATAGCTCCGGCGAACGTATCCACGGTGAAAAGCGAAGCTGCGACGGCGCGGTAGACGCCTTCTCCCGAACTTCTCTCACACTCCGCGCCGCGATCCAAATCGATTTCGAATACCTTCTCTCGACAGAAGTAATCTCTCCGCGAAACTGAAGTAATGGCGGCAGAAATTCTGGGACAAAGTGTCCCGCGCCCCTGATCTGAGGACAGAGTGGCCCAAACCGGATTCGCGATCTGCCAGATATATCTATTTATATCAACTACTTACGAGCGAGCGATTGGCCCTGGCCGTGCACAATGGCTAGTGGGTATAGGCACGATTCCGTTTTACATTCGTTTCTTGCGTACAGGAAGGGTGAGACCAATGTCACAGAAATTTAAACCAAAGAGCCAAGCGCGTGGCGAACGCCATAGCGCGGCGTGGGGAAAGCGAGTGAGCCTGCTATTGGTGCTTTTGCTTGCTCACTCCGCATTCGGAGCCGAAGGGCCCCGAACTGTGGGCAAGTTCGCCGCAGACCTCGCGCCGATCGCCGCGCGGTCGCACAAATCCTCCCCCGCTGAAACCGTAAAAGTGATTGTGCAGTACCGGCAGGTGCCGACAGCGGCACACTATTCCACAATGCAAAGGCGAGGCGGCCACCTCAACGCGAAGCTGCACATGCTTCGGAGTGCGGCCTTCACGATTCCGGTGAGCGCGTTGCCGCTGCTGGAAGCCGATCCTGAAATCATCTCGGTGAACATCGATCACCCCATGAACGTCATGGACGATACGACGGACACCGCTACGGGAGTGGCTTCTGCCTGGAGCGCTGGTTACAACGGCGCCGGCGTCGGAGTTGCCGTGATCGATAGCGGCATCAACGACAGCCATCCCGATCTGTGGAATTCGACGCAGACTGCTTCGCGCGTGGTCTACCACCAGGACTTTACTGGAACCCCGACCACGAACTCCAACGGTGCGCAGTATGACCTGTACGGTCACGGCACACACGTCGCCGGCATCATCGGCGGCAACGGCTACCTTTCGGGCGGGCAGTACGAAGGCGTAGCGCCGGGTGTGAGCTTGATCGATCTTCGCGCTCTGGATGCAAATGGCGCCGGCAGCGACAGCACGGTGATCGCGGCCATTCAGCAGGCGATTGCCCTGAAGAGCACTTACAACATCCGGGTCATCAACCTGTCGCTCGGTCTCGGCATCCCGGTTAGCTACACTCAGGATCCTCTGTGCCAGGCAGTTGAATCCGCGTGGCAGAGCGGGATCGTGGTGGTAGTGGCTGCCGGCAACTATGGCCGCTTGAGCATGAACGGAAGCAACGGCTTCGGGACCATTACGGCGCCGGGCAACGATCCGTTCGTTCTCACGGTGGGCGCGACCAAGAGCAACGGCTCTGGAAACCCCGCCTCGGAAACTAAAGCGAGCTTCAGCTCGAAGGGCCCGACGACTTACGATCACGTTGTGAAGCCCGACATTATGGCGCCGGGCAACGACATCGTTTCCTTGTCGGCTCCGGGCGCTACTTTGGAAGCTGCATATCCCGCGGAGCTGGTTAAAGGCACCGACGGAAATCCGGACTATTTCACGCTGAGCGGCACCAGCATGGCTACCCCGGCGGTAGTGGGCGCGGTGGCTCTGCTGCTGCAGGAGAACAGCAACCTCACTCCTGACCAGGTAAAGGCGCGGCTGATGAAGACGGCATACAAGATGGGGTTGACTTCAACCTCGGCTTACGTGCCGCATCTGCTCCAAACCTTCACCGACTTCTACGACTTGTTCTCGGTGGGATCGGGATTGCTGAACGTGCAATCCGCCATCAACAATAACGATCTGGCTCCGGCTACGGTTGGAGCTGCGCTTTCTCCGAGTGCCGTCTATAACCCAGCGCCAGGGCCTCCCGGACCTGGTGGACCTTCCGGAGGCTCTGGGACCGTTACGCTGGTAAACGGAAACGGCAGCGTCGCCGGCGTCTCAGTGGTTTGGGGAAGCTCGGTGGTTTGGGGAAGTTCGGTGGTTTGGGGAGCCACGGTGAATGGTCTGTCAGTCGTATGGGGCAGCTCGCTGCCGTGGAACAACAACCTGTTGAGCGCGTTCAGCGTAGTCTGGGGTGCGAGCGTGGGTAGCGCGACGAATGCCACCAGCGTGGTCTGGGGTGCATCCGTTGGCAATACAGACGCAGCCTTCAGCGATGCTGGAGATGACGAGCAATAGCCGTAGTAGCTGCAATACACAGAGAGGAGGAAATTTTATGAATCAGAATATACGGCTAACGCAAACGTTCATCGCGGTAATGGCAGTGGCGGCAATCGCAAGCACGGCATACGCAGGACTGGCTAGCCACACGCTGCACGCGTCCTACGCGGCCGCATTGCTGGTACTGGCGGCTGCGACTTCGAGGATGAAAGTGAAACTGCCGGGGATCGACGGCAATATGTCAGTGAATCTGCCGTTCCTTCTGATGGCGGTGGTGAACCTGAGCGCTCTGGAAGCGGTCGTGATTGCCTGCGTGGCGACGGTGGTGCAGTGCCTACCCAAGCCGGGCAGCAAATTTAAGCCGGAGCAGATGGTGTTCAACGTAAGCATGATGGCCTTCGCCGCCAGCATGGCAAGCTTGATCTGGAATGCGGGCTGGCTGGGCCGGGGACAGTGGGCGTCGGAACCGCTGATGTTGGCTTCCGCGACCGCTGCCTTCTTCCTGGGACAGACGGCGCCGGTGGCCGGCATCATTAAGCTGGCTGAGGGTGCGGCTCTGCGCAGGGTTTGGCTCAGCATCGTGCAGTTGTCGTTTCCGTACTTCGTAGTGAGCGCGGGAATGACTTCGATGATGAACACGGTGAGCCGTCACTTTGGCTGGCAGACTGCCCTGGTGGCGTTCCCTGTCATGTTCGCGATTCACCTGTCATACCGTCGTTACTTTGCCGAGACAGTGGAAGCTTCGCGCTCCACAGTCGTGGCGAGAACGGCGTCGGCAGGAGCATAAATCACAGAAGGCAGCCGCGGTGTACTCGCGCGGCTGCCATCTTAAACACTCACCCCAATCCTGAAATCGTGGCGTTCCGGGCAAGACCGGAACGCCATTTTTCTTTGTGCTTGATCGAGGCGGAGGCGACCGGCAAAACGCCACAAGCGGGAAATTGTACAAACTGGTGACATTCCTTTGACAACCCCTGCGAGTGCGCGGCCTAGGATTGCGACGATTCGCGGGCCGGAGAATCGGTGACCGCCAAAGTCACACGATCCATCCCAAGATCGCAATCGAACACTAGAGGAGAAATCACATGCTGCGTCGCTCTCAGGTTTTTTGTGCGCTTGCCGGGCTTTTGCTGGCTTTCGCTTCCAGCTCCGCCCTGGCACAATATCAGCCCACCTTCCTGACGTCGGATTTGTCAGGCAAGGTGAAGCACACTGATTCGCTACTGAAAAACGCATGGGGACTGGCTTACAGCCCGAGTGCACCATTCTGGGTCAGTGACGAAGCGGACGGATGGTCGACTTTGTACGATGCGCAAGGCGTCCCACAGAGCCTGCAGGTAGTCGTTCCCGCGGCTAGCGGAACTGGGTCGGGGTCGCCCACGGGAATTGTTTACAACGGTTCGTCCGAGTTCGCGATCGATAGCTGGACTTCACTGTTTTTGTTCGCCACTCTCGACGGAACGATTCAAGGCTGGTCGGACTTTAATCCGAGTTCTACATTGATTGCCGTTACGACGCCGGGAGCCTCATATACGGGGCTCGCGATAACCAGCCATACGTCAGGAAACATGCTGTATGCCGCCGACACGGCAAATAATAAGATCGACGTCTATGACGGAACCTTCAGTCTAGTGAATTCGTTTAGCGATCCGAGCATTCCTGCCGGGTTCTCGGTCTTCGGAATTCAGGACATCGCAGGAAGGCTTTATGTTGCGTTCGCCAGTTCGTCTGGCGGCACGGGCGGGTACGTCGACATTTTCAGCGAGAGCGGAACGCTGGTAAAACAGTTTACTCACGGCGCGCCGCTGAACCAGCCCTGGGGATTTGCGATCGCTCCCACGAATTTTGGGACATTCAGCAAGGCATTGCTGGTATCAAATAACGCCACTGCGGGCACGGTGGTTGGTTACAACCTGACGACGGGAAAATCGTTGGGGGCGTTGAAGAATTCCGCGGGCAAAGCAATCAAGATTCCGGGGCTGTGGGGAATTGAGTTCGGAGGAGGATCGTCGTCGAATGGGAATAAGAACCAACTGTTCTTTACCGCGGGGCCGAATGACACGGACGGTTACTTCGGGGTGATTAACTTCAAGTAAGAATCGGTCGTTCGAGCCAGCAAAAGGCCGCCCATTGCGGCCTTTTGTTATTTGAATTTGGCGCTAGAGGGATCAGCACCTTGTTTTAATGCTGATCGAACAACGTGGTGCGGTCGAGGCGCTCGCCTTTGAATACGACCATGGAGATTCGTTCGGTGGCGGTGATGTCTTCGAGAGGGTTGCCGTCGACGATGAGAAGATTGGCGTCGGTGCCGGGGCGGATGGATCCAATTTTATTTTCTGCCCCGAGCAGGCGCGCGGCGTTCAAGGTCGCGGCTTGCAGCGCAACCGTTGGAGGGATACCAGCTTGCACCCAGAGCTGAATTTCGTGCTGCACGGTGGGCCCGTGGACTACGAGAAAATTTCCCGCGTCGCTGCCGGTTACGAGTGAAACTCCATGCTGGTGGGCGCGTTTAAGATTATCGATGGCGATCGCCATGTCGATGGGATACTGAGCAAGAGCCTTGCGCATGGATTCCGTGTCGGGAGAGTTCAGGGCTCCTTCGGTTCCACTCAAGAGCTCCGCCGGTCCCACTTGCTGAACCAGGGAGCGTTTCAGTAACACGGTTTTGCCGGCAGCGAAATCTTTGAAAGCTTCTCCCACGCTTAACGTTGGATCGTAGAAGGTTCCCTGCTTGGCCATTTGGTCGAAGAGCGCATCGGGAATTTTCTCGCGGAAAGATCCGTGTTCGATCGAGTTGGCTGTGGCCTGGACGGCATCGGAAACATCGCGGGCGTCGCCGGTGTGGACGGCTAAAGGTAATGAATCCGCATGGGCCTGCTGCGCGATGGCGTCAAATAGTGCGGTGTCGAGCCGGTTGAAAACGCGCCCGCCAGCGCCTGCTTCAAGAATGGCTTTGACGCAATCGACGCCTCGGGTTTTCAATTCATCGACCTGTTGGCGCGCTTCCGTGATGGAAGCGGGAGTGCGGACGATTTGCTTTTCAAGATTGGAACGAACGGGTGGAGGAAGGTCTTTGAAATATTCCGTACCATGACCGCCGGGTGCGGTGAACATTGGGCCGCAAGTATATAAATCGGCGCCAAGAATCTCGCCGCTGCTTGCGGCTGCGCGAACTCTGACAGCGCTATCCAAACCATCGCCCACACTTCTGACAGTTGTAACACCGCTGTAGAGATAGGCAGCCAGGTCTCGTTTCATGCTCTTTTCGGCGTCGTACTTGCTCATGTCCGGATATAAGCCGCCGGGCGCGCCGAGATGAATGTGAACATCGATCAGTCCGGGAAGAATTGTCTTGCCCGCCGCTTCTACGGTTTCGGCTTTCAAAGTCTTGGGATCGGGGCCATCGCCATCATAAACCTCGGCAATTTTTCCGCCGCGCACCAGGACCGAGCCGTTTTCGATCACTTTGCCGTCGCCGACGAAGATTCGAGCTCCGCGAATCAGAAATGTATCTCCACGCGCAAGTTGACGGTTCAACATTTTGGTCTTCGCGATGCCGGTACGGGCATGCACCTGCCAGGCGCCAAGCACGAGGAATGGCGTCAACACAGCCGCCAGCCAGAGCTTGGCTGAGGCGCGAATCTTTTCTTCCTTTTCCCAGCGGAAGAGTTTGTAGGAGATAGACAATCCGACGAATGCGGTGAGGATGAGGGCGAGCGCCGGCTGGATGTTGGCGGCCAAGCCCTCGTTCCGCAGCAGCATGCCTTGAATTCCGACGACCATATAAGTGGCGGGCACGAATTGCGTGATCACCAGAAGCCACGGCGGAAACAAGGAGAGGGGGAAAGTGGCGCCGCTCAAGAACAGCATGGGGAGATAAATCAACTGAACCAGCAGTTGGCTCTCCTGCATGGAGTTGACGACCGAGGCCAAGATCAGGCCCATGGAGCGGAAGCCAGCGATGGCGATGGAGATGAAAATCAAGATGGAACCCATCGACTGCGGCCAGGGCATGCCGTACAAGTAGTGCGCCAGCGTGAAGATGAGGATTACGTTGGGCATGTAGAGTATCCATCCGGTCACGACCGAAGCCACGAGCAGCGGCGCTGGCGTAATCGGTGTGACTTTGTAGCGGCGCAGGATGTTGGCTTCGCGTTCCTGCACGGCGCGAATCCCCGCGCCGAACAGGCCATTGCCCAGGATGCCGATGATGAGAACCATCGAGATGACGACGGTCATGGCCGCGCCACGTTCGGCGTGCATCGCCTGCCCGAAGATAAAAAAGAAAATCAGCGGGAAGAGGTAGTTGAAGAAAATGACTGAACGCTGGCGCAGAGCCAGTTTGAGGTCGATGGCGATGAGGGCTTTAAAGGCTTTCATTCGCGCAGGCTCTTTCCGGTGAGTTCGATGAAGACATCTTCCAGGCTGGGCTGCTTGAGGCTGACGTCGGTGAGTTCTAGTCCTTGCTGGTCGATCCATTTGACTAGATCGACGAGCGTGGCCGCGGGGCGGCGCGAATTTACGGTAAGTGTGCGGCCGGTGGGGTCGAGAGCGCTTTGGATCGCCTCCGCCCACGCGGGACGGTTGTCAGGAATGGGAGTCGCACAGGTCACGACAATGCTTGAGGCATTGCGGCTCTGCTGCTGAAGTCGCGCGGGAGTGTCGAGCGCGATGATGCGGCCTTCATCGACGATGGCCACGCGGTCGCAAAGGCGCTCGGCTTCTTCGATGTAATGCGTGGTCATCAGAATGGTGCGGTGCTCGCGCTTTAGCTCTTCGAGCAACGAGTGGATCTCGACGCGAACCTGAGGATCGAGGCCGGTGGTGGGCTCATCGAGAAAAATGAGTTGGGGTTCGTTAATCAGGGCCAACGCAAGGGCGAGGCGCTGCTTCTGGCCGCCGGAGAGCGTGCCGTAAAAAGCATCGCGCTTTTCCTGGAGTTGCAACCGTTCGAGCAATTTATTCAGATCGGTATTGCGGCTGTAGAAGGAAGCGAAGACCTGCATGGCTTCGCGGACACGAATTTTTTCCGGCAAGTTGGTGGCTTGCAGGCAAACTCCGATGCGATCTTTCAACTGCTGGCGCTGCTTATCGGGGTCGAAGCCCAGTACAGAAACCTGTCCGCTGGTGCGCGGACGCAACCCTTCGAGAATCTCGACCGTGGTAGTTTTTCCGGCGCCATTCGGCCCGAGCAGGCCGAAGACTTCTCCGGGCTGGATTTCAAAATCGATTCCCTTCACGGCATGGACTTCGCCGTAAGACTTTTTGAGTCCGTGAACAGAGATGGCTGGGGCAGCGGAATTCATGGTGGGAGGACAGCCTATCGAAGAACAGTGGGCAAGTCAAAAACGGGGGAGCCTCAGACGTGGTTAGGTTCAACAAATTTAACCACTAAGGGCACGAAGGTACACGAAGGAAAAAGCGGGGCTAGCGCACGCGCCCGAGCTTATCCATAGGCCAGTAACCGAAGACGGCTTTGCCGTAGATATAGCTCTGGTTCACGGGCCCGAAGTCGCGGCTGTCGTTCGACATGGAGCGGTGATCTCCCAGCACGAGGTAGGAGTTTGGCGGCACGACGGTTTCGGGATAGGAGCGCGAGTCGGCATAGGCAGGGGGAACATAATCCTCATATATCGCCTCGCCGTTCACATAAACCTGGCCGCTATCGATGCGGATACGGTCTCCGGCAATGCCGATCACGCGCTTGATGTAGCTCTTCGAGGGATCGCGAGGATAGCGAAAGACTACGATGTCGCCGCGAGAGATCGGCTCGAGGCGGTAAACGAACTTGTTGACGAAGATGCGTTCCTGGTCTTCGAGAGACGGCATCATGCTGGTGCCTTCAACTTTTACCGGCTGGTAGATGAAAACAATAATGAAGGCCGAGATGGCGAGAGAAACAATCAGATCGCGCAGCCAAACGCCGAGAACGGGGCTGAAGCGCACTCCAGACTCCGGGAGGAGCTTCCGGGGAGGCATGGGTGCCGGCTTGCTTGGTGATTCGATGTTTGGTGCATCGGACATGCGCTTCTTCATTGTATACAGAACGGATCGGGCAAGCCGCGGATTATGTAGGAAATGCGCGCTAAAACTCGAGCCTTACCGGCGGGTCGAAAGACAGGTTAGAATAGCAGTTCAGGAGGAAATATGAGGTCGAGCGGGCTGCTTCGCGGTAAGTATGCGCATCGTGCACTTACCCTGATTTTTCTCTTCACGGTAACGTTGTCGGTGTCAGCTCAATGGACCTCCTCGGAGGAAGAAGGCTCAGGCATTCCGGCTTATAACGCGGGCCCTCCGCCAAAAGCCACGAAGTTGCCGGCCATTATGAGCAAGGCAGAACTGTGGGGAGCGGACGGGCAGTATCCGTACCAGACCCACGCGTATGACTTGGCTGCGAAAATTCCTGTCGTGCTGCACCAGCAGCCGTGCTATTGCTATTGCGACCGAATGGGACACAACAGCCTGCACAGCTGTTTTGAAACCACGCACGGCGCACGCTGCGCCACCTGCCTGAAGGAACTCTACTACTCCTACCAGCAGCACCAGAAAGGCAAGACTGCGGCCCAGATTCGCGCCGGCATCATCAAGGGCGAGTGGAAGACGATTGATCTGCAATCGGCCGCGGCCATCAATTAGTGCGAGCCGCGGGTCTGTTAGTACGAATCCACGCGCACTGCGCTTCAAGCTGGTTTACGGTTGAGTGTTGGGCTTTGCTTTCTTCTTGGCCTCCGGTCTAGCCGCGCTTTTGGTTCCTTTCTCCTGCAGTAGGGTCAGGGAGTCCGCAGCGTTGAAGGGGTACTCGCGCTTGGACTCCTGCGCCGCCTGGCCGGGGTTGCTCAGAGTAATGTCGACTCGGCGATTACTCGCCAGGATAATCGTTCGCATGTTTGCGAGCAGCTTCTGGCGATCCTCAGCACTTAACTCAGGGTTGCGCTCAACCGCGGATTTTACCTGGCTGTCGGTGAGGTTCTCCTGTTTACCGAACGCCTCAGTTTGAATGTTAGCGCCGGGAACACCGAGCGCGGTCAGAAAGCCTTTCACACGGTCGACTCGCCGTTGCGAGAGCGTCTGATTGTATTCCACGGAGCCGCGCGGATCGGCATGGCCTTCGAGAGTCAAACGTGCGTCCGGCTTGACCCGGAGGTAGATCAGAAAGTCACTGGCGAGCGCGGTGAGAGTTTTCTCCTGGCTGGCTAGCAAGCCGGCGTCGGGAGCCTCGAGCCTTGGCTTCGCCGTCGCAAAGTAAACGCTGTGAAGAGCGAGTTTCTTTTCGATGGCGGCCACGTCGGGCAGCGGAGGTGGTGGTGGAGGAGCTTGCAGCTCCACCCTGGTTGAGGCCGAAGCGGTGAGCGGCAGAGTGCGATCGTCAGCCACGTTGCAAGTTACGACAATTTGTCCCGGTTGGGCGCCGGTTGTCTCCAGCCTGGCGGTCGCTGTATTGCCAGTAACGTTGCCAGCGCTGGTTGTATAGCTATAAGTCAGCCCGCGGCCATCGGGGCTGCTGGCGGTTGAAGTAATGTTGGAGGTCCCACCCATGCGCACGCTCGCCGGGTCCGATGCGCACGAAATTATGGGCGGATGCGGCTCTTTCACGGTGAATCTGGCAGTACAGGACGCGGTACCGGTAGCGCTGCCATCGCTCAAGCTGGCAGTGACCTGGTATGGGCCGGACGCCAAATTCTTCGTATCAATCCGTATCGAGGGTCCGGTCTCGCGGGGTTTTACTCCGGAGCCGCTCCAGTTGTAGGTTACCGTACGCGTGGGATTGAAATTCGATGCCTCCACGGTCGCAGTTAAGGGTTCTCCAGCAAAAACTTCGCCAGGATGTACCGAGCAGACAGCCCTAGGCGGGGTGACGGCGTGCTCGCCGCCCCACGTAAACACAATGCCCGCCTGAAGTCGAAGGCCCTGGAGATCGGTGGTTCCTGTCGTGGCGGAGGGACCATAGCGGTAACTGGACATTACGTAGTCGACTCGGGGCAGACGCAAAGCCCAATGCTTCCTTAGCTTGAAATCGAGACCGCCGCCAATCATGAGTCCTAGTTTGTCGATATCGTGGAAGGCGTCTGGGGAAAGCACGTGGACGCCGACCAGGGCCTCAAGAAATGGAGCGACGTGAGGCTGGCGGTAGGTAAACTTCGGGCCGAAAGAAATGTTAGAGAAGGCGGTGTCGTCGATGGTTTTTTCCAGGGTAGTTTCGCCGCTATGCCAATGCTCGCTGCCATCGAGCGTCAGGCCGAACCAGCGATTGAAGTCATAAGTCAGGCTGGCCCCGAAGCCTCGCGGATTCGACTCCAAGGGACTGCTAACCGGGAGCACGCCGCCCGCGAGCATCGCATGCACGTCCGCGTTTGGATAGAAGAAGGAGTACCCGCCGTAAAGTTCCCATTTAGGAGAGGGCTGATCCTGGGCTACCGCAATCGCGGCTAACATACACAGAACAGCAACCCGAGCCGACCAAATTGCTATTATCCGGCCAGCATGACGTTTTGATTGAGATGACATGCGAAAATTCCTCCGAACTTCAATAACGTGAAATCATGTTTTCCAACCGGCCTGCTAACGGGCCAGCCTTGCGCAGTGAAGCCCTATCGAATACGTCATGGACCTGGGCAGGGCGGCACGTTCACCGGGTTGCTCAACATCGTGACTGCACCGGTTCGGGCCAAGGCCCTGCCATTCAGGGTTGCGCCGGTATCCAGCGAGACGGACGCCTGCGCCATGATGGTTCCCGCAAAAGTTGTGCTGGTTCCAAGCGTCGCGGAGCTGCCAACCTGCCAGAACACGTCTTGCGCCGTGGCGCCGCCACTGAGGATGACATCGCTGTTGGTCGCTGCCGTCGTCAGGGTGGAGACGATCTGGAAGATGTAGACTCCATTTCCGCTCAGTGTCAGGTTCCCGGTAATTCCCAAGGAGGGCTGGGCGCTCGTGGTTTTGTAAACTCCAGGAGCGAGTGTCTCGCCACCGATATCCGCAGGGAGGACAGCGCCTCCTGCTGCCGCCGCGGCGTAGTTATAGGCCGTAGTAAGGTCACCCTCCGCAGTCATGGCAACCGCATCGTCCGCGTATTCCGTACCGGTCAGTGTTGCCGGCGGAAATCCGGTGATCGCACTCCCCGGCCACACGCCGACATCCCCGGTAACGTCGGAGGGCCCGAGGCTGGTAACCGTGGATCCTGCCAAAATTCCAAACATACAGGCCGTCCCCAACGGAACGGTGGCTTGACATGGAGCGCTCGCCGTCGTGAAGGTCCACACATAATTGCTTGCGAGCGGGTCGCCAGCGAGATCCTGAGCGCCCGTCGTAATCGTGGCGGTATAGGCGGTGCTTAGGGCTAGAGGATTGGTCGGTGTGAAAGTCGCGACATTGCTTGAGGCAACATATGTAACTACTCCAGTCACCGGGGTAAGGCCCGGTCCAGTCAACTTAAAGGTCGTGGTATTGATCGTGGAAGACTTCATTGCCTCGCTGAAGGTAGCAGTAACTAAACTATTGGGGCAGATACCGGTTGCACCGTTCGGAGGGGCAACGGAAATCACGGTGGGCGCGGCACACGCCGTGCTGCTGGTGGTGAAGCTCCATACAAAGTTAGCGGCTAACACATTGCCAAACACGTCGGTAGCGCCGGTCTTGACGGTTGCGGTATAGAGGGTGTTGAGCACCAGAGCGCCTGAGGGGGTAAAGGTTGCAGTTGACCCCGCATAGGTCACTGCTCCAGTGACAGGCGTGACGCCCGGGCCCGTCAAAGTAAAAGTTGTCGTATTGATCGTGGCCGGATTCATCGCTTCGCTGAAGGTGGCGGTTACTACGGTGTTGGGACAAATGCCAGCCGCACCGTTCGGGGGAGTTTCGGAAATGACGGTGGGCGCAGCGCACGGGTTAGCGCCGGTGGTGAAGCTCCACACATAGTTGGCCGTCAGCGCAATGCCATACACATCCGTGGCGCTCGTGGTAATCGTGGCCGTATAAACAGTGCTCAGGGCGAGAGGACCTGATGGCTTCAGGGTTGCCGTGTTACTAGACGCATCATAAGTGACGGTTCCTGCCACTGCAGCGGCACCCGGGCCTGTCAAGGTAAATGTGGTGCCATTGATTGTGGCGGGATTCATGGCCACGCTGAAGGTGGCAGTAACTGCCGTGCTGGGGCATACGCCGGTGGCAGCATTGAGAGGTAATACGGAAGTTACTGTGGGCGGCATCACGGTAAGGTTCGAACCGGACTTGTCATAGTCCGCGCATCCAACGCCAAACATAAGCAGTATGAATGCCGTGAAGCAGATTTTGAAATTGCGATATTTGCGCATGACGCTCATCCTTGTTTTCCTCTCGGCTGCTGCCGCGATTACTTGCTGTTTTTTGCAACTTAGTCCTCACGCAGGGGTAAATACAAGGTTTTGGCTCACACAAATGGACGCATTATTGCGGTGCTTTCCTGTTTTGGAAATGCTGACGGAGCCATTCTGCTAACAGCGATCAGCACTCCTGGGGGAAAATTGCGAACGAACTTGTTCACGTATCGAGCGATGAATCGGGCGTAGGGGCGTACAGACCGGCGGTCGCAACCCGGGCGTGTTTCGCCTGCCAATTGCTCAATTGACGCTGTTTGAGTGATACTTGGGAGTCGGCTCTGCGCGTCAGAGCTCAAGGAGTCTTATTACGACGAGCACAGGAAAAATTCTTCACATGGCTCAAAAAGCTGCCCCAAAGAAAACCTCCACGCCCGAGGATCCGCGCATCACGCAGGCGCTACAGAATTACGAGGCTGGTCTGCGCGCCTTGCAAGAGCACAAATTCGAAAAGGCGAAACCGTTGTTCCAGAAGGTTCTTGCCGGACCCAGCAAAGAATTGACGGACCGCGCCGCCGTGCACCTGAGCATTTGCAACCAGCACCTGGAGCGCTCGGCTGCGACGCAGTTCAAGAGCGTGGAAGAACATTACGACTACGCCGTCTCACTCATGAACGTCGGCGATTACGTGACGGCGCGCGAACACATCGAAAAACTTCTCAAGCAGGCGCCGAAAACAGATTTTGTCATCTATGGCCTGGCCGCGCTGGATTGCCTGACCAGCCATGTGGAGGACTCGCTCAAGCATCTGGATGAGGCGCTTCGCCTGAACCCCAATCTGCGCTACCAGGCGCGCAACGACTCCGACTTCCATAATCTGGCGGAAGATCCGCGCTTTACCGAGTTGTTGTACCCGGATCCGGCTGCCGATCTTTCCGAGCCGCAGGGTTCCTTCCGGGAAGACGAGTCGTTTTAGCCGGCATACGAGATTCTCGTATGGAAACAAAAACCGCCGATATGCTGTCTACGGAAAGAACCCCGAGCGAGCGTGGCCTGTGTGTGGTCGCCATCGGTGGCGGCACCGGCCTTTCCACTCTGCTTAAGGGACTCAAACGCTTCGTCCGCACACCCGCGGAAATGGTTGGCGCAGTGCCCGGCTCACCGGCCATTCGAGATCTTTGCGCGGTGGTTACGGTGAGCGACGATGGCGGCTCCAGCGGACGTCTTCGCAAAGAACTCAACATGCTTCCTCCCGGCGACATTCGCAACTGCATTGTCGCGTTGAGCGAGGATGAGGCCCTGCTCTCTCAGCTTTTTCGTCATCGTTTTGAGAAAGGCTCGGGGCTGGAAGGGCACAGCTTCGGCAATCTGTTTCTGGCGGCGTTGACCGATATTACTCATGATTTTTCCGAGGCGGTGCGGCTGTCTTCGGAAATTCTGGTGACGCGGGGCCACATTCATCCCGCAACCACTTCGAACATCGAATTGGAAGCGCTGATGGAAGACGGCACGCGGGTGCGCGGTGAAACGAAAATCACCGCGAGCGATGTGCGCATACAGGAGCTTTTTCTCGTTCCGCCGAATGTTGAGCCCTTGCCGCAGACGCTGGACGCAATTGCCCGCGCCGATATCATCAGCATTGGACCCGGGTCGCTATTCACCAGCCTGATTCCGAATTTGCTGGTGCATGGCATTGCCGACGCAATCGTCAATTCGCCGGCGACGAAGGTTTATATCTGCAATCTGATGACGCAGGCCAACGAGAGCCTGGGGCTGACCGCGGCGGACCATATACAAGCGCTCAATCGTCACGCGCGGCAGCAATTGTTCGACTACGCGCTCATCAACCGCAAGCCGATTTCGGACCAGCTCAAGGCGAAGTACGCGCTGGAAGGAGCTTGCCAGATTGTGGCCGATCTCGACGCGATTGAAGCGCTGGGCGTAATTCCGGTGCTGGGAGATTATCTGGAAGAAGATGAGGTTGCCCGTCACAATACGGCGCGTGTGGCCAGCGACCTGGTGCAACTTGCTGGCACGGAGCGTAAGAGCCGGTCGGCGGGAAAAGAGTGATTCCGCTGCCAACGTCATAATTTCGTTACGAGCTTTTCTGTGGCTAGAATGCTCAGCTAGAATCCTTCTATGAGAATCACGAAAAAACGCACAGCGATATGGGCGATCATAGGCCTGCTCGGAGTGCTCGCGCTGTCCAGTACAGCCTTTGCCCAGAAGGATGCGGACACAGAGCCGACGGCTGCATTGAATTTCCTGGTGATCAAAGATGATAACGGGAAGGCAATTCGCAGCGCGGCGGTAATCCTGCATCCCGTGAATAAGGGCGGCAACCAGGAAAGAGGCGGCCTCGAATTAAAGACCGATGCCGACGGTAAGACCGGCTTCGACGGCATCCCATACGGAAAACTGCGGGTGCAGGTACTGGCTCCGGGCTTCCAGACCTTCGGCGAAGATTACGATGTGAACAAGGCGAAGATGAATTTCACCATTAAGCTGAAACGGCCACAAAGCCAGTTTTCGATTTACGGTGCGCAGCCTGCCGAGAAGAAGGATGATAAGGCGCCGGCTCCCGATCCGAATGCGAAGCCGCAGTAGCAGGGCAGTACTCAGTACTCAGTACTCAGTAC
>Ga0182024_10005088_pt1 | contig 29699 bp, 26 predicted proteins | sample P32metaG_FD_120480 | JGI IMG/M metagenome (GOLD analysis project Ga0182024, IMG submission 120480) | Permafrost microbial communities from Stordalen Mire, Sweden - P3-2 metaG (Illumina Assembly) | ecosystem: Environmental > Terrestrial > Soil > Wetlands > Permafrost | place: Sweden: Stordalen...
CGACCGGAAGCGCGCCCAGGAAGCCTTGCACGAAAGTGAAGAACAAATTCGTCTTCTTATGGATTCGACGGCGGAAGCGATTTACGGAATCGATCAGAATGGAATCATCACGTTCGCCAATGCTGCCGTGCTCCGGTTATTGGGATACGAAAAGGGAGAAAGCCTTCTGGGGAAATCAGCCCATCGCGTGATGCACCACTCCTACCCCGATGGGAGGCCGTTTCCGGCGGAAGAATGCCAGATTATGAATTCAAGACTTCGTGGAATCGACGTGCATTTGGACGGCGAAGTCTTCTGGCGCGCGGATGGTACGAGTTTTTCGGTGGAGTATTGGGCCTACCCGATCCGTAAGGAAAGCGAAATTGTGGGGGCGGTAGTCACATTTCTGGATATTACGGAGCGCATGCGCGTGCAGGCAGCCCTGGTGGAAGCGAAGCAGGCGGCCGAGGCGGGTAGTCAGGCCAAGAGCGAATTCCTGGCCAACATGAGCCACGAAATTCGCACGCCCATGAACGGCATCATTGGCATGACGGTTTTGGCTCTTGAAACCGATCTGACAGCGGAGCAACGCGAATATCTCAGCCTGGTGAAATCTTCCGCCGATAGTTTGTTGCATGTGATTAACGACATATTGGACTTTTCCAAAATTGAGGCGGGAAAGCTCGAACTTGAAAAAATCGAATTTGAAATCAGAGATTTATTCCGCGACACGCTAAAAACCATGGCCCAGCGCACCGACAACAAAGCTCTGGAAATATGCGCTCGTATTTCTCCCAAAGTGCCGATGACTTTGGTGGGAGACCCGACGCGCTTGCGGCAACTGGTTGTAAACCTGGTGGGCAATGCCATCAAGTTCACGGAGCAAGGGAACATTGTCCTGAATGCGGATCTTGAATCGTCCAAGGATCATGAAGTGACGCTGCACATTTCCGTGGCGGATACCGGGATGGGCATCCCGAAAGAAAAACAGAAACTTATTTTTGATTCCTTCGCGCAGGTAGATGGATCTACAACTCGACGGTTCGGCGGACGGGATTGGGCCTGACGATTTCGCGACAGCTCGTGGAACTCATGGGTGGCCGGATTTGGGTGGAGAGCGAAGTTGGAAAAGGCAGTACATTTCAATTCACGTGTAATTTTCTGAAAGGAAATAAAGTCGCATCGGATCAGGAGGAAATCGCGGGGCGTGCATTGCCCGGAATGAATGTTCTGGTCGCTGACAGCAATGAGGTCAATCGCGAAATTTTTTCAGAGATGCTGAAGAACTGGGGCATGAATGCAACACGCGCGGAAAGCGGACGCGCAGCGCTTGACCTTCTGGAAAGCGCCCAGAAGGAAGGGCGCCCATTTCGCCTGGCAATTTTGGACACCGGAATGCCGGATGTGGACGGGTTCGAGGTCTTGCAACAGATGCAATCCAATCCGGCCCTGGGATGTGAAGTGATCATGCTGGTTAGCTTGAAACGTCACGTGGCGGATGCCGAGCGTTGCCGCACACTCGGCGTGAAGTATTCCCTCACGAAACCAATCGGGCAATCCGAACTCCTTGACACCATTCTTTCCGCAGTCACACAGAAAGTTGCCGAGGAGCAAGTCGTCAGCGCATCTGCTTCTGAACTGGAGAAACCCACATCCCATCCGCTCAACATCCTGCTTTCCGAGGACAACGCTGTCAATCAGAAGCTGGCGATCCGACTTCTGGAAAGAGCAGGCCACCACGTGACTCTTGCGAAGACGGGCAAGGAAGCGGTGAGCGCCTGGGAAAATTCCGGCGAAACTGACTTTGATTTATTGCTCATGGATATCCAGATGCCCGAGATGGACGGGATGGAAGCGACGGCGGAGATACGGAGCCGCGAAAAGAAATCCGGGAAACACGTGCCAATCCTGGCGATGACCGCACATGCCATGCGCGGGGACCGCGAACGGTGCCTGGCAAATGGAATGGATGGATATATTTCAAAACCAATTCACCCGGTTGATTTGTTCGCTGAAATGGAACGGTGTCTCGGATTGCAAAAGGGGAACAGTCCAATGATGGAAAAATCGCAAGAGACGAGCGAATTGATCGATCGGGTTTCTTTGCTGGAGCGCGTGGAAGGGGATCATGAACTTCTCAATGAAATGATTCAAATTTTCAAGGAAGAAGCTCCCGCGTTACTGAACGCGATGCGCGAAGCCCTGCAGAGCGGCGATACGGTTGTGCTGGAGCGGTCCGCACATTCGCTGAAAGGGGCCGTGGGCAATTTATCTTCGAAGACCACGGCGAATGCTGCCTTAAAACTTGAACAAGACGCCAAAAATAGTGACATGGAGTCCGCGAAACTAAGTTTAGCGGAAGTCGAACGGGTTATGAAATTGCTTCTTCCAGCGCTCTCGGATCTGTGCCAAGGAGTATCGAAATGAGAATTCTGATTGCCGATGATGAGTCTGTTTCGCGTCGCATGCTGCAAGGCATGCTGGAGAAGTGGGGATATGAGGTCATCGCCGTTCAGGATGGGGATGAGGCTTGGGGAAAATTAAAATTGCCCGAAGCCCCACGTATCGCTCTACTGGATTGGATGATGCCGGGTCAAAACGGTGTCGATGTTTGCCGCACCTTACGAAAGCAGCGACCGGAGCCTTATACCTACATTCTCCTGCTTACGGCTAAAGACGCAAAGGAGAGTGTGGTGGAGGGTCTTGAATCGGGAGCGGACGACTATTTAACCAAGCCATTTAACCCGCAAGAATTAAAGGCTCGAATTCGAGTCGGCTTGCGCCTTCTGGAATTGGAAGACAATCTGGTCCAAGCTCGCGAAATGATGCGATTCAAAGCTACGCACGATACGTTGACCGGCGTTTGGAATCGCGGCGCGATTCTGGAAACCATGGAAAGGGAAGTCTGGAGGTCAAGGCGCGAGGGTATTTCGCTTGGTGTTCTAATGCTTGACCTGGATCACTTCAAGTCGGTGAACGATAACTACGGCCATCTCGCAGGGGATGCCGTGCTGAGGGAAATTACCAAGCGAATGCAATCCGATGTCCGGCCGTACGATGCGGTCGGCCGGTACGGAGGAGAAGAATTTCTTGTTCTTCTGCCGGGTTGCAATCGTGAAGTAACCATGTCTACCGCGGAGAGAATCCGGAAAATCATTTGCGTCGCGCCCATCGAGACAGCCACGGGTTCTCTGAAGATGACGACGAGCATCGGCGCCGTGGCTACCGGCGACTGGCCTCAGAATTCTCCAAGCCAAATCCTGCAAATGGCGGACTCGGCTTTATATCGAGCGAAGGAAGAGGGTCGCGATCGTACAGTAGTGGCAGGGGACGCGGAAAACGAAGAAGCGCATCGCATAACACGCGAGCTTTCGTTTCAAGGGGCGCACAAGGAATAATCTGGCATCCAATACGTTCGGTTACGAATTTGAACGCGCCGCCAGATTCTGCGGCACTTCGGTCCCTACCACTTCCACGCGTTGCACGCCGCCCCATCGAATGTGATCCTGCTCGAAACGATTCTGTATCCGCCGGCGCAATTCACGCGCGGCGTCATCCTGACGGCCGGGCACGGTGCGAAGTTGCAAACGCAGCGTGACTCCCGCGGGCCCGAAGGAATCAACTCCGAGGGCGCGCGGTCCATCGACTAAAACCGGAGACCAGGAAACATCGGCCCGCAGTTCGGAGCACACGCGTTCCAGCGCGGTGAGCGCGGCATCGGACGATGCTTCCAGTGGAATGGAAATGTCCACGAATACCTGGCCCCAATCGCGGCTGAGATTTGCGACTTGGGCAATCTCACCATTGGGAATGGTGACTACAGCGCCCTGAACATCTCGCACCACGGTGCGTCGCAGCGTCAGATGCTCGACGCGGCCAATTACCGTTCCTATTTTTACGGATTCTCCCACCGCGAATTGATCTTCGATGATGATAAAAAATCCGTTGATGAGATCGCGGACCAGATGCTGCGCACCGAAGCCCACCGCCAAGCTCGCCAGTCCTGCCGCGGCGGCAATTGGCGTGACGTTGAAGCCAAATTCCGGGAGTGCAGTGAGAAAAGCGCCGATGATAATGATGGCGGTCCCGGCGCTGTACAAAAGACCGGACATTGTTTTTACGTGTTGCTCGCGAATCCGTGCGATTCGCCCGCTGCTTTCGGACCCTGCTGGGGGAATCAGGCGGCGAGTCAAAACGCGCAACAGACGATTTAAGATCAGGGCGATGATCAAAATCGCGGCGATCCGTATTCCTCGCGCCATTGCAAAATCCGTCCATTTAAATACGTTTGGGCTCATAATATCCGGACAAGATTATAGCACTGCGGGTTTGGCCACAAGGTGAGTGGCTGCCAATGGTATTGGAGTTGGAGGAAAATCCAATGAAAACCGGGCGCAGATTTTTCTTATCGGGCATTGCGGCAACATTAGCCGGTGCGGGCGAGTTGCTTGCGGCTGGCCAGCGCCATGGAACTCCGGGGCCGCCGATTTCTCAAATTCCCGATGCCAGCGGATCGAGTGCAGGTGATGAAACAATACAACCGCCGCGCTCAGATCCAAAAGTGCAACTCAAGGAAGACCAGAAATTATTGAGGCACGATGTGGATCGCTTGCTGCAAATGGTAAAAGACTTGAAGCAGGAATCGGACAACACGCCCGAGACGGACGTGCTGTCGCTTTCTTTAGTCAAGAAGACGGAAGAAATTGAAAAGCTGGCGCGCCAGATCAGGGATCGCATCCGTTCCAGCTAAAGTCTCGCCCGTTGTATATATTTTCTCAGCCAAATTCAATTATTTGGTTCCCTTTATAGTATGATCGCCGTCACACCTTGCCTTGCTGTGCCGCCTAGCCGCATTCACGCCCTTCCTCTAATTTAAAACTTGGATGAAATCGGTATGGCTGGACTTGTCGACATGGTCGCTTGGCACAAATTTTTGTATACGCCCTCATGTATCGCGTGCCGAAACGGGGTGATTTCATACGGAGTCAACAAATCCTGTTTATTGGAAAGATGGATGCGACCGCCAAAGAAAAAAGGCATCTTGTATTGCCGCCGCGCGAAACGGATTTGCACCACGATGGTTTCGCGGAAGCCATGCTGCAAGATAATCCGATTTAGCTTTTCGTAGAGCAGAATGGAAACAGGCAAGAATTAAATGGTACGGCGAGGACGATTTGACCGACCGACTTCATCCTTCGGAGATAAAGTCCGGTTAGATTTCAGAGCTGTCCTCCCTGAAAGCCAGTTATCGATGGTACGCAACTCCGAGATGCACGTCACTTCAAGTTAGCTCAAACTTTCCTCATCATCCCGCTAAAGTTTTCCTTTAAACGGCCGATTATACGAACGACTGGGATAATCTTACTCCTCGGAACCCGTGCGGACGCATGGTTCCCGAGTGACCGCATCTTGCCGAAGCTGGCAAGCATCGAGATTCATCTCAACGAGATGTGCGTTTGGACGGAAGCTGAAAGCATGTCCAAAAGATTCTCTGTGCCAAGAATCGGGGGTACATCAAAATCGTGGAAGCCGATTCGAACGCGAAATTGCTGGAGAACCCCGCGCAACGAAAATCCCTCATAAAAATGCTGGGGCAAAACGAGCAGGCTCGAGTCCTTGTCGAGGAATCCGTCGAGGAACTGTCGTTGGTTAATGCAGGAATTAAAAACGTCCTCGAGATGAGCGAAGCGGTTGAAGTTAAGGTGCAAGAGGCGTCCGATAAGCTGGCGGTCGCGAATCTGGCGCTGAAGGATGAGATCGAGGACCGCTGCGTTCTGGAAAACAAGTTGGCTGCGGTCACAGAACAAGGACGAATTGATCTGGATGCCGCCCTCCATGATCCCCTGACTGGCCTGCCTAATCGCGCCTTATTCCTTGACAGGCTGGAACACGGATTTCAGCACGCAAGACGATGCGGACGGGGATTGGCGCTGTTGTTTCTGGATCTGGATGATTTCAAAATCATCAACGATAAATTTGGACATGACGTGGGTGACGGCGTCTTGCGAATGGTCGCCGAGCGGCTCAATGAAAATATTCGTGGCGAGGACACGGCCAGCCGTCATGGCGGAGATGAATTTGTGATCCTGATAACCGAGGTCCGGGACGAGACTGATATTTCGTCGATCGCGGAAAAGATAATAAATAAAATTCAAGCGCCATTAAACATCAACGCTGGTGATCTCACGCTTAGTCTATGCGTCAAGGCAACGATCGGTATCTCGATCTTTCCGAAAGACGGCGCAACCGCGGATGCGTTGGTCAAAAGCGCCGATACGGCGATGTACGAGGCGAAGCGGAATAAATCCAAGTATTTCGTTGCGCAGTGATAATGGCAGCACGGCTTTTGCTTCCGTAAGGGAGAATAGCCATTCCACCTAATCCACGGAGCTCAGTTCTCTCCATTTAAGTTTTGTGTTTTTGGAAACCTTGCACACTTCTCGCTGCGGACTACTTTTGAAGTTTCCGCTTGATCGCCGGGGTTACTGGAATGTGCACATCTGCGTGATTGGTCAAAAAGCCAGTTTCCAGGAATTTTACAGGCGCCCCGGCTTTTTTGGCGCATTCCGAGTGAAAACGCTGACCATTGAAGTCAATCGCATCTGGGTGGGACAGGTTCAGAGGCTTCTTGCATCTCGGGCAGATTCCCATATTTAAGCTGGTTTTGTTCGTGGCATTCTCCTTCCTGCGGGTGTATCGATTCCGTGTTCGGCGGTTCGTGCCGTCAAATTCCGCGCTCTTATCTTTATAGCCGCCAGTGCTGGTCCTCTTAACAATGGTCTTATATCACATTAAGTGTAACGCAATCGGGTCAGCGCGTCATGTTTTGATAAATGTACGATTCGAAATTGGCCCAAGCTGCTTCGAACCAAGAGTCAAATTCCAATAAGTTGTCTGCGTTCAACTATGGACAGGAACGGGGCGACTCAAGAATTTCTGGAGTGCGACGTGAGATTGAAACGTGGCAGCGACTCGAAGGGTTGGTTCGAAGCTGCACCGGTTTTGCCAGTGCAGCTCCAATAAGGTATTCGGATCAGGACCCCGCATTTTTTCCGCGAGTTTCCAGATTTACTGAGCGGTTGCTTTGACGTTTGTCGGAGGATTCGGCTTGCTCGCGGCAACTCCGCTGAATTGGTAAGCTCCCACATCCCATGCGCCGCTTGCAGGCCGCGTAATCGGAGTTCCGGTGCAAACGGACTCTACTACGGTGCTCACCGTTTGCTGCGTGCAAATCAGGTTCGCGTCTTGCATGGCGAACCCTGCGGGCCACAATGACGCCAAGTTTGCGCCCGCGCCCACGGTAGGAGACGAACTGCTTGCGGGAGAAAAAGGAATCGCTTCCGATGTCGAGTATCCTGCCGTCGTTGCTTGCGCATCCGTGAAACCCAGGTTGTTGGAAATGACGATGGGACTTGCCGTGGGACTTCCTGAGCTATTGCTGTTGGTGGGACCGATACACAGGTTATTCTGCGAATAAAAAGCCCCGGACCAGGAATATCCATGAGCCGCGTCGTGGATGCAACCATCCGAATCAACGACGGTATTATTCCAAAAGTGCATGGCGACAGGAGTTTCGGACTGCGGGACTTCAGGCCCATTCACGCCGGAACCCGGGTTGTAGAAGATATTGTTCCAGACATAATCTGTCTCGCTGGGGTTGCCAATTTGCATTTCTTCACAGTCATAGTTGTCATGAACGCGGTTATCGTGAATGTAAAAGATGCCTGTTCCCTGAGGAATCAAAGTTTCAATGCAGTTCGCATGAATGGTGGGGTCAGGAGATTCACCATTTAAGGTGATCTCGTTCCATCCAAACTCTCCGGCAATCGTCGGCTTGTAGGCGTTCGACTGGCACTTAAAGATACTGTAGGTGATGTTCGTCATTGCGAGATTGCCGCCTGGCAGCGTGCCGTTACCTGAGGTGCTCGCGCAGTTATTCGCTACATTGTGCGTCATCAGGCAATGTGGGCATAGTGGGCTTCCGAAAACGAATACAAGGGTATCCGTGTCATTGCTCGAACTTGAGCTATACGCTCCCATCTGCCAGTCATGTTCGTAAGAATTGCTGACCGTGACGTAATCGGCGTTGTTGACCTGCCACAGAGAGTTACCTCCGTAGCAGGATCCTTCTGCGTCATTGTGGTAATAGAGATTCCGCATCTCGACGAAGTCTAAGGTGATGTAGGAAGCGTTGAAGGAGATGAACATGTTGCCGCCTACACCGAGACATCCGGAAGTAGATCCTCCCATTTGTGTGGGAGTGCTGGAACTGGCAGATGTATGCCCATCGAATACCGGACGGTTCCAGGCTGTAGGGCAGTTCGTCGTGTTGTACCAGGTTTGGTCTACCGTAATCGTTACAGGGCTGCCGCTCGAACCGCCATTATTGAATTGAATAGGGAAGTTACTCGTTCCTGGTGTGTTGTACCAGACATCGCATCCCTTGAGGATAAAGGTGTCAGCGGCCACAGCTTTATAACTTCCGGGTGTCCCCGTTGCAGCCGGCATGCCTGGAAGATGCGCCCACGGCGCGGTTTTACTGGTTCCATTGTTGGAGTCGGCGCCACTCGTCGAGACGTAATAGGTTGTCGCAGAAGCACTTGCGGCGAAGAAAGCGATCAGCAGCGCCAATGCTGGAGTGAGCCACGCCGAGGTTACAAAGAACCGTTTCATGTTGTTTCTCCTATCCGCTTTGTTTCCTTACCCAAGATATCTGGCGCGGACAAAAGGCCACTACTGGCCGAACGTCCAGAAGATAGACAGGTTGCAAGTACAGTATCCTTTGCCAGACCACGTGTGCGTCGAGAGCATATTTGAAATGCAGCCAATGAATTTGAAAGTAAGAAGCGGATAGCGATATCCAAATCGCGAATTTCCATATGGCTATCGGAGTAACCGGAATTAGCGATTTGGACCTGTGAGGTTTGAGCCGGAGCTGCAACACGCTGGGAACATTTCCGAACTGGCGACCACCCGGGAGTGGTCGCGTGTCGGCTTGAAATCCAAGACTGAGTATGGATCCGCCGGGACTTTGTAGCTGTTCACAATTAGACAGAAACTTATCCTGAGGATCATTATTATCGCTATCGATAGAATGCATGGCGGCTATGTCCCTTGTGCAGTCGCTGCACACGTTCGTACGAGCGGGCCTTTGACGGAAATTCCGGCTGAGTCCTTCCAAAAGGAGAATCATCATTAATGGCCAAATTAACCGCTGTTGCGAGAAAAAAACTTCCGAAATCGGATTTCGTGGAAAAAAACACAAGAAAATATCCGATTCCTGATGCCGCTCATGCTCGAGATGCTTTGGCAAGGAGCTCGGGAAAACCGGAACAAGCCTCAGTCGTCGCCGCAGTTAAGCGAAGATTTCCCAAAATAAAAATAACAAAAGCAAAGCGGTAACCTCGCCCAACACTCTTACTCGGTTGAGAGCACCTTCGCGCACACGCGATGGGAGCGTGTCGCTTCTCCTCCTTCCGAGCGGTCCATGGTATTTTATTGGGAAAATGGTGCGGCTGGGGCGACTCGAACCCCCGACCTCGTGCTTCGCCAGCACGCGGTCCTTACAGAACTTGTGTCTCTCTTTTCTGTAAGCGATTGGCAGAGCAGGCAAATCAAAGCATAAATTCGTCCCGGTAGTCTTCCATAAGGACAATTTCTCCAGCAAAAGACAGCCAAAAGTCTACCAGAAGTCTACCAGGGCAATCCCTCGATCGAGCTTGGAGTGCATTTCGAGAATTGCGTCATAATGCGGCTTCAGTGTTTGCCAAACGTCCAGCGTTCGAGCCGGAATATCATTCCACGCCCCTCGATCGCCTCGGCCCCCGTGGTTGGTTCGGCCATGCGGCACAGCCGTCTCGATTGCGTTGCGAACACCCTTCAGATTTTCCGGGAGGTCGCGCGCGTTGAGATCCGTCGGTACGGCCATCATTCCGCAACCGATGTCCACACCCACGGCAGCCGGAATAATCGCGCCCTTGGTCGGAATCACGCTACCAATCCTGGCGCCTACACCCCAGTGCACATCAGGCATCGCGGCAACCCATTTGAAAACGAACGGAATCTGCGCGACATTGACGAGCTGTTGGCGCGCCTGGACCTCTAAGGCTACGCCCTTGGTCCACGCCTTGATGGGCACGCCCTTCTCAGGAACGATAACGTTGTAAGTTGTCTCGGACATTGCCGCTCTCCTTCATTTCAGGAATTTTTTTTCCCGTGAGGCGCGGAGCGATTGATCCTCCGCGCCTCGCTCGATTCGCGACTCCTAGATCGCTCGCGAACTTGCTGATCGAGGAATGTAAACGTCATATTTCTCTTCGGCGATGCGGGCGGAATGTGGCTGCAGACAGGATTGGAAGCCACAGCTAATGTCCGGATACCAGGCCAAGCCACAGTCATCTCGGATGATGTGAATTATGAGATCAGAGAAGTCGTTGCCGTTACCGTATCGACATCCCGATGAGCCACGGAAGCATCATGCCGATTGCGAGAAGCGCAACGGCAATCCAAAGCGGCGGTCGGCCGCCTTTTCCAATTCCGTGAATGACGGCAACGATAAGCGCAACCAGTGCGAAAACAAATGTAATTAGAGGAATCACAGTGCGTGCCTCCTTGTGATTGTGGATCGTATCACTGCGCCCCGTCGAATACACATCATGGAGTCAAGTCCCGAGACTTATCGGGACTTGGCGATCAAAGAAGTGGAGGGTGTTCTAGACGCGAGTCAACCGACGAGTAATGACCGAATCCACCTGCTGCCTATTTGACCTGGTGTTCTAAAGTGAACAACATTGCCGCAGCCAGGGTGTCAGACTAAGTTGGAATGAAATTTACCAAAGGTGAGCGCTATGCCGGGATTTTGACGTTCACGGCCGTGGGTTTACCGGGAGATTGCTGATCATGGCTAAATTATGGACTCGCATGGGTCTGACCACCGCGCTGGCCGGAGGCTTGATGCTGGCCGTGGGGGCTCCTGTTAAGGCGGATCGAGACTGGGGCAAAAGTTGCCGCGACAGGCTCGAAGCAGATCGGGTCAGGATCGATAAGGATGCGGCAAAGCACGGCGAAAACAGCCGGCAGGTGGCCAGCGACGTACAGCGCATGGACAACAACCGCAAGTGGTGCAGCGGCCACAAGGCCGACTGGGATCACGGTCGGTTCGACATAGGCATCTACATACACAAATAAACCAAGGTACGGAAGAATTTCTCGGGGGCCAAATGGCATAAAATTGGCCCTTTTTTTTCCCTTTGCCCGCGCAGTGTCCAATTGGCAAGTCAGTGGCCTCAATATTTGGCTAGTTCCTGAGAAAGGTCTCATCGGAATTTAGTCCGAAGCCAGCCGGGGCACAAAGCCATATTCCGATAAGACGACGTCCTTATCGCTAACTGGGAATTTCGCAATCCCCATATTCCGAAGTCACCGCTTCACGGAACTTGGCACTCCTTCCGGCCCGGTCAGCGCAAAGTAAGTCTACTCACTTGTCGATCGGCAAAACCGACAACGCATTCCGGGAGATTTCTTCGGATTCAGGTCTTTGAGTTCAGAGAATATCCTGGCGTACGTGTCCTTCGTTCGAGCCACTATTTCCCAGTAGTCGTCATGGCTAATGTGAAGGAAGAAATCGTTGCTGCCATTGAATACTACATAGGCGTCCCAACCATACACAAAGCAAGGCACTAAGAATGCAGTTAGTTCAACTAATTCGTCATCTCTAAAAAAGCGTCCGCTTGCGGTTTGTCGGGAGCGGTTCTCACCGAAGTCTTGCCTCTTTTTCTCGACCAGCTTCCACTCTGATTTTACAAGTTGCGGACTCCCGATTGTTGAGAGCGTAATCTATAACGTCGCACCGTAGAACAATGCCTCGTCGTTGATTCCCATCATTGCGGCGACCCGTGCGAAATACGAGATTCTCAATGAGGTCTCGGGGAACTTCAACGCGAAGCAGTTCGCACCGGGGTCTGCATAATAAAGACTCGTACCGTCCGCCCGTATGCCGTGGCTGCATGCGCCACCTGCGAGAAACGTCAGGACTTCGGCATCTGTGGCAACTTGCACCACATCTCTCCTCAGCTAATTTTCGTTGCATGATTAGGCAAATAAGGAAGGGCGGCCGAATGTCGCCCTCTACTCAGGACCATTTTTTGGGCAGGCAACGGTCGCCGTACTAGTCTGAAATGCAAAGAACTGCGCGTCGAATTGACCGTTATCGGATCGAAAACCGACAGGTCCATTGAATTGGAAAGCGGAGGAATCCAGTTCAGCTTCCCAAGCCAGTTGTCCGTCGGCGAGGACGCTAAGCTGGGTTCCGGTTAACTCTGCACGCAGGGAATGGGCGCCGCCAATCTTGAGAGCTGGTATCAAAATTGATTTCTCCGGAATTACATTGTGGTATCCCTTATTCAGGCACTCAGTAGAGGTGTGCAGTGACGGATTGCTCTTCACTGAAACAACAATCTGTGATACAGGAACAATCCGCCACATGACGTACACCAGGTTGCATGCATCTTCCGCTCGCATCTTCAGTCCAATTTGCGTGCGCACCGCGCCGGATTCGAGCGGCACCTGTTCCGTGGTTGGCCCAAGATAGCGGTAGAACAGTTCAGCCGTCTGAGGAGAACTAAAACCAAGAACTGCTCGCGTCCTCGGATCTTCAATACCCAGGTTGCCCGGCGATAATTCCTTAACGCTGCCCTCGGTTACACAAAGATATCGCAGCTGAATTTGCTGCCAGGTTTGCGTGGTGCTGGCAATCGGAGCCCAAAATAACGCGGTTATTACCATCAACAGCAGGGCGATGCTCAGCATCGCGCCTCGCTGTTTCATCTCGTGTCCGCGTAAATCGTTAGAGGATCCCAGTCGCGGAAGCTGGCCTTGATCTTTCGTATCCACACTCATTCTTTTACTGTAGGTGATTGCATTTTCCGCAGCAACTGTACTACGGTCCAGTATGTGATCGTCTGCACACACCAAAATCGCGGTGATTGTAATCTGACTGCGTTATACGCCAGCCTCCGTAAGCCAATACAAGTCCTTTAGTCGCCACAAAACTTTCATAAGCATCCGTTGGAAGATTGCGCTCGAACTGGGATTTTAGCGAGCCATAAATAAACACAGATTTCACGAGACAATTCATGAGGCATTTGTGTTAGATTAATTCCTGTTAAGGAATTTTACGTGAGCGGGCGTTCGTAATGGGTGCAGTAATATCGCCGGCGGCATTAAAGGGCCCTCCCCCTTTTTGAATTGGTTGCTGCGGTGGTAGCTTAATTCTCGGCCATTTCGGTCCTCTGTTATTTCGGTGCAAATCAACTCCGATCCCCCCCGGAGAATTGCAAATCTAAAACTTACAAGAAGTTCAATTTCTGGAGGCGACGTTGTCATTAACACAATTAATTGGTCCACCGAATTCCGCAGAAAGGTCCATTATTTGCCAACCCACCATCGAAGGAATCAGCTACCCCCAAGTAAGATCCTATGGACGGCCGCTGCTCGCAAATGTAGCGGCTAAATTGTTAGTGCCTGTTTACCGTCTAATAAGTATCGTGATCCTTTCTTCGATTCTGATTGGATTGGCTTCGTACCTGTTGCTGACCCTCTTTTATTTTTTCAATCAGAGCTGGATTGAGCCTCGTATTATTTCTCCCACGGACGCACAGGTCTTGGCGCTGAACGGTCAACTTTCCCAAGGCACCCTGTTGCGCGAGCAACTGGCGGCGCAGAGAATCGATTTGCTGGTGAAACTGCGGGATGCCACGCGGAAGGCGACGGACAGCAATCAATTTCAGAAGGACGTGAAGCAGACCGCGAAGCAAGTGGTGAACGACAATCTCAATAAACTGGCCAGCGTGCAGGATGTGGATCGTTCTTTCAAGTCCGAGGCCCCGCAGATTCTCGAGTCTGACAAATCCTTTACCTCCACGGCGCTTGCTGAGGCAGAGAAGCTGTATAAGGCGCAACTCATCAGCGAGGAAGAATGGATCAACCGCAAGACGCAGCTTGCTCAGCTTGGCGTATCGGCTCTCTCGCTCAAGCGCAGCTCCGCTGAACTTGACGGAGAGAAAGATGTGTTGCGGCGCGAGATCGATTCGTACAGCACGCTTGTTGCTCCCGGTGCCAGTAAGGACGGGCTAAACTCGGACGTGCTGCAAGCGAAGCGACAGCTGAATAGTTCCCAGCTCGACGAAGCTAATGCGAAGGATTTGGCTGACGCCTTGTATCAAGAGCTGTCGATGACGGATGACGCAATCGCGCGCCAGGATCGGCTGCTGCTCAGCATTCACAATATTCCGTACTTGAGAGCCGCGGAACAAAAGCTAACGATTGGGTTCGTGCCGTACAGCAATGCCGGCAGGACGAGTCCCGGTACTCCGATCTATGGATGCTCCTTAGGAATTTTATTTTGCCGGCAGGTTGGCCGGGTCGAGGAAGCCCTCGACGGCGAAGTGGTCGACAAGCATCCCTTCTTCAGTAAGGACCTGCGAGGGTTACTCGTTCGCGTTGAAATTAAAGATGCGAAATGGGACCGCACGCAGGTACTCTTCTTGGGTAAGGCTCCACTGTTGTTCTAACTCTGAGAGGCCAAGAAAAAATATGAATAGATGCTTTGTTGTACTATGCGTGGTGTTTGGTCTGACGCTGCCTGTTTCGGCTCAGACCAAGACAACCTTCGACCGTCCGGTGGGTGGCAGTTCGCCCTATCTGAACCCACCAGCAGCCGTCGATTACTGCAAATATGTTTCGGGAGTGGCAACGTCCCAAGCGGATATTCTCAAGAGCCCCGTGCTGTTCGCTTCACTGGGTAGTGCGTCGGCGGAAATTCTTCCTTCGGAGTTATCGTCGACTACGTCCGTGGCCAACCGCACTCGTTTTTTTGGCGGCGCCAGCTATAGCCTCGGAAACGTAATGCGCGGTGAGGCCTTAAAACATGAGGCGCGGGCCGACTGCGAGCAGTACGAGATTACTTCGGGTTTGGAAGCCTTTCTTCAGGAAAACTGGGAAGCACTCACTTCGGATGCATTGGACGCCCGCGCACAGGTGCTGCGAGATGCATTGGTGCAAGCGAAGGACATTTTGGGACGCTCGCAAAAACTGTTGGAAGCCCACGTGGCGACCTCGCAGGAGTATCATGCGATGCAGTTGCGGAACGACGAATTGCTGCAGATTCTCGAACAAACGGATAGTGACATGGGAAAAGCCGCCAAAAGCGAGTCCTTGGCGCTGTTGCCGCTCCACGAGATGTTGAAAAAGCAGCAGGATTTGCTGACGCGTCAAGAGGTCGAGCAAGGCAAGTCCCGTGAAGCCGGCACATGGGACATCAGCGCAACCGCGGGCGGGCAACGGATCATTAATGCAGGCCAATCGAGCCCCTATTTTGCCTCTGTCACGTTGAGCGTAAATCCGGGCCGGTTGTGGCAAACAGGCGCCGAACGCCGCGCTACCGAAGGTTTTCATCGTTGGATTCAAGAGGATCCCACCGGTCCATCGGTGCGCACCTACATGCTTCTCAATCATTTTGTCGCGATCCAGACCGCCGAGGCAAAACGGCTCCACGAGACCGAGACTCTGATGGCGGATCTGGAGCAACGTTTGGAGTCTGTGCGCGCGATAGAAAATGATAAAGTGCAATCGTACGAAGACTATGTTTGGTTCGACTACATCAAGATCAAAGCGGAACACGCCTATCTCGTCGCTCACTTAAAAGATTTGGCGACAGTGGCGGGAAAACCACAGTCATGATTTACTCTTGGCGTTACCTCATTGTCTTTTATTTGTCCCTTTGGGGGAGCAGCCTTATGTCGTCAGGCATACCGGCAAATAATCCTGCAGAGCAATTCTGCATTACGGAGGGTCGTATAATCCCTTCAGAGGGCCAATGGATGAGGGTCGATTCAACCAAGATGCGAGCGGTGCTCGGCTTCGCCAGCAAGCCTGAAGCGGAGTTGAAGTTTCGCTACCTGGGAGAAACTGAGGATCGTTCTAAACTTCTATCCGGCGGGGAACGCACTCAAATCGGTCTGAAGCTCAAGGCGCAGGATGACTGCAACGTGGTATACGTCATGTGGCGAATCAGCCCGGTTTCAAGCCTCGTGGTGTCCGTTAAGAGCAATCCCGGCCAGCACCGGCATTCGGAGTGCGGAAATTCAGGGTATACGAACATACGTGGCAAATTTAGCGGGACGGTTCCGAAAATGGTGGAGGACAGCGAGCATTCCCTGCATGCCGTCCTGAATGGGTCTTCTCTCTCGGTGGATGTCGATGGCGCGCCGACATGGGAAGGAAATGTAGGGGATGATGCCATGCACTTTGATGGACCGGTAGGATTACGCTCTGACAACGCGCGGGTTGATTTTCAATTTATTGCGCATCCGGCGAGCGGCGCTTTTGCCTGTGACAAGAATCGGACGGAGTAACACCTTGCTCATACTGACCGCATCGATATTCGTGTTCCTGGTTTTTTTTAACCGTTACATCTTAGGGAATTTCCTGCGTCGAGTCCGAGCAAAGAGTTTCCGGGTGCCAGCCTCATCGTTTGAACCTCAAGTCACTGTTATTGTCCCGATGTATAACGAAGGCAGAGCCATATCGCAAACCGTACTCAGCATCATGAATCAAAATTATCCCTCCGAAAAACTGCGGCTTATCGTAGTGGATGATTGTTCGTCCGATGATAGTCTGGAATGGGTTTGCTCGGCGGCCCGGCATTCACCGGATCGCGTAACGATTTTGAAAAATGACAGGAATGTTGGCAAGCGTCTCAGCATCCTGAATGCAGTGCGCAGAACTTCTGACGAAATTATTGTCTCCGTGGATTCGGACGTGGTGCTCGATCCCGAAGCCATCGGCTCCCTTATGAAAGGTTTCAGCGAACCGGCCATTGGCGCTGTCGGAGGCCGAATCCGTGTTCGCAATGCTTCGCAGAACTGGTTAACCTGCCTCCAGACGATCAAATATTATTTCGCTTATGAATACTTTAAGAATATTGAACTCGCCTACCACTCGATTCTTTGCCTCTCGGGCTGCCTGACCGCGTATCGCCGGTCGATTCTGGTGGATTTGGAGCCAGTGCTCGAAGACCGCAACATTTTAGGGATTCCGATTAAGTACGGCGAAGATCGATTCCTGACCAGGCAAGTCATCAAAGCGGGACACGAAACTTTTATGACGCATGACGCAATATGCTGGACGCTGGTCCCGAATACATTCAGCAAATATTGGTCGCAACAATTGCGCTGGCGCCGCTCTGTGCTCATCGATTTCCTGTGTGGGTTGAGCCATAGCTGGAAACTGCATCCACTCGTCGTACTCAACTACGCGGCCATTTTCGCGATGCTGATTGGCTACCCACTTTTGATTGCGCAATCGCTGGCAAACGGGATTTTTTTGCCGCTCGCGACCTTCCACATTATGGTACTTGCCCTTCTCGGCTCCATCTACTGGTTCGGTACTCGTGGATGGCCAAGGAACGAACGAGTTCATCCGCTTTGGTTTCTGCCAATGGCATTTGTTTTGCCCACGATTTATTTGATTCTTACGCCACTCGCGATCTTCACCCTGGATTCCAGCAGTTGGGAAACGAGAAAGTAGCGCGCGGTCCGAAATACGCTTGCGAGCTTGCTCATTCACTTTCGCGCGCTTGCAGCGGTCGTATGGCATGAAACGTGACAATCCGATGCAAGGATTCTGCCGGGTGATAGGATCAAAAGATTTCACACGGCATTTAAACAATTGTTTGTGTTAGATTAGTCGAGAAAATTTTTGGAAGTCAGAGATCTTAAGCGAAGGGTACTGGTACTACTGTGCTTCGATCAATTGCTCTAAAAGAATCCTCGCTGTATGACCTGTTCGCTGTCGTCGTAAATTCGTTTCGTTCCATTCGTTCATTTCGGTCGCCTGTCATGCTCGTCAGCATCAATTCCGATCCCGACCGGAAAATTGCAAATCTGAAATTTACAATTAGCGCAATCTCCGCGCTGGAGGCAGCGCCGTCGTCCACTCAAAACATTGCAGCACGAAATCCCACGGACAGTCCCATCATTTACCAACCGACTATTCTTGGAGTCAGCTATCCCCCGGTAAAATCTTATAGAAGGCCGCTGTTCGCTACGATAGCGGCTGCATTGGTCGTGTCCGTATATCGTTTGCTCAGTATCGCGATTCTATCGGCAATCTTGATTGGATTAGCTTCGTATCTGGCCCTGACCCTCTTTTATTTTTTCAATCAGAGCTGGATTGAGCCTCGTATTATTTCTCCCACGGACGCACAGGTCTTGGCGCTGAACGGTCAACTTTCCCAAGGCACACTCGTCCGCGAACAACTGGCGGCGCAGAGAATCGATTTGCTGGTGAAACTGCGGGATGCCACGCGGAAGGCGACGGACAGCAATCAATTTCAAAAGGACGTGAAGCTCACCGCGAAGCAAGCGGTGAACGATAATCTCGGTAAGCTGGCCAGCGTGCAGGATGTTGACCGTTCGTTTAAGTCCGCGGCCCCGCAGATTCTCGAGTCTGACAAATCCTTTGCGTCCAATGCACTTGCAGAAGCGGATAAGTTGTACCAAGCCCACCTCATCAGCGAAGAGGAATGGATCAACCGCAAGGCGCAGATTGCTCAGCTTGGCGCATCGGCACTGTCCCTACTGCGCAGTTCTGCGGAACTCGACAGCGAGAAAAATTTGTTGCGGCGCGAGATCGATTCGTACAGCACGCTCGTTGCTCCCGGTGCCAGTAAGGACGGACTGAATTCGGATGTGCTCCAAGCGAAGCGGCAGCTGAATAGTTCGCAGCTGGACGAAGCTAGTGCGAAGGATTTGGCCGACGCTTTGTATCAAGAGCTGTCGATGACGGATGACGCAATCGCGCGCCAGGATCGGCTGCTCCTCAGCATTCACAATATTCCGTACTTAAGAGCCGCGGAACAAAAGCTGACGATCGGATTTGTGCCATACAGCAACGCAGGCAGGACGAGTTCGGGAACACCGATCTACGGATGCACATTGGCCGTATTATTTTGCCGAAAAGTTGGCCAGGTTGAGGAAGTCCTTGACGGCGAGGTGGTCGACAAGCATCCCTTCTTCAATAGGGAACTCCGAGGTTTACTCGTGCGCGTTGATTTTAAGGATACGAAATGGGACCGCGCGCAGGTACTCTTCTTGGGTAAGGCGCCACTGTTTTTCTAGCATTAAGAGAAGCCAAGAAAAATCGAATGAATGCTTTTTCGGCATGGCCAAGTCGTGCAAGCAGTTGCTGAATGTTGAGATCGAAAAGGAGTGTTTATGTACCCTGAAGAATTTGTTCGGCCAATGCGCCAGGAACTAACCAGTGTTGGTTTTCGCGAACTACGTACGCCTGAGGATGTGGATGCCACTCTTAAACAAGAAAAGGGCACTGTCCTGGTGGTAGTGAATTCCATCTGTGGATGCGCCGCAGGCAAGGCCCGTCCCGCAGTTGCTAAAGCGCTCTCTCATCGCGTACGTCCGGAAATTCTGGCTACAGTCTTCGCCGGGCAGGATCGCGAAGCCACGGATCGCGCGCGAAGTTATTTCACAGGATACGCGCCATCTTCTCCTTCGATTGCCTTGTTACGCGACGGCAAGGTGGCGTTCATGCTGGAGAGGTCTAACATCGAGGGTCGCGATCCCGCCGCTATCGCCGAGGATCTTGCGAATGCCTTCGATCAGTTCTGCGCGCCTGCCAGCTCGGCCCACCAGTAGCTGGATCGTTATATTCCACTGCCTATGGGAGCGCCCACATTCCGAGAACGCCTTACTCCGTGGGACTTGGCGCGACCGTCATGCAATCCTCATACATTGTGCAGGTAAATGACACCAATGGTGCCATGTCGTATGTGCCGATATCTAGGTTTTGCCCATCTGTTTGTAAAAAGCGAGAACATTTGCTACGCATTCGTCGGCATTTGCTACGGCCACATGGTAAGCGTCGCTGCTTAATACCAACAATCTTGCATTCGGAATTTTCGATTTGTAATGAAGAACTGTTTCCACTGTTTGCAATGCGCTTTGATCGGAGGTGATGATCAGCGTGGGCGCGGTGATATGCGGAAGAAGGTCACCTACGTTGATCGACCCAAGCAAGGTCTCCATTTGTCGTTTTGTTTCCGGACGCATGTCGTCCCTCATCTTGTCAAAATATGCGATTTCTTCAGGAGTAGCTGCTGAGCCAAGCCTTAGTTGCTGTGAGTTCTGTTCGACTTTGGGGCTCAGCGCGGTAAACGGACCGCTTGCCACGACCACCGAACGTGTTCGCTGCGGATAAGTCGCCGCAAATTGCATCGCAATTCCGCCTCCTGTCTTGGCGCCCACAATGTGCGCTGATCGGATTCCAAGTGAGTCAAGAAAATCCGCCACAAACTTCGCGAAATTCGGGAGGGAAAATTCAAAATTAAGAGGCGCTGTCGAACTTCCGAACCCGGGAAGATCGGGCCGAAACAGGCGGTAATGTTGAGCCATTACCGGCACCCAGCGGTACCAGATTTCATTGGTCTCCAAATTGCCGTGGAGGAGCACGACAGGGTCGGAGTCCAGCCACGGCGCACCCAGCCACTCTTCTTTGTAGTGGACAGAAACTCCTGAATCCAGCGAGGCTGTGAACCCCCCGCGTTCATTCGTGCGCCCGGGTCTCGCCTTGTCCTCTGCCGCCGCCCCCATTGCCCGCGAAATTGCTGGGAGTCCAGCCGCGCCCAGGCCCCACATAACCAGGCCTCTTCTGGTCGGTTTCGATAATGAGCTCATGTTTTTTGATCCTCCCGTTATGCCTGACTCTGGATCACTCAAGCTGAAAATTTCGATTTCGACTTTAACTTTGCTCAAGTCATATTCAGACCGACCAATCGTATCAAGTTCCCATCACCCCGGCCACAATTGGGTGACAACCATTGACTCGGTTTGGATAGAAAACAATCGGATCCTGTTCAATCGTGGAACTACAAATCAGTTCGGTCAAATCCTTCAGGAATTTTCTCAGGAGCGAATTTGGCCAATTCGGTTACAGGCCATATTTCGATAAGACGGGCCGGCTCAATAGGTCATCACAATGCTATCTCGAGGTTTTTTTGCCGGAGTTTGAAACCCAAAGTTTTTCGCAGACGCTGAGTTTGACTCTGCGCCACGTCGTCAAGTTCTGCTTGTGAGTAGCAGGCTCGGCCGCTTTTTCACGAAAAGATTTATATCAGATGGTGTTGCGTCGACCGGTTGAACCGGCAGGGCTTATCGGAATGTGGTGCTCAGTACCCGGTGAAGGTGAGTTGACGCCAAGTCTTTAGGCCGCACGAAGGTTCTCACGGCGCCGGGGCTCGCTTCCCCCTGGGCGACTGGATGGAACAGACGGAACCGAAATCTGGCAAATGTCAGACGGGATCAGTTACTCTCATAAGCGCTAAAGACGAACAAGGAGGATGTATGAATAAGATAATAGCACTCGCGGCTGTCCTGATCCTTTGTGCTCCTGTGATGGCCAAAGAGAATCCAGCCGACTATCCCTTAAAAGCACACGTAGTTTCGGTGGTAACCCCTAAGGACGGTCCGATCTCGGGACCACCGTTGAGATGCGCGCCCCCCCGGCTAGGGGAAACCATGATTCAAATCGGCAACGTGCTGTACACGACTGAGTGCAGACACAAAGAAATCGAAGTTGGGCAAGACTATCCGGCCCAACTGTACGAAAAAAGCATTTCCTTGTTGTTTAACGATAAGGTCATTTCCTATCGGGTGCGCGGAAAGCAAGAGGTCGTTAAACCGTAACCGTATCGCTAGAGCGCCCAGAAGCCGTCCCAGCCGAAGCCCACGAGGAAATACTGGACGAATGGTCCAACAAACGGCTGCGCCGACAAACCGGGGGCACGTTTCCCAAGTCCTGATAAACGGCATTATCAGCAACTGGGATTTTAGACGATTTTATCAAATTCTCCCATCCCGCAGCCTCTAGGCATTCGGTGCTGCTGTCGCATATGGCGCGGAACACGGTGCGAATGCGCGGAGGGAATACCCGTAGTGTCCGTTTCCGAAACGGTAACCTCGCGTTCTGGTCCTCTCACAGCTCTGAAACTTGGCATCGGGGAAGCCCAAGGCGCGAGTTTGCTCGCCACAGTTGGGATGCGGCACTGGCGGATGTGGCATCTTGATTCCGGGCTTCCGTCTACCAGCCTGTCCACCAGAATGTTTCCTCTTGAGATCCTACCCTCGTAATCCGTGCCCTTGAAACGCGCGCTCTATATCTCTAAACGTCTTCCCTCAGCTAAAACAATCCTAAAACAATGGTCCGAATGAGCACACCACGATCAGAGCCTAAGCTCTGGGACTCCCATTTTTATTGGAGAAAATGGTGCGGCTGGGGCGACTCGAACGCCCGACCTCGTGCTTCGGAGGCACGCGCTCTATCCAGCTGAGCTACAACCGCGCATACCATTTATATCATGCGTTCCGGGTTCCGTGCAGTCTTGGCCTTAGTTTTTAATTCGAAGGATACCGCTTCGTGAATGTGCTCAGTGAAGCGTCATTTTGAGGGGTGAATTGTTCCGCCAGTTCTTGTAGCGCCGCCGCGCCGCCGGCAGGTTTCTCCTTGCGTAGCACCCCGAAAAAAATCGCCGGCAAGATGCCGGCGCCACTCATGCGGGCTGTGCGGTTGCGATACCTGAATCCGCATTCGGCAGCAAAAGGTTTCGAGTTCTCTTACTCAATGCCTTCGGCCACGATGGAACGTCCGTGGACCTTTACGTCAATCGCAAAGGGAGGCCGGAGGCTGCCGCCTTGCACGATTTGCCCGCGCGCCCAAGTGCTGCCGTCAATGGTTCCTACTTTTAAGGGATCGAAGACAGTGGAGTCGCATGGATTTACAACCATGGGATGGATGGCACGGAATCGATAGGTCGAGGCAAGCGCGGCGAGGTTCGTCACGTATTCCAATTTGCAGTTGCCATAAGGCGCTTGCAGGGAGAACGCCCAGAGTTCTCCGTTGGGCAGCCGCATGACCATCGCATCGATGTTTTCATGCGTGATCGGCTTTACGAAGGTGAATTTTTTCGCGGCCCAGGGTTTGGAAAGCTCTTCGACCGTTCCCGCCACGCTCGGCCCTTCATGAACTGACTGTATTGGACTTGGGAAGCTAGCCGTTGGAGCGGGCAAAGTTTGTTCGGGAATTTCCGGATTCATGGATGCATTGCTTGAAGCTCGCAATTTATTTCTGGACCACCAGAAGGCCGCAGCGATTATCAACAACACAACTGCGGCGATTGCCAGGATTTGAGGCAATCTATTATCGCTGGAATTGTTTAATCCCTGAGTGGCGTGGCGAGAGCCGTCGCTCACACCGGGAATTCGCGGCATTTCGGGCTGAAACGGATTGAACTTATTCTCTCCGGAATTTTCGGGGGGAGCGGTCGGACGTTTAACGATGAGGTTCGGTGACATAAGCTCTTAAAATTTTCTCATGCGAATTACGGTGCCATTGCTTTCGTGGTGCACTTCATCCATCAGCTTGTGGATCAACAAAATCCCGCGGCCATGTTCGGCATGCAAGTTGGAATCGTCCGTGGGTGAAGGGATGGAAGCGGGATCAAACCCGCTGCCTGGATCACGAACAACAATCAAAATGCCATTCTCTCGATCGCCGGTTACGGAACATTCAATTTTTTTGGCGGGATCAGCTTTGCAGCCATGCAGAACTGCATTCGCGAGAGCCTCGCGCAGCGCCAACTCGATTTCAAATTCTTTGCCCGCCGCGTATTCCAATTCGCTGACGAGGCGCATGACCCAGCCCACTACAGGCGAGATGGCTGTTATATCGGCGGGTAGGCTAACCTCAAAGTGCGCCGAAGACGTCTGCCCGTTCGTTGAGCTTTTTGAATTCATGCTTTTCTTTGTCATGCACGGCAAGGCGGGCAGTTCACGCCGAACTTTAAAGGTTGCATTCGAGCCAGTTACAAAACTGCCTGATCCCATTTTGGACCCGAGTGCACCCCCTTACAAGTAAACGGAGAAGCTTGCGTTCCGCATAGGCACCCCGTCGAAAGCGTTACTATTTTTCGACGGCGCATTGGATTTCGCTACGAATTTGTTCGTTTAAATTCGCAATCGCCAGAATTAATTGCAATAAACTGGAACGCAATGAATCGTCTAATTCGCCGGACTCAGTTCCCAGCGACTCAACAATGAAATCGACCTGGCTCAGCATCCAATTGCGTGAATCGCTGTCAATTTTTTCACCACGATTCGCCAGTTCTGCGATCGTGTCCAGGCGATAATTTGATTGGCAAAGATACTCTTCCATCCACAGATTGTTTTTGATGCCGCCGCAGGGTAAATCAATTACCCAATCCTGAAAGTCAGGATTGTCATCGGATATCTGCATGAGATGCGCCTCCATTTCTATCCTGCCCCCACCCACTAGGGAGCAAAGCGGTTGCCAATCGGTAAATACGCCCATGTATTTGATTAAAGCAGGGTATGGACGCAGAAAGCGGAAAAAGAGTTTTGAGTAGGGGGTGCAACGTGTAGAATCTATCCTTGTTGTGGAAGTTAAGGATGTGTCACGAAAATGGCTTAATTTCTAGGGTATACGTGCTGAGCACACGTAAGGTCATTAAATCAAGTATTGACTTGCCCCGAAACGGTTCACGAATTAGCATGTACACGATGTTTGACTTAGTACGAAGGTGCGTCAGCCAAGGCCTTTGACATTGGGATTTCAGGAGGGTGATCGGTATGCGCAAGTTAACAATTCTATGCGTGGCGCTATTTTGCTTATCGCTAACCGCGTCAGCACAGGATGCCCCGGCGGCATTCGATACCGCCAGCCCCGCAGCTGAGCCTGCTCCCGCGCCACCGTCGCTGATTCCAGCGGACCGCGATCCGTGGCAAGTGGGGTTGGGATTTGATTACTTACACTTTAATGTTTTGGGCGTGCAGTTTAATGATTTTGCCTATAAGGCGGATGGCACCCGATATTTGAATAACTGGTTTGGCGTCGAGGGCACTGTAATTGCCGGATTCGGCCAAGTGAATGGCGCCCCAAAGACCGATGCAAAATCGATTTTTCTCGGCGGAGGGCCGCACATTTCCGTTTATAACAGCAGACACTTCGAACCCTGGGTCCATGTCTTAGTGGGTTGGGAGCGCTTGCGCTTTTCTCAGGGCGGTGCATTGGGCAGCAATTCCCATGCGGCATTTTATGCAGGTGGCGGAGTCGATTATAAAATTCGCGCAACCCGCTTGTTCTGGCGCGTTCAGGGCGACTACATCGGAACGAACTTTGGACCGAAGGTCACGGCGAATTACTCGTTTGGCACAGGTCTGGTTTTTAACTTTTAAAAAAAACGACAATCGCTTTTTGGAATGGCCGGTATTTTGCGAGCACGAATCGCACTGTGCCGGCTTTTTTATTTTGTGACGAAGCTGTCCTGCCGGAGATGATTCAGAGGAATTTTCAATCTGAAATATTTCGTTTTGGTTCCGTTAAGCGGCCACGCCGTGGCACTTCTTGTATTTCTTTCCGCTTCCGCACGGACATGGATCGTTCCTGCCAACTTTAGCGCCTGCGCGTACAGGCTTGGGCGCTTCGGCTTGCGCGGCCGCTCCTGCTTGCAGCTGCATTTCCTGCTGTTGTTTGCGCTGGCGGCGCTCGATTTCCTTGGCTTCGTCTTCAGGGCGAGCTGGTTGCACGAGGAACAGATAGCGGACAGTTTCGGTATCGATGCGGCCCATCATGTCTTCGAAAAGGGTAAACGCTTCTTTCTTAAACTCGACGAGCGGATCCTTTTGTCCGTAGCCACGAAGTCCGATGCCTTCCTTCAAATGGTCCAGGGTCAGCAGGTGGTCTTTCCACTGCGTGTCCACGATATCCAGGATGATGCGCCGCTCCAGCCACCGCATCATTTTTTCGCCGAACAATTGTTCCTTTTCGGCGTAACGTTGCTTCACGCGATCGACGAGGGTGTCCGACAATTCCGCATGATTCATTTTTGTCGGATCTACCCCGGTAACCTTGATATCGATGCCGTATTGATTTAGAACCTCGGCGGCAAACGCCGTGACATTCCATTTTTCGGGATGCTCATTCGCGGGACAGAAATTTTCAACCAACTCACGGGCAATGTCTTCCGCGATTCCCAGCGCATAGTCTTTCTGCTCTTTTCCTTCCAGGGCCGAGCGGCGAATCGAATAAATTGTCTCGCGCTGCTTGTTCATCACGTCGTCATACTCAAGCAAGTGTTTGCGCGCCTCGAAGTTTTGCGCTTCGACAGCCATTTGCGCATTTTCAATGCGGCGGGAAATCAGCTTGGACTCGATGGGGACGCCCTCGGTCATTCCGAGGCGGTACATCAGGGCCTTGACGCGCTCGCCGCCGAACACGCGCAGCAGATCGTCTTCCAGGGAAAGAAAAAATCTCGATGATCCCGGGTCGCCCTGGCGACCGGCGCGTCCACGCAATTGGTTGTCGATGCGCCTCGCTTCATGGCGCTCTGTCCCAAGAATGTGCAGGCCGCCGAGAGCGATGACTTCATCGTGTTCGGTTTTGCATTGCGCCGCGAATTGGTCGTAAATCGGTTTCCATCGATCCGCGGGAACCTGAAATATTTTGCCTTCCTGTTGGAACAAAACCATGTTGGGAGATGCGACAGATTCTGCGCCATCTCCGCCGATCACGGCAGGCGCGGAAGTGTAGGGAATCGCGAGCTTTTCCTGCAGGCAATACTCCCGCGTCATTGCTTCCGGGTTTCCGCCGAGCAGAATGTCCGTACCCCGGCCAGCCATGTTGGTGGAAACCGTGACCGCGCCTTTGCGCCCTGCTTGCGAGACGACTTTTGCTTCGCGCTCGTGCTGCTTGGCGTTCAAAACCTGGTGGGGAATAGCAGCCTTTTTTAGCAGATTCGCCAAATGCTCCGACTTCTCAATGGAAATAGTGCCGACCAGCACCGGCTGGCCTGACTCATGAAGCTGCCGGATGCCGTGCGCGTAGGAATTGTCTTCCTGCATGATGCCGTTGACCACAGCTTCGTACTTTTCCCCGGCGGTGCGGTAGACCACGTCCGGAAATTCTTCGCGCTTCAGGTTGCGGTTCGTGGGAATCAATGAAACGTCCAATTTGTAAATCTTATTAAATTCGGTGGCTTCGGTTTCCGCCGTTCCGGTCATACCGGAAAGCTTTTTATACATGCGGAAATAGTTTTGAAAAGTGATGGTCGCAAGCGTCTGGTTCTCGCGTTCGATTTTTACGCCTTCCTTGGCCTCCACCGCCTGATGCAACCCATCCGACCAGCGCCGGCCCGGCATTTCGCGCCCCGTGAATTCATCGATGATAATGACTTCGCCATTTTTCACCACATATTCCACGTCGCGCTTGTACAGCGTATGAGCGCGCAGCGCCTGGTACACGTGGTGAATGGTTTCCAGATGCTCCGGGTCATACATGTTGGGCAAGCCGAGCAACTTTTCGGTCTTGCTCACGCCTTCTTCGGTCAACGTGGCGGTTTTGTGTTTTTCTTCCACGATGTAATCGATGTCCTGAATCAATTTCGGGATAATTTTGTCGATGCGGTAATACTTGTCGGTGGATTCTTCCGCCGGACCGGAAATGATCAGCGGTGTGCGCGCCTCGTCGATCAGGATCGAGTCGACTTCGTCCACAACTCCGAAGTGGTGGCCGCGTTGCACGCAGTCCGCCAGATCGAATTTCATGTTATCGCGCAGGTAATCGAAGCCGAATTCGTTGTTGGTGCCGTAGGTGATGTCCGCGCCGTAGGCCGCGCGCCGTTCCGCATCGCTCAGATCGTGAACAATCACTCCCACCGTCAAGCCCAGCGCGCGGTAGATGGGGCTCATCCATTCCGCGTCGCGCCGCGCCAGGTAATCGTTCACCGTGACGATGTGCACGCCGCGTCCCGTGAGCGCATTCAATACCGCGGGAAGCGTGGCCACGAGCGTTTTTCCTTCGCCCGTTTTCATTTCTGCGATCTTCCCTTCGTTCAGAACGATGCCGCCAATCAGCTGCACATCGAAATGGCGCATGCTGAGTCTTCGGCGCCCCACTTCTCGGACCAGAGCAAACGCGGGAACCAGCGCGGGAGCGAGCGCTTCCTTGCAACGCTCTTTAAATTCAGGATCTTCCAGGGGAATATCGCCGAGCTTTCCTTGAACCTGGGCTTTCAGTTGAATTATTTTTTCCAGAATTTCGGCATCGGTCAGTTTCTCAAATTCCGGGGCGAGCGCATTGATAGCGCTGACCAGCGGCTGAATTACTTTGAGGTCGCGCTCGTGCTTGGTGCCGATGAACCGGGCAACAACCCGGTCAATCAGGGTATCGACTCGCATCACAATCCTTCAGTATTCTTAGGAGTAAATTTCCTGCTCCAACTGCGGGCAAACGACCCGGCGTAGGGGATGCAGGTGCGCGCAGCATGAGGCCATCGTGCAGCGACACTTAAAAAAACATTGTACCCTGTCAGGCAATCGCCGTGCAAAGAGAGGTGCAGGAACCGTCCCTCAGTGAGGCAGCACTTTTCTGGGTGGAATAAATTCCGCCTACTCTAATCTTGCGATGAAAATAATGGAAATATCTTACCGACGGGCTGAACCCCAATCATGCAGTATGGAGATTGAGTCCCAAAGAGTTTTCTAAAGGACCACTCTAAAAGCGAATAGACGGAAAAAATTGCATAGTCGCGGGATGCCAAAGAGTAAGCGCTTATGCATGAAAATCACAGCCACGCACCCGCAAGTTATTGAGTCCTCTGAGGCTGTAGAGAAAACTGATAATTTTTAATGTTTGGCTCTAATACTGCCTCCATTTACACTTAAACGGATGCTGTCCGATATTGGTGTATGGGGAGGAAACTCAAAATTTACTCAAGGTAAAGATCTTTCGGAGCAATTTAGTCTAAGCCGCTTAAAAATCCTGACCAGTGCGGCTTATTCCCTAAAACAAAGAACAGAGGATGATCCATGCGCACGGCACTGAAAATGGTCCTGCCCCTTATCGTCAGTGTTGCAGTGGTTTCCGTGCTCTTTGCCTGGTATCAGGTGAGGACTGAAAAACGCAACCTGAGGAGCGATCTGTCTCGCAGATCGCAAATCCTGGGAGAAGGTCTGCAGGAGGGCGTGGAACCTCTATTAGGCCACGCGCCTGACAAGAACCTGCAGCGCCTGGTGGAGCGGTTCAACGACCGCGAGCATTTAATGGGCGTCGCGGTGTACGACGCGACAGGAGGGACGCTGTTCATTACCCCTGGAGTGGCGCCGATTTTCAGGAATTGGCCGGATATCGTGAAGGACGCGGCTCACAAAGACCAGGAACGGGATGAATTCGTTAGCGGAAAACGCCTCGATAGTTCAGGAAATAAAGATATTCCCGCGATGCACATTCACGCTGTGCCGTTACATAAGAATGATGAATTGGCCGGAATGCTGGCGCTATTTCAGGACACGAGCTATATCGATGTCCAGGTTGCGCACACACTTCGTGACTCTTTATTGAATGCGCTGGTCCAGACGGTCCTGATCGCGGGGCTGGCTCTTGTCCTTGTGAGATGGACGTTCACGGGGCCACTTAAGAGCACTGCGCATTGGCTCCGCACACTTCGCACCGGCGGCCCGAACGGCGCGAATGCCCCTCCTGGTTTGCCGCAGGGAGAAATTTTCGATCAGTTGCATCAGGAAGTCAGGCATCTCGCGCGCGACTTGAACACGGCGCGCGCCTCGGCCGAGGCGGAA
>Ga0182024_10005089_pt1 | contig 29693 bp, 26 predicted proteins | sample P32metaG_FD_120480 | JGI IMG/M metagenome (GOLD analysis project Ga0182024, IMG submission 120480) | Permafrost microbial communities from Stordalen Mire, Sweden - P3-2 metaG (Illumina Assembly) | ecosystem: Environmental > Terrestrial > Soil > Wetlands > Permafrost | place: Sweden: Stordalen...
CCCCGCGCCGCCTCGCCGATGCTCGAAGCGGCGTGGGTGCGACGATCGGCTTCGGCTCGGCATGCTATCAACCGACGGTCATACGATCGCCCCGGTCAAGGGGAGTGCAATACTCCGCGCCGATGGCCGAGCATCCGTTTCTCGAGCCCGCCCCTGAGACACCGATGCGCGTCGGGCGCGTCGCGGCCCCCCTCCGCGACCAGGTTCTCGAGATCGTCCGCAGCGCGATCCTCGACTTCCGCTACAAGCCCGGCCAGCGCCTCATCGAACGGGAGCTGATCGAGCAGATCGGGGTCTCGCGCACGACGATCCGCGAGGTCCTGCGCGAGCTCGACGCCGAGGGCCTGGTGACCACGATTCCCCAGCGCGGCGCGATCGTCGTCGTTCCCACGCCGGAGGAGGCCGCCGACCTCTACGACGTGCGCGCGTCGCTCGAGGCGCTGGCGGCGCGCCGCTTCGTCGAGCGCGCCTCCGGCGAGCAACTTGGCGCTCTCCGCGAGGCGGTCGATGGATTCGAGGCCGTCGTGCGCGAGCACGCCGACACACTGACGCTCCTGCGGGCCAAGGACGCGATTTACGACGTCCTGCTCGACGGCGCCGCCAGCCAGGCGATCCGCTCGATCCTCGGCGGGCTGCAGGCGCGCGTGCGCATGCTGCGCGCGGCGTCGCTATCTCAGCCGGGGCGCCCGCAACGCGCCGTCGAGGAGATGCATCGCCTCTACGACGCGGTCGCGGCGCGCGACGGCGAGGCCGCGGCGGCTGCCTGCGCGGCGCACCTCGACCAGGCGGCCAGGACCGGAATCGATGCCGTCAAGGCCGCATCGGCGGCCGCCGCGCAGGCTGAAGCGCTCGTCACCTAGCCGGCGCCGAGGGCCTCAGAGGCCGATCCGCTGACCGGAGGGGCGCAGCGGGTTCATCGCCGTCGCACCGCCATCGATCGAGATCACCTCGCCGGTCAGGAAGCCCGCCTCCTCGCTGAGCAGGAACGCGACCAGGTCGGCGACCTCCTCCGGCGTGCCCGGGCGCCGCGCGGGCGCGATGCTCGCGCGCTTCTCCCAGTCGGCAGCTCCGCCGGCGCCTGCGCCACTCGCATCGAAGAGGCCCGTCAGGATGATGCCGGGAGCGATCGCGTTCACGCGCACGCCGCGATCGGCGCCATGCACCGCCGCGCAGCGCATGAGCCCGACGACGCCGTGCTTTGAGGCGTGGTAGGGGATCAGGTCGGAGCTCCCCCGCAGGCTCCCGATCGACGCCGTGACCACGATCGAGCCGCCCGCCGGCTGTCGCGCGAATTGCCGAAACGCCGCGCGCAGGCCGAGGAAGACGCCGCGGAGATTGACGTCGAGGACACGATCGAAGTCCTCGAGCGTCAGCTCCTCGAACGGCGCCGGCGAGCCCGGGATGCCGGCGTTGAGGTGGTGCAGGTCGACCCGCCCGAAGCGCTCGACCGCGCGCTCGATCAACGCATCGACCTCGCCCTCGCTGGCGACGTCGGCGGCGAGGCCGAGCGCCGGGCCGGCCAGCGACTGCGCAACCGCCGTGGCCCGGTCGCCGTCCCGATCGGCCACGACCACGGCGGCGCCCTCGGCCGACAGCCGCTGCGCGGTGGCGGCGCCGATCCCGCTCGCGCCGCCGGTGACGACTGCGACCTTCCCGGAGAGTCCGCTCAGCGTCATCTGTCCTCCGTCAGGCGATCTGGAATGCCAGGCCGGCGGCGTCACCGCCGAGGTCGGGGTAGCGCGCCGCGACCAGCGGGTCGTGGCCGGGGACGATCGTCGCGCCCGCGGAGGCCATCTCCTTGAGCAGCGCGTAGGCCTCGCACATCTCGGGCAGGCTGACGATCACACCGAAGGGGCGCTCGAGCTCGAGCTCCTCGTAGAGATGAACGGCATCGGAGGCGAGCACGACCTCGCCCGATGCCGTCTCGACGACGAGGATCTGCTGGCCCGGCGAATGACCGCCGACGGTGATCGCGCGCAGCCCGGGCGAGACGTCGTGGCGCTCGCCGGTCGCCGTCACCCTCCCCGCGCGCCAGGCAGCCTCGAGCAACGCGACCCCTTCCGGGTCCACGTGCGCCCAGAACTGCACGTTGCGGGCGATCGGCTGCGACCAGAACTCGAGCTCGGCGGTGGACACAACCAACTCGGCGGCCTCGAACAGCTCGACGTTGCCGATGTGGTCCCAGTGCATGTGCGTGATCAACAGGCGCGAGACCCGCGCCGGATCGATGCCGAGGCGGGCGAGCGCTTCCGCCGGGGCAGTCAGGCACTCGCGTCCGCGCGGCGCCGCCGCGGCCGGGCGAAAGCCCGTGTCGACGACGATCACCTCGTCGCCGCGGCGCAGGACATAGAAGAAGAAATCCATGTCCTGGCTCGCGTCCGGCTCGCCATAGGCCTGGTAGCGGTAGAACAGCTCGCTCTTGTGCGAGCGGACGGTGCCGTAGCGGACCGCGACGATCTCGTAGCTCATCCCGCAGCTCCCGCAGCCCTGCGCGCGTCCACCCAGCGTGCGATCTCAGTGTGGTCCGCGTCAGCGCCCAGCATGCCCTCGGCCTCGCGCCACAGCTCGAGCGCCCGCGTCGCGAGCGCCCGCTCGATCCCGAGCTGCTCGCCAAGCGACACGGCGATCCCCACGTCTTTGACCATCAGCGAGATCGCGAAGCCCGCGTCATAGGACTCGGTCAGGATGAATTCCGGCAGCTTGCGCTCGGTCGAGGCGCTGCGTCCCGTGGAGGTGTTGATCGTCTCGACCAGGACATGCGGGTCCAGGCCGAATCCGCGCCCGATCGCGAGCGCCTCGCAGCTTGCGAGCAGGTGAACGGCAGACAGCAGGTTGTTGAGTGCCTTCAGTGCGTGGCCCGCGCCGACCGGCCCGACGTGGCGCACGGTCCTGCCTAGCGCCTCGAGCATGGGGCGGCAACGCTCCACGGCCTCCTCGCTGCCCCCGGCCATGATCGTCAACGAGCCCTCGACGGCCCCGCGCACCCCCCCGGACACGGGCGCATCGACGAACTCGATGCCGCGCTCGGCGGCGCGCGCTGCGAGCGCGCGCGTCGCCAGCGGCTCCGAGGAGCTCATGTCGATCAAGGCAACCCCGGCGGCAAGCGCCTCGAGCAGTCCGTCCTCGAGCAGGACGGCGCCCACCACAGCCGACGATGGCAGCATCAGCACGGCAGCGTCGGCGCCCGCTGCGGCGGCCTGCGCGGAGTCGGCGGCCTGCGCCCCGGCGAGCGCCGCGAGCTCATCACGTGCGCGCGTGGAAACGTCGTAGCCGCGCACGGCGTAGCCCGCCGCAGCGAGGTTCCGCGCCATCGGCAGCCCCATCCTGCCGAGGCCGACGAAGGCCACGCTCGACCCCGCGCGCAGCGTCCCGGCCATCGCTAGCCCGCGCTCAGGCGCACGCCGCCTGCCACATCGCCGATCGCGTCAACCACGCGGTTGCTGATGACGTCGCCGTAGCCGAGGCCCAGCGCCAGCCCGAACGACGCCATCGGGCCGGCGACGTTGAGGCTCGGAGCGCCGAGCTCATGCAGCATGTCGAGGTAGAGCGTCACGTCCTTGAGCATCAGGCGGCTCGTCAGGCCGCCCTCGAGATAGTCGCCCTCGATGATCGACGGGAAGCGGTTGAGGCTCGCGAAGCTGACGCCGCTGCTCGAATTGATCACCTCGAGCACCTGCGCGAGGTCGAGCTCGGCCATCCGCGCGGCGACCATCACCTCGGCGGTCGCCGCCAGCGTCACGGCGTTGAGGAAGTTGTTGAGCAGCTTCGTCGCGTGGCCCGCGCCGGCCGGGCCCATGTGGAGGATCTTCTCGCTGAATCTCGCGAGCACGGGGCGCGCCCGCTCGAGCGCCTCGGCGTGCCCGCCGACCATGATCGTCAGCGTGCCCTTCTCGGCGCCAGCGGCGCCACCGGAGATACCGGCGTCCAGCATCGCCACGCCGCGCTGCTCGAGCTCCCCCGCGAGCTCGCGGGTCGAGCTCGGGTTCGACGTGCTCAAATCGACCACGATCTGGCCCTCACGAGCGCCGGCGAGGATGCCGCCGTCGCCGCGCACGACAGCCTCGACGACGACGCTGTCGGGCAGTGAGAGCAGGACCAGATCCACCGCGGCCACGAGCTCGGCGAGTGTCGCGGCGGCGGCGATTCCCCGCGCCGGCGCCCGCTCGGCGTCGCTGTCGTATCCAAGCAGGCTATGGCCACCCGCCTGGATCCGCGTCGCGATGCGGCCGCCCATGTTGCCGAGCCCGACGACGCCGACGCCAAGGCCGCTCATCGCTCGACCCTATCGGAAAGCCTGTAGGCCCGTCATACACCTCCGGAAGGCCGCCGGCGGGGATCTCAAACCGGCTCTCGACGCGCCCGCAAGGCTCGCGCCGGCGCCGATCCGGGGCGGCGCGACGTCGTCATCGACAGGGTCCATCGGCCGCTGACGGCAATTCTCCCTAAAGCTGCCCGGCTTTTGTCATAATGGACTGAGCCGGCGTCGCTGCCCCTATCCACGGAGCCACGGAGGCGCGAACGCCACCCTGCGTTGCCGGCCCGGCTTAGCACTCACAGCAAGGAGACAGACAAATGGCGCTGCAGATTGGCTCCATCGCGCCCGACTTCGAGGCGCAAACCACCGAGGGCCCGATCAGCTTCCACGAGTGGCTGGGTGACTCCTGGGCGGTGCTCTTCTCGCACCCGAGCGACAGCCAGACCCTACTGTCCGCGAGCCTCTAGGAGACCACCATGGCACTCACGATTGGCGACACCGCACCCGACTTTCAGGCCGACAGCACCGAAGGCCCGATCAGCTTCCACGACTGGCTCGGCGACAGCTGGGGAGTGCTGTTCAGCCACCCAAGGGCATTCACGCCTGTGTGCACGACCGAGCTTGGATACATGGCCTCGATCAAGCCGGAGTTCGACAAGCGCGGCGTGAAGATCGTCGGCCTGTCCACCGATCCGGCCGAGGGCAGCAGGAAGTGGTCCGAGGACATCGCTAGCTCGCAGGGCGCGGAGGTCAACTATCCGATCATCGCTGACACCGACCACGCCGTCGCCAAGGCCTACGGCATGCTGCCGTCGGACGTGTCAGGCGATCCCACTGAGCGCACTCCGGCACAGAACGCCACGCTGCGCAACGTGTTCGTGGTCGGGCCGGACAAGGCGATCAAGCTCGTGCTGATCTACCCGATGACCACAGGCCGCAACTTCGACGAGGTCCTGCGTGTCATCGACTCGCTCCAGCTGACGGCCAAACACCAGGTCGCCACGCCTGCCCAATGGAAGCAGGGCGAGGACGTGATCCTCACCGCAGCCGTCACCCCGGAGATTCAGGCCGAGCGCTACCCGGACGGCATCAAGGCCCAGCCGCTGCCGTACATACGCATCGTCCCGTCGCCGTAGCCAGGCTAGAGCGCGAGGTTGACCTGGGCAGAGTCCACGATCTGCTCGAAATGGACGATCTTGCCGTCGCGCGCCGTGATCGAATGCGCGAAGCGGGCTGAGAAGGCCTTACCCGTCTCCTTGTAGGTGCCGCTGTAGGTGCCGACGCCGATCGCGCGCTCGCCGTCGCCCACGACGTAGTCTGCGACGGCCTTGAAGCCGTCCCATTCGCCGCCGATGCGCGCGAGCACCCCTTCGACGACGGCGTCGCGGCCGTGGTAGGTGCCGCTGTAGACGAAGCCCTCTGACTCGACCCACTCGACCTCGCCGTCAATCAGCTCGAGTGCGGCAGGGAGGTCGCCGCTCCCCATCGCGGCATAGAAACCTTCGAGGGTCGTCTTGGCTGACATCGTTGAACCTTTCGCTGTCGTTGGATCTGGTGCGCCGCCACGCTAGCAGCAGGCCCACCGCTCGGGTGTGCGCTGGAAACGACGAGTATCGGTCGGGCCGGTACGGTATCTTCGGTCGGTCAGATGGAGTCCTGACGTTAGACGGCAGCACGCCGTCTGCGAACCGCCCGCGGCATTGACAAGGGCTGATGGCTCCTTTCGCGAATTGAACTGTTGCGCGAGAGGAGGTCTGAAGCGTCGTGCCGATCCTTCCCGACTGGGCCGTCCAGACTCTGCAGGTCGTCACGATCCTGGCGCTCGCGCCGCTCGTCAGCGGCATCATCGCGCGCGCTGAAGCGATCATTCAGCAGCGTCGTGGACCGCGACTGCTGCAGCCCTACTACGACATTCTCAAGCTGCTGCGCAAGGAGACGGTCCTGCCCGAGCCGGCCGGCCCGGTGTTCCGGGCAGCGCCGTATGTGAGCTTCGCCGCCTACGCAACGGTGCCGCTGCTGATTCCGGCGCTGACCACGTTCCCGCTGCCGCTGGGGTACATGGCGGACTTCTTGGGCGTCGGGCTGATCCTGGCGCTCGCGAGCTTTTCGATCTCCGTCGCGGCGGTCGACAGCGGCAGCCCGTATACGCAGCTGGGGTCGAGCCGGCTGCGGTCGTTTGGGGCGTTCAACGAGCCGACGGTGATCTTCGTGACGTTCGTGCTCGCGCTCACTACGCGCACCGATCTGCCGTATGCGTTCGGGGCGACATTGCGAATGTCGACGGTGGAGTGGGTGCGCCCCAGCCATCTACTGATGATCGCGGCGTTCTTCATGCTCATCCTCAACGAGACCGGCCGCATCCCGGTCGAGAACCATGGCGGCACGCTCGAGTTCGGTCAGATCGAAGAGGGCCGCATCGCTGAGCACTCGGGGCCCGGCCTCGCGTTCCTGCGCTGGGGCTCCAACGTCAAGCAACTGCTCCTGTTCACGATCTTCATGAACGTACTCGTCGTGCCCTGGGGGATGTCGAGCAGCGGCAGTCTCGGCAGCGTCCTGGTCGCGATCGGCCTGCTTTTCGCAAAGGCGCTCGTCGTCGGCGCCTCGGTAGTGGTGATCGAGTCGAGCTTCGCGAAGTTGCGGCTCTACAAGATCCCTGAGTTCACCGTCGCGAGCTTCATGTTCGCGGTGTTGGCCGTCGTGATCTTCCTCTTCGAGCCCGGCTTCGGCGACCTGCACCTGTCAGTGTTCGGCGCCGCCGCGACGATCACCGCCGTGCTCGTTCTGCTGCTGGAGTTCGGCATGTTGCGCTCCCAGGATGTGTGGGAGCAGCTGCGGCTCTACGCACTGGGGTCCGCGGTCGTTGCGGCGCTAGCGTTCACGACCGCCGCAACCGGCCACGGGAACAGCTCGCTATACGCGCTCGGCGCGGTCACGATCGGCCTCAAGGCGCTGCTGTTCCCTCAGGGAATCCGCTTTGTGCTGCGCCGCCTCGATGTGGAGCCGCGCGTGCCATCCGTGATCGGGGTCGCCAGCGGGATCCTGCTCGCGATCGTGCTGTGCTCGTTCGCGTTCATCGCGCTACGGCCCGTGCGCATCGGCGCCGAGGCGGCACTGCCGCTCTCGGCGCTCCCGGTTGCCGTTGGCGGCGTCCTCACCGCGTTCCTGTTGATGGTGCTGCGGCCCTACGCCCCGTCGCAGCTGCTCGGCTTCCTGATTCTCGAGAACGCGGTCTCGGTCGCCAGTCTCGTGATCGCGCCCGGGCTGCCCATCATCGTCGCGCTGCTGCTGCTGTTCGACGTGCTGATCGGCGTCCTCGTGTTCGTCGTGCTCGTCCAATACCTCGCGGTCGAACGAACCGCGGTACGCACCGACGTGCTGAATCGGCTGACCGGATGACCTGGGTGCTCTACACGATCCTTGCTGTTCCGCTCGCCGCGGTGCTGCTCACCCTGTGCGACGGGTGGCGGCTCGCGCGAGCCGCGACATTCGTCTCCGGCCTCGTCTCGCTGGCGCTGGCGATCCTGATCGCGATCAAGGTCGACCACGGCCGCGTCCTACACGGCGCCGACGGCTGGCTACGCGTGGACTCACTCGGCGCGGTGTTTCTGCTCGCCACGGGGCTGCTGTACGCGATGGCGGGCGTTTTCTCTATCGGCTATCTCGGCGTCGAGGAGAACCGGTCAGGCTTCCCGCGGTTCGCGAAGCGGTATTTCGCGCTGCTGAACCTGTTCGGCTGGTCGATGCTGCTGGTCCCCCTCGCCTCCGACTTCGGCACCCTCTGGGTCGCCGTCGAACTGACGACAATCGTCTCGGCTCTGCTGGTCGCGATCGACCGCACCGACGCCGCACTGGAGGCCTCGTGGAAATACCTGCTGATCGCCTCCAGCGGCCTGGGGGTCGCACTGCTGTCAATCATCGTGCTCTACGCCACCGGCACCCATGCCCTTGGCAGCGCCTACGTTCCGCGCTTCGAGCGCTTCCTGGGCCACGCTCACGGCCTGTCCCCGGACGCGGTGCGGCTCGCATTCGTGCTCTCACTCGTCGGGTTCGGGACCAAGGTCGGATTCGTCCCGATGCACACCTGGCTGCCCGACGCGCACAGCGAAGCGCCCGCCCCCGTCTCAGCACTCCTTTCCGGGTCGCTACTCGCTGGCGCGTTCTACGCGATCCTGCGCTTCTTCCAGGTCACGGTCGCAACCGGAAACCGAGCGTTCGCCGAACACGCGTTGATCGTCTTCGGCGTCATCTCGCTCGTCGCGGCCAGCTTCTTCGTGCTGCGCCAAGGCAACTATAAGCGGCTCCTCGCCTACTCCTCAGTCGAGCACATGGGAATCATCGCGCTGGGCATCGGATTCGGCGCGCCGCTCGCGGTCGCCGGAGCGCTGCTACACGTCATCACCCACGCCTCCGCGAAAGGACTCGCGTTCTTCGGCACCGGATCGCTACTACGCGGTTACGACACGAAGGAAGTCGACGGCGTGACCAACGCCGGACGGGCGATGCCGTGGACCGGCCCGATGTTTCTCGCCGCCGGACTCGCGCTCTGCGGACTCCCCTTATCCGGCGTGTTTCGAAGCGAGTTTCAGATTGTCGCCGGAGGCTTCGCCCAATCGCAGTATGTCGGCGTGGCGCTGCTGATCGTGTTCGTCAACGTCGCCTTCTTCGGCATCGTCTGGCACACCGGACGAATGGTCCTCAGCCCTGCCGCGGCCACGGGCGACACAGGCGGCGTCGACGTCCCGGCGGCGCGGGAGCGCAGCGCGTGGATGGTCGCCGGCATGCTCGGCTGCCTCATTGTCGTCGTCGCGCTGGGCGTCCACCTCCCCGGCGACCTCTCCGCGCTGCTCGCCAATGCCGGCCACCGACTCGCGGTGCCCGCGTGACCGCCACGATCCAGGACCCGACGCGCCGGCCCGCCTTCCTGCCGGGGCACCTAGACGCGGTACGCGAAGCGGCCCCGCCCGCAGAGCTGCGACTGCGCGTCGGCGCCCCCGATTTCGATTCCGCCGCACGAGCCATCAAGGACGCCGGTGCCCGATTCGTGACCATCTTTCTCGCAGACACACCCGAGCTTTCGCTAGTCGGCGTGTTCGCATTGCACGGCGAGCTGATCATGGTCCGCGCGCCCGCCGGCGACAGCGACCCGCTGGCCGCCACCGCGATCGGTGACTGGTGGCCGGCGGCGCGCTGGCCGGCCCAGGAGCTCCGCGAACGCCACGATCGAGCAGGATCGAGCGTCCCCGCGCAGCGCCGCCTGACCGCCCCTGACGCCGACCTGCTCGACCGCCGGGTGCACGGGCTCGATGTCTTCACGATCCCCTACGGGCCGGTCCGCTCCGGCATCTTCGAAGCGATCCAGTTTCAGATCGAAACCGGCGGCGAGGACGTGCCACAAATCCAGACCCGCCCGTTCTTCAAGCACCGCGGACGCGAAGCGCGCTTTGTCGGTCTGTCGCCCACCGACGGCGTGTACGTCGCCGAACGCGTCGCCGGCATCGCCACCGTCGCCTACGCCACCGCATTCGCCCAGGCCGTCGAGCGAGCGCTCGACGTCGCGGCCCCAGCACGCGCGCAGCGCTGGCGCGCGGTCTACGCCGAGCTGGAACGGATGGCCTGCCATCTCGACGTCATCGCCAAGGAAGCCGAGACCACGGCGCTCTATGTCGGCCAGGCGCGCTTTCAGATCCTCAAAGAACAGGTCATGCGGCTGCGCGCGCGGCTCACTGGAAGCCGCTTCGCACGCGGAATCATCGTCCCCGGCGGCGTTCGCCGCGAGGGCGCAGTCGACCTCGACGAGCTCCTCGCCGCAGTCGAGGAGCTCGAGCGTGACCTGCGCCGCGACCGCAGACTCTTCCGGAATACCGCGTCGATGACCGACCGTCTGATCGGCGCCGGCCGTCTGGACCGCACGCTGGTCGAGGATTACTGCGCCGTCGGCCCGCTCGCACGGGGCTCCGGGCTGTCCACCGACGCTCGTCACGAACGCCCCTACGGCGACTACGAGCGCCTCGGGCTGCGTGTCATCACCCACCGTGACGGCGACGCTATGGCGCGCGTCAACGTGCGCTTCGGCGAACTCGCAGAATCCCTGCGGCTGCTGCGCCAGGGAATCGATCACCTGCGCCGCCACGACGGTGCGCTCACCAACCCGCTACCCGCCGGCCGAGGCGGCGCCGCGTTCGGATGGGCCGAGGCGCCGCAAGGCGAGCTTGTGATCTGGGTCGAGATACGTGACGGCCTGTTGCACCGCGTCCACATCGCTTCGCCGTCGCTGCGCAACTGGGCGCTCTTCGACCACGCTTTCCCCAGAGACGTGCTGACCGACTTCGCGTTCATCGAGCACAGCTTTGGGCTGACACCGGCGGGAGCTGACCGCTGATGCTTGAATGGATCGCCCGCGGGCTGCACAAGCGGCGCGTGACGACCCCCTATCCGCGGCGTGAGGAACCAGCCCTCCCGGGCTTCCGCGGATCGCTTACCGTGCTCGACCCCCTGAACGCCCGAGGAGAGCTCGCGCGGCTGTGCCCTACCGCCGCGATCGCCGTGGACGCGCAGCACCGTCTGAGCGTCGACCGCGGACGCTGCATACTGTGCGGCTCGTGCGTCGATGCGGCACCGGAGCGCTTCGCGTTCGATCACCGCTACGAGACGGCGGCGCGCACGCGATCTGCGCTAACCGTCCCAGAAGACACAGACGCGGCGCTTGAGCCCTTGCGAGCCACGCTCGCCGAGCAGGCGCGGGCGCTGCGCCGCTCGATCCACGTCCGCCACATCGACTCCGGCTCCGACGGCTCGGAGGAGTGGGAGATCCAGGCGCTATGGAACCCCTACTACGACATCCAGCGCCTCGGATTCTTCCTCACCGCCGCGCCACGCCACGCCGACGTGCTGCTCGTCACCGGCCCCGTCACGACCGCGATGCGCCAGCCCCTGCAGCGCACCTGGCAGGTCATGCCCGAACCGAAGGCGCTGATCGCGGTCGGCACCGACGCGTGCTCTGGCGGACTCACCACCAGCGGAGAGCTTGCCGCCGGCGGCGTCGACGCGGTCTTGCCCGTCGACGTGTACGTCCCGGGCTCACCGCCCGCACCGATCGCGATCATGCACGGCCTGCTCCTCGCGACCGGGCTCCTCGCCGACAGCCCGCTCGGAGTCCCTGCATGACCGCTTTGTTTGCCCTCGCCATGAGCCTGCTCGCGCTCGCGCCGCTCCTCACCATCCGCGTCGCCCGAGCCAGCGCCCTGATCGCCACCGTGGGGTGTGTGCTGTTGGTGATTGTCGGCGTCACCGCCGCCTTGGATGGCGCGCGCCCGGTGCTCGAACTCGGCGGCTGGCTCGGGTTCGGCTCGACTGAGCTGCGCGCCGACGGACTAGCCGGGATTTTCCTCGCGCTCACCGGTCTCGTCGGCGCCGCGGTGTCGTTGAGCTACGCCGAGCTGACGCCCGGGCGCTGGCAGACGACGCTCGGCGCCACGTTGCTCCTGTTCGTGGCGGTAGCGATCACCAGTGACAACGCGTTCCTGTTCTTCCTCGCGTGGGAGGCAATCACCGTCTGCGTCTACCTGATCGCCTCAAGCGGTCGCGACCGCGAGGACATGATCGCCGGCTACCTCACCGGCGGACTTGCGAAGATCGGCGGCGCCGCGCTGCTGGCGGCGTTCGCGCTGCTCTACGCCCACACCCACAGCTTCTCTCTGCAGGTCTGGGCGCACACGCCGCTGCCCGCCGGCACGCGCAGCGTACTGTTCGCGCTCTTTCTCGCCTGTTTCGCCACCAAGGTAGGCATCGTCCCGTTGCAGGGCGGCCTGCCTGCGGGGTACGGATCAGCGCGCAGACTCGGCGCCGCGTCTCTGTCAGTCGCCCTCTGCGCCGGCTTCTACGGTCTCTGGCGCTTTGAGTTTCAGATCCTCGGGCCGCTCCCAACGTGGTGCGGCGACGCGCTGCTGATTTTCGGCGCCATCACCGCGCTTGCCGGCATCACCTACGCCCTCACCCAGGACAACCTGCGACGGTTCCTCGGGTACTCCACTGTCGAGCACGCCGGTGTCGTCCTCGTCGGGTTCGGCGTCGCGCTGCTCGGCCAAGCCGCGCACAAACCGGTGCTCGCCGCCGCCGGGCTGCTCGCCGCGACGCTGCACATCTGCGCCCACAACCTCTCAAAGACGCTCGCGCTAATCAGCATCGACCGTGTCGAGCAGGCGACCGGCGAGCGCACGATCGACCCGCTCGGCGGCCTCTCCGGCCGGCTGCCGCTCAGCGCGCTCGCGCTCGGCCTCTCGTCGCTGACGCTCGCCGCAATCCCGCCGCTCGGCGGATTCGTCAGCGAATGGTTCATCTTCGAAGCCCTCCTGCAAGGCTTCCGCATGCCAACGCTGCTCTCACGCCTGCTGTGCGCGCTCGCCGCCGCCGCACTCGCCCTCACCGCCGGCCTCGGGTTGCTCGCGTTCGCCAAGTACTACAGCTTCATCTTCCTTGGCGCCGCCCGTCGTACGCTGCACCTCGACGGCGAACCATCCCGGCTCCCCATCGGCATGATCTGCCTTGGTGTGGTCGTCCTGTTCTTGGGCACCGTGGCGCCGTGGGAGATCCACGCCGTCGGCGCCGGCTTGCAGTCACTACTCGGCTTCAACGCGGCGAACGCGACCATCACCCATCCGCTCGTCCTCGGGCCCGTATTCGCTGGCTTCTCCGTGCTCGCCCCGACGTGGCTGAGCATCGTGTTGCCCGCCTACGTCCTGCTCGCCGTGCTCGCCGTTCGAGTGACCCGCGGGCGTAGCGTCCGCCGCGCCCCAGTCCGGCGCGCGTCGGTCTGGGTCACCGGCAGCGGCGCCGACCTCGACGCCGTGCAATACCGGCCCTCCGCATACTCCAACCCGATGCGCGTGATCCTCCGCGGCCCGCTCGGCTACCGCACGCGATTGGTCGCGGCCGCCGCGGGCGACACGACGGGGCAACTCACCCTCGACACTCGTGTCGTGCTCGCCGTCGACCGTTTTCTTTACAGGCCCGCTACCAGCGTCGCGTTGAGGATCGCCGAACGCATTCGTGCCTTCCAATCGGGACGGTTGTCCGCCTACCTGCTCTACATGCTTGTTGCACTGATTGTTGCCCTGTCCCTCGTCCCCATCCTCCACTGAATGTTCCAACGAATCCTCACTGCCTGGGACGGCTCGCCAGTCGCGGTTCGCGCCTTCGACGTCGCGATCGACATCACCCGCCGCTACAACGCCGAGCTCGTCGCCGTCTCGATTGCCTACTCCCCCGCCCACGCCGAAACCGCAGCCGACCGCGACGAATCCGCCGACGCCGCGCGGCGCTACCTCAAAGAGACCTTCGACGATGTCGCCGACCGCGCGCACCGTGCCGGCGTTCATGTCGAACAGCAGATCATCGACGGCAACCCGCCTGCGCGGGCGCTAGCGGACTACGCCCACCAACACGGCTTCGACCTGATCATCTGCGGGCATCACCACATCCGCCGCGCCGGTCGACTCCTCCTGCGCGGCGTCAGTCAAGACCTCCTCGCCGCCACCACGATCCCCATCCTCGTCGTCAGCGACGACGACACCCAATGAGCCCAACTGTCCACCGGCAACGACCCGAGCCGTCACCGTCGTCGTGCTGTCAGCAATCGTGCCAACGGCGATCGCGCAACGCTGGTTCTCGCCACTGCGCGTCGGCGAGCACCACCACGTCATGCCACCCGAACGATCAGAGATCATGATCGGCGGGTCATCGAGCTAGGGTGAGCCGCCGCGGCCTCGCCGCGCACGCCTTCCAGCGTCAGCCCAGCGGCGTGCCGCTCAGCGCACCACAAGCGTCGAGCAGGCGCTCCTGGACCTCGACATCCTCAGCGGCGGGGTGCGTCTCGCGCGGGCGCTGATGGTAGAGGTAGCGCCCTGAGACGAGCGCCGCGCGGTCATCCGAGACGGCGAGCCACGCCTGCGTGACCGCGCCGAGCCCGAGGTCGTCGGGCGCGGCGGGCCCACCCATCTTCGTCGCCACCCAGCCAGGCTCGACCGCGTTCGAGACCACCTCCTGCCAGCGCCGCGATGGCGAACGCGAGCACGACGTCCCACAGCTTGCTGTCGGCGTAGGCCTGCGAGCCGTTCCAAGGCCGCGCCGCCCACTGCAGGTCGCCGGTGTCGGGATCGCCGCTGCGGTGCATTCCCGAGCCCAGGTAGACGAGCCGCCGCGGCCGCGCCATCAGCGCCGTCAGCAGGTACGGGGCGAGCACGTTGATCGCGAACACATGCTCGAGCCCGTCGACCGTCTCGATTCGCGGCTCGCGGTAGCCGACGGCCGCGTTGTGGATCACTGCGTCGAAGTCACCGAGCTCGTTCGCCGCCTGAGCTAGGACACGGACCTCGGCGATGCTCGCGAGGTCGCCCACCACCACCGCCGCTGCGCGTGGCACCGCGGCGTGCGCGGCGGCTGCGCGCTCGTCGCTGCGGGCGTGCAGAGTGACCTTGTGGCCCTGGTCGAGCAGCAGCTCGGCGGCCAACTGGCCGAGCCCGTCGGCGGAGCCGGTGATGAGGACGCGTGCCACCCTATGCGCGGCGCACGCCGTGGATGTCTGAGTGCTTGGCCCACAGATAGTCCAGCAGCGGCTTGGCGTCGAGCTCGGCGCCGATCGCGCGCCGCAGCGTCTGCGCCGGCGTGAACATGCGCCCGTAGCGGTGGACGTGGCTGCCGAGCCAGCTTCGCAATGGCGCGAAGTCCCCCGCCGCAATGCTCTCGTCGAGGTCGGGGTGATCCTCACAGATGCGCTCCCACAGTTGCGCCGCGATCAGGTTGCCGAGCGCGTAGGTCGGGAAGTAGCCGAAACCGCCAAAGGACCAGTGGATGTCCTGCAGCACGCCGCGGGCGTCGTCTGGGACCTCGATGCCGAGATAGGAGCGCACGCGCTCGCGCCAGGCGAGCGCCAGGTCTTCGGGCTCGAGCGCGCCCTCGAACAGCTCGAGCTCGAGCTCGAAGCGGATGATGATGTGCAGCGCGTAGGTGACCTCGTCGGCCTGCACACGGATCAGCGAGCGCTCGACGACGTTCACGGCTCGGTAGAGCCCGGACTCGTCGAGGTCCTCGAAGCGCCCCGGGAATGCCTCGCGCAGGTGCGGCAGGAGGAAGGCGGCGCCGGCGCGGCTGCGCCCGACCATGTTCTCCCAGAGCCGGCTCTGGGATTCGTGCATGCTGCTCGAGACGCCGGCGCACAGCGGCGTGCGTTCGAGCGCGCGGTCGATCTGGGAGTCGTAGAGCGCGTGGCCGAACTCGTGCAGCCCCGCAAACATTGCCTCGAGCGAGTCGTCGGTGAAGCGCGCGGTGATGCGGAGGTCCTCGAGCGAGACCGCGGTCGAGAACGGGTGCTGGGATTCGTCGATCCGCGACTGGCGCGGGTCGAAGCCGACGCCGAGCAGCAGGCCCTGAACGAGCCGGCGCTGGGCATCGGTCGGGAAAGGCCCGCGCAGCGGCTCGGGCGCGAGCCCCGCCTCGCGTGAGCGGTCGATCGCCTCGATCAGCGGCTGCAGGCCGTCGCGCAGCTGCGCGAACACGGTGCGCACCTGCTCGGTGCGCATGCCGGGCTCGTAGTCGTCCAGAACCGCGTCGTAGGGGTGCTCGACGTCGGGGAAGCAGGCGATGTAGCGGCGCGTCAACACGACGAGCTCGCGCAGCGCCGGCAAGAAGGCCGCAAAGTCGTCGGCGGCTCGAGCCTGCGCCCATACGTGCTGGCCGAGCGAGCGGGCGCGGGCAAGCTCGGCGCGCAGCGAGACGGGCACCCGCAGCGCCTTTTCGCGATCGTGGCGCGCCACGCGCACCAGCGCGGCATCGCGGTCGGCGGGGACGTCCGGCTCGCCGGCCGGCGCGGCCTGCTCCGCCGCGGGCGAGGGGCCGGAGCCGTTCAGGTGCGCCAGCCAGTCGCCGACCTCGGCGGCGGTCAGACGTTCGTGCAGCAGGCGTTCGAGCGTCGCGAGCTGGTCCGCGCGCGCGCGCACGCCGGCCGGCGGCATCATCGTCTCCTGGTCCCAGCCCAGCAGCCCGCTGACCGCCTCGAGGTCGGCGAGCTCGGCGAGCCGCTCACGCAGTTGCTCGAGCGGCGCAGCCTCGGCCTCTGGTCCGCTCAGGGCGCTCTCCCCGTGATGGCCTCGATCCGCTGGGGGTCCACTGCCCCGCTCAGCCTGAGATGTCGACGGCGTTCACGGCGACGGGATGGAGCGTGACGATGAATCGCCCCTCGCCGGGCCCGTCGTGGCGGGTGTAGTCCTGTCCGTACTTCGCGCCGGCCTTGGCTGCGAAGGCCTTGCCCTCGTCGGGCACGAGCTCCGCGTCGGCGCGGATCTCGAGGTAGCGCAGGGGATTGGCGGAGTCGAGCAGGAACAGGTTGCAGCGCGGGTCGCGCTGCAGGTTGCGAACCTTCTTGCGCGTCTCGTTCAGCGACAGCTTGACCTCCTGGTCGGACTCGTCGAAGAAGAACGAGACCGCAGTGACCTGGGGGTATCCGGAGGGGGCGAAGGTGGCGAGCGTGGCGAAGCCCTTGCCATCTAGCAGGTCGCGGTGCGAGGCTGGGTAGTCGGTCATGGTCCGAGCTCCTCTCTCTGGGTGTCGATGCCCGCTGAACGGTATGACATCGACGAGTTGGGGAGCGGCCGCGACGTGGAGATTACGCCATCGGCCCGCCATCAAGCGCGTCGCAGGCTCATCATCGTTGGCCGTGCGCGACGGAATTTCATGCCCGGCGCGAAAGTCGTGTCGATTTCGCCCCCGGCGGTTCGACGTAGGGATTAGAAAGCCAGATTCGCCCCGGCTCTCACAGGCAAACGAACAGGAGACACGACGATGCGCTTCATGATGATCATGATCCCCAACATCCCCGACGAAGCCGACTCGACGCCGAGCGCCGAGGCCGTCGCCGCGATGACCCGCTACAACGAAGAGCTGACCAAGGCCGGCGCCCTGCTCTCCCTCGACGGGCTGCACCCCGGATCGAAGGGCGCGCGCGTGTCCTTCGCGGGCGGCAGGCCGAGCGTCACCGACGGCCCCTTCACCGAGGCCAAGGAGATGATCGGCGGCTACTGGCTGATCCAGGTGCGCTCCAAGGAGGAGGCCGTCGAGTGGGCGAGCCGCTGCCCGGCCGCCGACGGCGACGTGATCGAGGTGCGCCAGGTCTTCGAGCTGACGGACTTCCCGCCCGAGGTCCAGGAGGCCGCGGGCTTCACGCCACCGTCGTGAGCGACGCGCGGCGCGCGATCGACGCCGTCTGGCGGATCGAGTCGGCGCGGCTGATAGCCGCGCTGGCTCGGATCGTGCGCGACGTCGGCCTCGCCGAGGAGCTCGCCCAGGACGCGCTCGTGGCCGCGCTCGAGCAGTGGCCGCAGTCGGGCATCCCGGAGCGCCCGGGAGCCTGGCTGATGGCCACGGCCAGGCACCGCGCGATCGACCACCTGCGGCGGCGCAGCGTGCTCGAGCGGAAGCAGCAGGAGCTGGGGCGCGAGCTCGCCTCACGCCAGAGCCCGACCAGGCGCACGCGGCGCTGCTCGAGCAGGACTACGGCGGCGACGACCTGCTGGCGCTGCTGTTCGTCACCTGCCACCCGGTGCTCTCCAAGGAGACACGGGTGGCGCTCACGCTGCGGCTGCTCGGAGGCCTGCAGACCGACGAGATCGCGCGCGCGTTCCTGGTCGCGACGCCGACCGTGGCGCAGCGGATCGCGCGGGCCAAGCGCACGCTTGCCGAGGCGCGGGTCCCCTTCCAGGTGCCCAGCGGCGCCGAGCGCGCGGCGCGCCTGGGCTCGGTGCTCGAGGTGCTCTACCTGATCTTCAACGAGGGCTATGCCGCCACCGCCGGCGAGGATTGGATGCGCCCGGCGCTGTGCGAGGAGGCCCTTCGGCTCGGGCGCATCCTTGCCGAGCTGGCGCCCGGCGAGCCTGAGGTCCACGGGCTGATCGCGCTGATGGAGATCCAGGCGTCGCGCTCGCCGGCGCGCGTCGCGCCTTCAGGCGAGCCGATCCTGCTCGCCGACCAGGACCGCTCGCGCTGGGATCGCGTGCTCCTCCAGCGCGGCCTGGCGGCGCTCGAGCGCGCCGAGCGCCTTGGCGGCGCGCTCGGCCCCTACTCGCTGCAGGCGGCGATCGCGGCCTGCCACGCCCGCTCGCCAAGCGCCGCGGAGACCGACTGGCCGCGGATCGCAGCGCTCTATGACGCGCTCGCGCAGCTGCGCCCCTCCCCCGTCGTCGAGCTCAACCGCGCCGTGGCGCTGGCGATGGCGTTCGGGCCCGCGGCCGGCCTAGCGGTGGCCGACACGCTGGTGGACGAGCCGAGCCTCGCCTCCTACCACCTGCTCCCGAGCGTCCGCGGTGACCTGCTCGAGCGGCTCGGGCGCGTGGCGGAGGCGCGCGGGGAGTTCGAGCGGGCGGCGGCCCTGACACGCAACGCTCGCGAACGCGACCTGCTCTTCGCGCGCGCCGACGCCTGCGCGGACGCGCGCCGCGGCGGCGGGCGCTAGGCGCCGGGCGGCTCGGCGGTCGAGTCGCGCACCACAAGCTGCGTCGCCAGCTCGACGTGCAACGCCTCGATCGGCTCGTCCTCGAGCAGCCGCACCAGCAGGCTGACGGCCATCCGGCCCATCTCGGCGAGCGGCTGGCGCACCGTCGTCAGCGCCGGCGTCACCAGCTCCGCCTCGACGGTGTCGTCGAAGCCGACGATCGAGAGGTCCGCCGGCAGGCGCAGCCCGCGCGCGAGCGCCGCGTGCATCGCGCCGATCGCGAGCTGGTCGTTGAAGGCGAAGATCGCGCTCGGCGGCTGCGCCAGCTCGAGCAGCGCCGTGGCGGCGGCGCGGCCGCCGTCGACGCCGAAGTTCGACTCGATCACGAGCTCCGGATCGGGCAGCACACCGGTCGCCGCCAGCGCGGCGACGTAGCCGCGTTTGCGCTCCTCGGTCGCCATCCACCCGCGCGGGCCGGAGATCGCGGCGATCCGGCGGTGACCGAGCCCCAGCAGGTGGCGCGTCGCCTGCCCGGCGCCGGAGGAGTGCGCGGCCGAGACCGTCGGCACGCGCTCATCGATGCGCTTGCGCGGATCGACGACGACGAACTTGTAGCCGTCGTTCATCAGCGTGCGTAGCTCGCCGCTTGACTCCTCGGGCAGCACGAGAAGGGCGCCGTCGGTGGTGCCGCGCATCAGACGCTCGAGCAGCGAGACCTCGCGATCGTGCTCGTGCAGCGTCGGGCAGACGACGATCCGCATGTCGCGCTCGTAGAGCGCCTCGGCGATGCCCGAGACGATCACCGAGAAGTAGGCCGGATGGATCCGAGGCACGGTCACGCCGACGAGCCCGGTGCGCCCGCCCGAGAGAGCGCGCGCGTTTCGGTTGGCCGTGTAGCCGTGTTCGCGGATGACGCTCTCGACCGCGCTGCGCGTGCTCGCGGCGACGTATCCGCTGTCGTTGACGACGCGCGAGACGGTCGCGATCGAGACCCCGGCGAAGTCGGCGATCTCGCGGATCGTGGGGCGCGCTGCACGCCCGTCGCGGCCACCAGGATCTTTCGCCATGCCGCGAATTGAAGCACAACATGGAAGCGTTACACACATTCTTAACAAACGACCCGGATGCCATGAGCAAGAGCGTTGGCACGCCGAGCCCTGATAAATCAGCGCTTTCACCTCGGCTACGTGCGGGATACCGCGGATGCCGCCCGGCGCGACAACCGCTTGACTCCCGGTCGTAATGTGTTACGGTTTCCACACTCACCGTGGGTGCCAGAGGGGGCACACAGGGAGCTGCTGAAGGCAGGCGAGGAGAGGGAATGCGGTTCATCACCAGACGCTTGGCGTTCTACGTCGTGGCCGCCTGGACGGCGATCACGATCAACTTCGCAATCCCGCACCTGCTGCCGAGCAACCCGGTCGAGGTGATGATGGCCAGGCACCCGGAGTTTCCGCCATCCGCTCGACGGGCGCTCGAGATCCAGTTCGGTCTCGGGCACCAGGGCAGCCTGCTGCACCAGTACGGGGTGTATCTCGACCACCTCCTCCACGGCAACCTCGGCATCTCGGTCCTCAACTACCCGGCGAGCGTCGTCACGGTGCTCAACAACACCGTGCCGTGGACCATCCTGCTGGTGGGCAGCGCAACGATCATCAGCTTCGTCATCGGAACGCTGCTCGGGATCTTCGCCGGCTGGCGGCGCGGCGGCTGGTTCGACAAGGCGCTGCCGGCCTTCACCTTCGTCCAGGCGATCCCCTACTTCTTCCTCGCCGAACTCGCGCTCGTCCTGTTCTCGTCGGACCTGCACATCTTCCCGTCTTACGGTGGCTATCAGTTGGGCGACACAATCGGCTTCAACGGGACCTTCATCGCCAGCGCGCTGAGCCATTCGATCCTGCCGGCGCTGACGATCATCGTCACGTCGATGGCCGGCTGGATGCTCCAGATGCGCAACGTGATGATCACGACGATCGGCGAGGACTTCGTGCTGGCAGCTCAGGCGAAGGGCCTCTCCACGCGTCGGATCATGTTCACCTACGCCGCTCGCAACGCGATCCTTCCGAACATCGCGGGCTTCGCGCTGGCGATCGGCTTCGTCATCGCGGGCGCGCTCGTGATGGAGATCGTGTTCTCCTATCCCGGCGTCGGCTACCAGCTCTTCCAGGCCGTCACCAACGACGACTTCCCGGTCATGCAAGGCATCTTCCTCGCGATCTCGGCCACCGTGCTGGTGTGCTGCCTGCTCGCCGACGTCGTCTACGTCCTCGCCGATCCGCGCGTCCGAACGAGGGCCGCCTACTGATGGCGATCGCGGTTTCAGCCCCGGTCCAGACGGCGCCGACAGCGCGGCGCGGGGAGTTCCTGCGCTCGATGCCGCTCAAGGCCAAAATCGGTGGGGGGATCCTCGCCGTGTTCGTGCTGATCGCGATCATCGGGCCGGCGATAGCCCCGTACGACCCGAGTGCGATCAGCGCGACGCAGAGCGTCGCGCTGCCGCCCAACCTGCATCATCTGCTCGGCACCGCCGTCGATGGCGGCGACATCTTCTCGCAGCTGCTCGTCTCGATCCGTGGGACCGTCGTGCTCGGAGTGCTCACGGCGACATTCGCCGCATTGCTGTCGGTTGGCTTCGGCGTCACGGCCGGATTCCTCGGCGGTGTCGCGGACGAGGGGTTGTCGCTCGTCATGAACGTCTTCCTGATCCTCCCGGCCCTCCCGCTGCTGATCATCGTGCTCGGCTTCCTGCCGCACACCGGTCAGCTGCCGACCGCGTTCGTGCTCTCCATCCTCGGGTGGGCGTGGGGCGCGCGCGTGATCCGAGCTCAGACGCTCACGCTGCGCGGTCGCGACTTCGTCGCGGCGGCGCGCGAGACGGGTGAGCCGACGTGGCGACTGGTGGTCTTCGAGGTGCTGCCGAACGAGATCAGCCTGATCGCGGCCAATTTCGTCGGCACGTTCCTGTACGCGATCCTCACCTCGGTCGCGCTTGCGTTCATCGGCGTCGCCAACCTGAGCAACTGGTCGCTCGGCGTGATGCTCTACTGGGCGCAGAACTCGACGGCGATCAACATCGGCGCCTGGTGGTGGTATCTGCCGCCCGGGCTGGCGGTCGCGATTCTCGGGATGAGCCTCGTGCTGCTCAACTTCGGCCTCGACGAGCTCGGCAACCCGCGTCTGCGGCGCTCGACCAAGTCGCGGCGGCGGGCTCGGGGAGCTAAGGCCTGGCGCCCGACCGACGCGACGCCCGTGAAGCGGTTGGAGGTCGCGCCGTGAACGGCACGTCACAGAGCAACGCCAGGGTGACGGACGGCGGCACCTCGGCCGAGCCGCTGCTGGAGATCCGCGACCTTTCGATCGTCTACGACGACGATGTGATCGCCGTCGACCACGTCAGCCTCGAGCTCGGGCGCGGCGAGACCGTTGGCCTCGCGGGCGAGAGCGGATGTGGCAAGTCGACGCTGGCGCTCGGCCTCTGCCGCCTGCTGCGCCCTCCCGCGGTCATCACCAGCGGCAGCGTCGTCTACCGCGGCAGCCGTCTTGCGGCGGGCGGTGTGGACCTGATGGAGCAGAGCTCGCGCGAACTGCGCAAGCTGCGATGGCGCGAGATCTCGATCGTCTTCCAGAGCGCGATGAACGCGCTGAACCCGGTGCTGCGCGTGCGCGATCAGCTGGGCGACGCGATCGACGCGCACCTCAAGCTCGGACGGCGGGAGAAGCAGGAGCGGCTCGGCGAGCTGCTCGACCTCGTCGGGATCCCGCGCGAGCGCCTGCGCAGCTACCCCCACGAGCTATCGGGAGGCATGCGCCAGCGAGTCGTGATCGCGATGGCGCTCGCAGCAGAGCCCGAGGTCGTGATCATGGACGAGCCGACTACGGCGCTCGACGTGGTCGTGCAGAAGGAGATCCTCGCGCAGGTCGTCGAGCTGCAGCAGCGGCTGAACTTCGCCGTGCTGTTCATAACGCACGACCTCTCGCTGCTGATCGAGATCGCCGACCGCATCGCCGTCATGTACGCCGGCAGGATCGTCGAGATCGGCACTGCCGAGGAGATCCACAGCCAGCCGTCGCATCCGTACACCCAGGGGCTGTTGGGCTCGTTCCCGAGCGTCCACGGCGCCCGCAGGGAGCTTGCCGGCATCCCTGGCTCGCCGCCGGATCTGCGGGCGTTGCCGCCGGGCTGCCCATTCGTCCCACGCTGCGCTCACGCCCGCGAGCAGTGCCGCGAGATCGACATGAGCCTCGGACGCGTCGACGACGTCGACGCGAGCCACCTCACCGCGTGCCCGTTCGTCAGGCCAGCGGCCGCCGGCGACTGGTCGAGGGCGGCGCGGACGGCGGAAGCTGGGCCGGCGCGATGATCACGGCGCGAGCGATCCCTGCAGAGGTCCTGCCCGCGGCGGCCGAGCGCGGGCCGCTGGTGCTCGAGGCGCACGCGCTCACGAAGGACTACCGCCTCTCGCACGGACCGCGTGGTGTGGTTCTCTCGGCCGCCCGCGGGGTCTCCTTCGGGCTCTATCGCAGCGCGGTCGTGGCGCTCGTCGGCGAGAGCGGCTCGGGCAAGTCGACCGTGGCGCGGATGCTCGCCGGTCAGGAGCGACCCACCCAGGGCGAGATCCTGCTCGACGGTGCCGCCGTGCAGCCCTGGAAGCGCGGTGCGTTCCGCGCCTTCAAGAGCGACGTGCAGATGATCTTCCAGGATCCATTTGCTTCGCTGAACAGCGTGCACACGGTGCGCTACGCGCTGAGCCGGCCGGTGCGCCTTCACCAGCACTTGAAGGGCAAGGAGGCGGTCGCGGCCGAGGTCGGGCGGTTGCTCGAGCGGGTGCGACTGACCCCCACCGAGCAATTTGCGCGCAAGTATCCGCACGAGCTCTCCGGCGGCCAGCGCCAGCGTGTCGCGGTCGCACGCGCGCTCGCCGCGCGGCCGCGAGTGCTGCTGGCCGACGAGCCCGTCTCGATGCTGGACGTCTCGATCCGCCTCGGCGTGCTCGACCTGCTGGACGAGTTGCGCTCCCAGTTCGAGCTCGCGGTCCTCTACGTCACCCACGACATCGCCTCCGCACGCTATTTCGCCGACGACACGATCGTGATGTACGCCGGCGAGGTCGTCGAACGCGGACCGTCAGAGGACGTCACGCAACGACCGGCTCACCCCTACACGCAGCTGTTGGTCGCCTCCGCGCCCGACCCCGACAAGCTCGGCGGCCGGCTCGAGCCCGCGCCCTCGGGTCCGCCGCGGCGCGCGGGAAGCGCGCTGTCGAGCGTGGTGGGCTGCCGCTTTGCGCCGCGCTGTCGTCTCGCCGACGCTCGCTGCCGCGCCGAGTCACCGCCCCAGCTGCGGATCAATTCGCAGCGCGCGGCGGCCTGCTGGCGGCTCGACGTGGCCGCACCAGACTTGCTCCAGCAAGACAACAAGTGAGAGGGAGGAGACCATCGAGACCTGATCGCCGAGATTTGCGAGCCGCCCGACGCGGCACTGGCAAAAGTCACCGCGCCGGACGGTCGCATCACAAGGCGCATGCATCGCATGCGCGCATTGGAACGTGCACATCTCTGTGCCGCACGAAAGGTATATGACAATGAAACCCCGATGGATAAGGAACCGCAGGCTCGCGGCTGCCTCCGCGACGGTCGCGGTCTCGGCGGTCGCGGCAGCCGCGGCGGGCGTGTTTGATGCACCTGCCGCCCTCGGCTCCGCACACTCCGCGGCGTCGACGCCGCTGATCATGGAGTCCAGCCAGGAAACGACCCTGACCGACAACTTCAACCCCTACGTCTCGACGGGCGCGGCAGATACGCTCGGCGCGACGTCGATGATCTACGAGACGCCGCTGCAATTCGACCTCGTCAGGCCGCTCCAGGCGCCCTACGACTTCCTCGCGAAGAGCTACACGTGGGGATCCGGCGGCAAGTCGATCACGTTCACGATCCGTAGCGGCATCACCTGGAGCGATGGGACGCCGCTGACCCCGGCCGATGTGGCCGGCACCTACAACATGCTGGCCAAGTACCCCGACACCAACACCAACGGCATCCCGGTCACGGGCGCCACGGTGAGCGGCCAGAACGTCACGGTGAGCTTCTCGTCGCCCGCCTACACCGACCTGCAGTACATCGGGACGACCTACATCGTGCCGTCGTCGATTTACAACATGGCGACGGACCCGGGCAAGGCGACGATCACCGCTCCGGTCGGCACCGGACCCTACGTGCTGTCGTCGTTCAGCCCCACCGCTGGCGTGACGCTGACAGCCAACCCGCGCTACTGGGGCGGCCCTTGGAACGTCGGTGGCGGCCCGCCGGCCGTTTCCCAGGTCGAGTTCCCGCTGCTGGCGAGCAACTCCGCGGTTCTGTCCGCACTTCAGAACAACCAGCTGGACTGGGCGGGCAACTTCCTGACCGGCCTCAGCGCGTTCACCTCAGGTGCCGGGCACAAGGTGTGGTTCGCAGGCGTCAACACCAACAGCCTGATTCCGAACCTCAGCACGTGGCCGATGAACCAGCTGGCCGTCCGTCAGGCGGTGAGCCGCGCGATCGACCGCAATGACCTCAGCAAGACGGGCGAGTCCGGTCTCGAGCCGCCGGCGACCAACGCGAGCGGCATCGTGCTGCCGAACTTCGCTGCCGATCTGGCGCCCGCGGTGAAGGGCGCCACGTTGTCGGCGACGGCAAACGCGAAGGCGGCAGACGCCGTGCTGACCAAGGCCGGCTACACGCTCAAGGGCAAGTGGTACGCCTTGAAGGGCAAGGTCGTCAACGTCACGATCAGCGACCCGTCCGACTACGCGGATTACGCCGAGGACGACAAGATCATGGTTCAGAACCTCGAGGCTGCGCACATCGAGGCGTCCTTCAATGGCGTCTCGGACACCGCGTGGTATGCCTCCCTGGCCAACCAGAGCTACGGCAGCGCGACCAGCCACTGGTCGAACTCGTCGATCCAGATGTACGGCGTCTATCAGGGCTGGCTCGACAGCACGCTCTCGGCCAAGGGCACGAAGAACGCGGCGAGCGGTGACTTCGAGGGCCTGAACAACCCGGCGCTCGACAAGGAGCTGCGGACGCTGTCCGCAGCGACAACCACAAAGGCCACGCTCAAGGCGATCGCTCCGATCGAGATGTACGTCGCGAAGAACCTGCCGGTCATCCCGACCGTGTACGGCGCGTCGTTTGACGAATACAACTCGGCGGCGTTCACCGGCTGGCCGTCAGCCACCAACCCCTACGAAGAGGGGCAGCCGCAACAGCCGAACAACGAGGTCGTCGTTCTGCACCTCAAGCCGGCCTCCTAGCCCGACGAAACACGCCGCAGCTCCGCCCCCCGGAGGCGCCGGGGGGCGGGGCCCCGGCCCCGCCGACCAAACTTCAGACGAAAGGATTGCGAGATGACGGCCACTGAAGTCGAACGCTTCGCTGCTCCAGCGCGGGCGTTTCCGGCCGGGTTCCTCTGGGGCGCCGCCACGGCCGCCTACCAGATCGAGGGCGCCGCGCACGAGGATGGCCGCGGGCCATCGATCTGGGACACCTTCAGCCGCACGCCGGGCCGCGTCCGCGGCGGCGACACCGGCGACGTCGCCTGCGACTTCTACCACCGCTTCGAGGGCGACCTCGACCTGCTCGCCGCGCTCGGACTGAACGCGTTCCGCTTCTCGATCGCCTGGCCGCGGGTGCAGCCGACCGGCCGCGGGGCTGTCAACCAGGCGGGGCTGGATTTCTACCGCGCGCTGCTCGACGCCGTGCGCGCGCGCCAGATCATGCCGGCGATCACGCTGTATCACTGGGACCTGCCGCAGCCCCTCGAGGACGCGGGCGGCTGGGCCAGCCGCGACACGGCGCTGCGCTTCGCCGAGTACACGCAGATCGTCGCCGCCGCGCTGGGCGATGAGGAGGCGATGTGGATCACCGTCAACGAGCCCCAGGTCATCGCCAACCAGGGCTACAGAAGCGGCATCCACGCCCCCGGCAAGGCCGACGACGCGCTCGCCGCGGCGGCGGCCCACCACGTGCTGCTGGGCCACGGCCTCGCCCTCGCGCGCCTGCGCGAAGCGCTCCCGGGCGCGCGCGTCGGCGTCACGCTCGACATCCACCCGGTCCGCGCGCTCAGCGAGGCGGCGACGGAGGCGGCTGCTGTGAGCGACGCAGAGCAGAACCGGATCTTCCTCGACCCGGTGCTGCACGGGCGCTACCCGCCGGGCGCACGGGCACACATGCTGCCTCCGGCGGAGTTCGTCCACGACGGCGACATGGAGGCGATCTCGGCGCCGGTCGACTTCCTCGGCCTCAACTACTACTCCCCCCACTACATCCGCCTCGGCGACGGGGGGGCCCTGGCTGGCGAGGAGACGGAGATCCCCGGCCGCCCAGGCGTGATCCTGTGCAAGCCGGAGCGGTTGCCGCGGACCTCGATGGGCTGGCTGATCGAGCCCGACGGGCTCTACGACACGCTGCGGACGCTGAGCGCCGAGACCCCACCGGGGCTCCCGCTGTACATCACCGAGAACGGCTGCGCCGCCGAGGACTACGTCAACCCCGACGGCCGCGTCGACGACATCGAGCGCGTCGAGTACCTGCACGGCCATCTCGACGCCGCCTGGCGCGCGCTCCGCGACGGCGTCAACCTCGCCGGCTACTTCCACTGGTCGCTGCTTGACAACTTCGAGTGGGCGTGGGGCTACCAGAAGCGCTTCGGCCTGGTGTTCGTGGACTTCGAGACGCAGCGGCGGATCCCCAAGCGCAGCGCCGAGGTCTACGGCGAGGTCGCGAAGGCCAACGAGCTGGGGGCGGAGGTGGCGTGAGGCGAAGCCGCCTGCGCTCCGTGTAGGCCCGGAGGGTGCATGCACCCTCCGGCGGAGCGGCGCATGCGCCGCTCCGAAAAGCTCGGGGGTTGTAGCGTCCCGCGCGATGGACAACCCGCTCACCGCGCTGACGCTCGAGCAGCTGCGCTCGCGCACGAGCGCGAAGTGGCGGCGGCACCCGCCCGAGGTGCTGCCGCTGTTCGTGGCGGAGATGGACGTGGTGCTGGCGCCGGCGATCGTCGAGGCCGTCAGCGCGGCGGTGCGCACCGGCGACACCGGCTATGCCTACGGGAGCTCCTACGCGGAGGCGCTCGCCGACTTCGCGGCGCAGCGCTGGGGCTGGCGCTTCGACGTCGAAGCCACCGCCAGCGTGGCGGATGTGATGCGCGGCGTCGTCGCGCTGCTGGGCCTCCTGACCGGACCGGGCGACGCGGTCGTGCTCAACTCGCCGGTCTATCACCCCTTCTACCGCTACCTCGCAGGCATGGGCCGCCGCGTCGTCGAGGCGCCGCTCGGCTCGGACCTCCGCATCGACCTGCGCTCGCTCGACGCCGCGCTCGCCGACGCCGCCGCCGGCGGGCGCCGCTGCGTGCTGCTTCTGTGCAACCCGCACAACCCGACCGGGACCGTGCACACGCGCGCCGAGCTGGTGGCCGCCGGCGAGCTGGCGGCGCGCCACGGCGCCCGCGTGCTGGTCGATGAGATCCACGCGCCGCTGGTCTACGCGCCCGCCGAGCACGTCCCCTACCTCTCGCTGGCGGTCGGCGCGAACGCGTTCGCACTGCTGTCGGCCTCGAAGGGCTGGAACCTGGCGGGCCTGAAGGCGGCGGTCGCCGTCGCCGGCGAGCTCGCGGTCGAGGAGCTCGCGTCGCTGCCGGCGGAGGTCAGCCACGGCGCGAGCCAGATCGGCGTGATCGCGCACGTCGCGGCGCTTCGCGGCGGCGGGCCCTGGCTTGACGCGCTGCTCGACGCGCTTGATGCCAACCGCGCCGCGCTCGGCGAGCTGCTGGCGGCGGCCCTCCCCGGCGTGCGCTACCGCCCGCCGGAGGGTACCTACCTGGCCTGGCTCGACTGCCGCGAGCTGGGCCTCGGCGAGGATCCGGCCGCGGCGTTCCTGCAGCGCGGTCGCGTTGCGCTCAGCCCGGGGCCCGACTTCGGCACCGGCGGCGGCGGCCACGCACGGCTCAACTTCGCAACCTCGCCCGAGATCCTCGCGGAGGCCGTCGCGCGGATGGCGGCCAGCGTGCGCTGAGCGTCAGCCGAGCACGCGCGTCAGCTCGACGAGCGTCGTCGCGCCGGCGCGGACCTTCGCGAAGCCGTCGTCGCGCAGCGTCTGCATGCCCTGGGCGATCGCGATCCTGGCGATGTCCTGGGAGATCGAGCGCGCGACGATCGCGCTGCGGATCTCGTCGGTCACGTTCATCACCTCGTAGAGGCCGAGGCGGCCGCGGTAGCCGGTGTGGCGGCAGCGCGCGCAGCCGACAGCCTCGAAGATCTCGACCTCGCCGCCGCTCAGCCCGACGTCCTGGCCGGGCACGCGCACGGCCTTGCGACAGCTGATGCAGACGCGCCGCGCGAGGCGCTGCGCGATCACGCAGTTGATCGCGGCGGCAACGAGGTAGGGCTCGATCCCCATGTCGACGAGGCGCATCGGCGCGCCGGGGGCGTCGTTGGTGTGCAGCGTCGAGAGCACGAGGTGGCCGGTCAGCGCAGCGTCGATCGCGATGTGGGCGCTCTCGCGGTCACGGATCTCCCCGACCATGATCACGTCCGGGTCGGCGCGGACGATCGCCCTCAGGCCGGTCGCGAAGGTCAGGCCCGAGCGCTCTGAGACCTGGATCTGGTTGACGCCCGAGAGGCGGTACTCGACCGGGTCCTCGATCGTCGTCAGCGTCTTCTCGGGGGAGCGCACGAGCGCCATCAGCGCGTAGAGCGAGGTCGTCTTGCCGGAGCCCGTCGGGCCGGTCGCGAGGATCCCGCCGTGCGTGCGGTGCAGCGAGGATTCGAGCCGCCCGCGGTCGTCCTCGCTCATGCCGAGGTCGTCGAGTGAGAGCGGCTCGCGGCCGGCGTCGAGGATCCGCAGCACCGCCGACTCGCCGTCGACGAGCGGCACGATCGCGACGCGCACGTCGATCCGGCGGCCCTCGATCACGATGCCGATGCG
>Ga0182024_10005090_pt1 | contig 29690 bp, 20 predicted proteins | sample P32metaG_FD_120480 | JGI IMG/M metagenome (GOLD analysis project Ga0182024, IMG submission 120480) | Permafrost microbial communities from Stordalen Mire, Sweden - P3-2 metaG (Illumina Assembly) | ecosystem: Environmental > Terrestrial > Soil > Wetlands > Permafrost | place: Sweden: Stordalen...
AAGGAAGCAAAGCTGCCAGAGCCAACTCCCCAAACCTTGTATCGCGAAGTCTGTATCTTGCACTATTTGGCGCTGCAGTCCTGATGACTTGTGTTCAATCCGCTGCCTCAAACAACCCGATAACGGAATCGCAGGAGCAGTACAGCGATAGCCATTTCGGCAAGTCGTGGCTGCAAAAGAATTTTCTGGACGAACAGGCGCAACCGCCAATTTCATTCGTTTATGGCCGGCAGCCATCCGGGGCGGTACTACGAAACTGGACGCGAAAAGCAGAAACGAAGCGAATCGATGAAACCCGGACCGAGCACATCATACGCTGGAGCGATCCCCAGACTGGCTTGCGATTTCGCGTCGAGGCCATGGAATTTGTCGGCTCTAACGTAATCGAATGGACGGCATACTTCAAAAATGAGGGCACCACCGATACTTCAATCCTTGAAGACGTTCAGCCACTGAGTTTATCCTTTCCGATCGCTGGCAGCGCGATCCCCACTATTCTTTATTCGACCGGCTGCGGCGGCATGAATACCTACGCACTGCAAAAGAAGCCTCTGAATGAGCTTGAGAGTTTCAGGATGTCGAACGAAAACGGCGGCAAGACAGGTGAGACAATTCCCTTTTTCGATATCATGGCGGGCGACCACGGCCTGATCGGCGCGGTGGGCTGGGCCGGCAAGTGGGCCATCAATTTTTCGCGACCCACCGAACCGGCAATTGCAGTTACGGCGGGAATGGAACGGATCCACCTGTCATTGCACGCGGGCGAGGAAATACGAACCCCCGAGATTCTTCTGCTGCCCTGGCAGGGGGATGATGCTGATGCCCACAACCTCCTGCGCCGGCACATCCTGAAGTTTCACACTCCGCAGTATGACGGGAAGCCGATGGTACTACCGATTTCATTCACTATCTGGGGCGGGATGAAGACCTCAACCAGCCTGCACCTGATCGATCAGATCACTCGCGAAAATATCGGCTTCGAAAATTTATGGATGGACGCAGGGTGGTATGGAACGGACCGCCCCGTCGAAGAATTTCAGGTGTTTGGACGGGAAGACTGGTTTCTGCACGCCGGCAATTGGCGCGTGAATCGGGTTCCCCATCCTGAGGGAGGGCTGCGGCCAATCAGCGACGCCGCTCATGCCCACGGAATGACGTTCTTGCTGTGGTTTGAGCCGGAACGGGCGGTGGAGGGAACGCCGCTGACGATTCAACATCCCGATTGGTTCATCGGCGAAGTCTCCACGCACTTTGAGGGAGATCTGGCACGGCCGCTGGTGAAGTTTCGGATGTTTGACTTCGGCAATCTCGCGGCCCGCCAGTACATGATTGATGCAATGTCCGATCTGATCACGCAGGAGGGGATCGACATCTTCCGGCAGGATTGCAATTTTGCGCTAGCGCCTTTCTGGCAGCAGGCGGATACGGGCGACCGGCAGGGCATCACCGAGATTCGCTACGTTGAAGGCTTGCTAGAGTTCTGGGACGAACTGCGGCGCCGGCACCCGAAATTGATTCTTGACGTAGTGCAGCGCGGCGACCTCGACACTATTTCGCGTGCGGTAGATCTAAGCCGCGCCGACTATCCGGTGTCGCCCGATGCAGATCCGGTCGGCAATCAGCTCAGCACCGAGGGGTTGGCTTACTGGCGCCCGCACTACGGCACGATTTTTCAAATCCGTCCCCGCGACACTTATCATTTCCGCAGCGCTTTTACCCCCGGCTCGGGCTTCGCTCTCTTCAATGGAGCAGGCTATCCCAACCAGATCGGCAAATTTATTCCGGAAGATTTTCCCTTCGACTGGGTTCGCACCATGACTGCGCAACTCAAGCTTGCGCGTCCTTATTATTACGGAGATTACTACCCGATATTGCCTTGCAGCGAGAACTCCGATTGCTGGGCTGACCCGAACCAAGAACGCAGCGCGGCATTCGAGTGGGCCGCCTGGCAATTTAATCGTCCTGAACAAACCGATGGAATGGTTCAGGCATTTCGCCGCGAGGACGACGACCACAATATTCACACGCTGCGCTTGCGAGGACTGGATGCGGCAGCCATATATGAAGTCACCGATCTCGACGCGAAAGCGCCCAAGAGGGCTTCAGGCCGGGACTTGATGCAACTGGGCCTGCAGGTCGAGATCGACACCAAGCCCGGAGCTGCCATCCTGATTTACAAGAAACTCCGCTAGCTACCGCCGGAAAAAACTTCGCTATTCGGCAATGACATTCTGATTCTGCTGACCAAGTCCGCTGATGCCCAAGTGGATGCGATTACCAGCACGAAGATAAACAGGTGGTTTGAGCCCAAAACCGACGCCAGGCGGCGTGCCGGTCGATATGATATCTCCCGGTTTCAAACTCATGAAGCGGCTTACGTAGCTGACCAGATAAGACACGCCGAACACCATTGTCTTTGTCGATCCGTTCTGATAGCGGTGTCCATCAACTTCAAGCCACATATCAAGATCTTGTGGATCGGGAACTTCATCAGCAGTCACCAGCCATGGACCGATCGGACCAAACGTGTCAGCGCTCTTGCCCTTGACCCACTGGCCCGTGCCTTCCATTTGAAACGCTCGCTCCGACAGATCGTTGACCACACAGTAGCCCGCCACGTGCGAAAGCGCGTCCGATTTCTCAATGTATTTGCCGGGCTTGCCGATGACGACGCCAAGTTCCACTTCCCAGTCCATCTTTTTCGATCCGCGTGGGATGATGACATCGTCGTCGGGCCCGTTGATGCACGAAGTCGCCTTCATAAAGATGACCGGTTCGACAGGCAGAGCCATTCCGGCTTCGGCCGCGTGATCCGAATAATTCAAACCTATGCAAATAAACTTTCCTACACCGCCGACGCAGGGTCCGATTCGCAGCTTATCCTGAACTGTGGGCAGCGATGCAATCTCAATTTTGCGCAATTTAGCGATCGATCCCGGCAGCAACCCGTCGCCGGCAAGATCGGAGATGACACCCGACAAGTCTCGGATTTCGTTCTCTCCCATTAATAGCCCGGGTTTTTCCTGACCCGGTAAACCGTAGCGCAGTAATTTCACTTTTTCTCCTCAACTTGCCGCCTCAAAGGCTGAAGCCTCCGTCAATAATGTGAATCTGGCCTGTGATATAGCTCGACTCATCCGATGCGAGATACACAGCAAGCGCCGCGATCTCCTCAGGTCGTCCAATTCGGCCCATCGGTTGCCGCTTCACAAACTCCGAACGGGCGTTTTCGATGTCACCTTGCGCAGCAATGCGCTGCTCAAGCGAGGGCGATTGAACCGTCCCCGGGCAGATCGCATTGCAGCGAATCCCGCTACGGATGAAGTCGGAGGCCATTGCCTTAGTAAGTCCTATGACAGCCGCCTTGGTGCTTCCATAAACGAATCGATTCGGCGCAGCCTTCACGCTCGAAGCCGCCGACGACATATTAATAATGCTGCCCTTTTGGGCCTTCAACATGGCCGGCAGGAACGCCCGACAGGTCCGATACATTGACTTCACGTTGAGATCGAAGGAAAAATCCCAATCTTTTTCCGAGCAATCAAGAATCGTGCCGTGATGGACATAACCGGCGCAATTGAACAGCACATCCAGTTCACCAACTTCGGCGGCGCATTTCGTTATCTCTTCGGTATCCAGCACATTCAGGGGCCGCGTCTTGATGCTGCCGCGTTCGTTTTTCAGCGTTGCCAGCAACGGCTCGCTGATGTCCGTAGCCCAAACTACGGCTCCCTCATCCGCAAAGGCCATTGCTGTGGCCCGTCCAATACCCTGCCCGGCGGCGGTTACAAATGCAATCTTTCCCGTGAGTCTTCCGCTCATTTCAGTGTCCTTAATCTTGTACCTGCACCTTGTGTTTCTGGTGCTTCATTGCATCGGCTGTGGTAGGCTAGTCGAGACATTTTTCTATGTCAACACTATTGTTGACATAATTACTGAACGCAGATTTCATGGAACTCGACATCGAGAACTTCAACGCCCTTCGCGATTATCTTAGCGCCCGCGGCTATATAAAGCCCGGCGACGCCGTTTCAATTGAAACTCTTGCCGGAGGAGTTTCCAACCGCACCGTGCGCCTCGCTTGGGCGGATGGACATGGCTGGGTCTTGAAGCAAGCTCTTTCGAAGTTGCGGGTTAGCGTAGACTGGTTCAGCAGCCCAGACAGAATCAAGGTGGAAGCAAACGCGCTTCGCTGGCTCAATCGATCAGCCCCACCAGGAACAACTCCCGCATTCGTTTTTGAAGACAAGGAGAATTATCTGCTGGGCATGGAGGCTATACCGAAAGAACACGAAAACTGGAAATCGATCTTGCTTTCGGGAAGGATAATTTCCGATCATTTCGAACAATTTGGCTTGCTTCTGGGCACAATTCACCGGCATTCTTCTGACTCGCGCGCGGACACTGCCCGCGAGTTCGCTGACACTACTTACTTTGAAAACCTGCGGCTCGAACCCTACTACCTTTATACTGCCAAAAACGTCCCCGCCTCGGCGCACTTCTTCAACGACCTCGCGACAGAAACTCTACGACATAAAGACAGCCTGGTTCATGGCGATTTCAGTCCCAAAAACACGCTCGTTTACCAAGGCAGATTGATTTTGCTCGACTACGAAGTCATGCACTTCGGCGATCCCGCGTTCGATGTCGGGTTCGCGATGGCGCATTTCCTCAGCAAGGCTCATCATTCGCCTGAGGTGCGATCTCGTTTGGCCAGCGCGGCCGAGTTGTTCTGGCAAGCATACTTCAACGAAATTATGCACTTGGAATGGGCCAGGGGCCTCGAATCACGCGCCGCTCGCCACACTCTCGGATGCTTGTTGGCGCGCGTGGCCGGCAAATCGCCACTCGAATACTTGTCGCCATCGGAACGAGCTCGCCAGCACGATGCAGTGCTCGTGCTTATGAACCAACCGCCCACTAATATTCCTGACTTGATTGCTGAGTTTGTTCAAAAGATCGAAAATGATGCCGAAAATTGAACGACTTTCCGGACGGGAAATTCTTGACAGCCGCGGCCGGCCGACTGTGCTGGCAACCTGCTTGCTCGATGGCGGAGCCCTGGCCTCCGCGTCCGTTCCCTCGGGCGCATCAACCGGAACTGCCGAAGCGTTCGAGCTGCGAGACGGGGACGATCGTCGATATCGGGGTCTGGGCTGCCGTCGCGCCGCCATAAATATTAGCGGAGTACTCCATGACGCGTTGTCCCGAGAGTCTTTCAGCGGACAAGCCGCGCTAGACCAAGCCATGATCGCGCTCGACGGAACGCCCAACAAATCGAATATCGGAGCGAATGCGATCCTTGCCGTGTCTGTAGCCTATGCGCGCGCATGCGCCGTTCAGAAGGGCATTCCCCTGTACCAGCACTTTGCCGATCTCATGCATGCCGACGCTAACAAGTTACCGCGCCTCACCATCAATCTTTTCAGTGGCGGCAAGCACGCAGGGCAACAGGTATCGGTGCAAGATGTCCTGATCATCCCAATGTCGGCGAGCACAATCGATGAGGTTCTGGTTTCTGCCTTCGATGTGTACCAGGCGGCTGCCGATCTCATTCTCCAGAAATATGGCATGCGCCTTTTGACCGCGGATGAAGGCGGCTTAGCTCCTCCCTGCCGGTCTGCGGAAGAGATGCTTGAGTTAGCCATTAAAGCCATCCAGCAAGCAGGTTACCGGCCAGGCAAAGACATTTTTCTCGGCATTGATGTCGCGGCTTCCCATTTTTACCGGGAGCATCGCTACCACAAAGATGGCGAGGTTCTTGACAGTGCTGCCATGATCCAAACCATCACCCAATGGCTCGAGTTGTATCCGATCCTAAGCGTCGAAGATGGGCTCGCTGAAGAAGATTGGCAGAATTGGCCCAGCCTTCGCCGAGCTATCGCCGGCCGGGCGCTCACCCTGGGCGATGATCTCCTGTGCACGAATCCTCGCCGCATACTTCGCGCGATTGAAGTCGGCGCCTGCGACGCCTTACTGCTCAAAGTCAATCAGATTGGAACGCTCACCGAAGCGCTTGAGGCTTATCAGCAGGCTCGCGCGGCAGGATGGGCAGTCACGCTGAGTGTCCGCAGCGGAGAGACGGAAGATAACTGGGCAGCTGACTTAGCGGTTGGGTGGGGAGCGGATCAATTCAAGAACGGATCCATTCGGCAATCCGAGCGACTGGCAAAGTACAATCGCCTGCTCGAAATCGAAGAATCGACACATTGGCCGCTGGCCGCTTGGCCGCGCCGGAGTTAGTTGCACCTATGTAACTCACCTGTGCCCTGGAGGCAAAGATTGATCCTGCGTCAAAAGACAGTTTCCGCAGAACTTCGGCGCTTCGTCGGTATATACCTATCTTTATTATTCGCCGCAACGCTGCTCGCGAGCGCACAAAATAAGTTGCAGAACAAAGATGCCTATCTGCGCCGCGAAGGAGACGACTGGGTCATGGGTACTTCCCTCGTCGAAAGAAGACTTCGTCTGACCGATGGACAATTGACGTCGGTTTCACTGCGCAACAAAGTCTCTGGCGGCGAATATCAAAAGGCAGAACTCGCTTCCGCAGAGATACGGTTTTCCGCAAATGGACGCGAAGTTGGCGTCTCTGGCTGGCAGTGGAGACTCCTATCCGACCATCTTACCCAAGGCACCCAAGGGGATTTGGAACTCGACATCGCTCTGGGAGCAGACACGCTGCGCGCGGTAAAGCACTATGTGATCTACCCGGGGACCGCAATCATTCGCGAATGGATAACGATCGAGAACACTTCCACCAGTTCTCTTCGCTTGCAACACGTCGAGTTCTTGAATTCTCGCCTGTCTATACCGCAGGCACAACAACTACGCTTTAACTATATTACCGGGGGTGGAAATTACAATGGCAGTCAACTCCTTAAGAGCGAAATACTAACTGCGAGTTACAGACGTACTCTTGATTCCAATGGAGGCGTGCAGCCGGGTCACTACAGTAGTTATTTGCCGCTGGTGTTCTTACTAGACCGCAGCGCGCGAGAAGGGCTTGCGCTTGGCTGGGACTATCTTGGACACTGGCGCTTCGACATCGGCGAAGACGACAGCTCGGTCCTGGAAATGAAATTTGAGTTGGCCGGCTATGACAGCGAGCTTCTATCCGGAGCGCAAATCGACACGCCAAAAGTCTTCACCGCTCCTTTCTCGGGTGACATTGACGGTCTCGGCAATCAACTGCTTGATTGGCAATATTCTTACTTGTGGGATTTCACTAATCCAGACTACTTTGCGAAGACGCGCTGGGCGGTCGATTGGCCCGATCCGTGGGTTGGCGATGGGGGCACGCCAAGCGCCGATAACTGGGGAAGACGCCTCGCACTCGATCTCCGCTATATCGACCTTTTACGCGAAACCGGAACAGACGTTCTGTGGGACGATGCCGGATGGTACGACAGGTGGGGGACGTGGAATGGCCCGGATTGGGGCAGAACGAACGACTACTTGCGCAAGTACGGGATGAAATGGGTATTGTGGTATCCGACCTTCTTAGCTACTCCGGAGTCGAAAGTAGGTCAACTGCATCCCGACTGGATGATTCCCGGGCAGCAAGCGCTCGAACAGTCGATCTCTGGCACAGCGGACTGGCAAAGGAAGCTATTGAACGATGCTGTCAGCGTCTGGGGAGATTTTCAATGGCGTTACGATATCGCGCCAGCAGCCAGCGCCAATGACACCGGAGCGCTAGCTGCCGATCGCAATTTTCGCGATCTGCTACGGCGCTTCAGGCGCGATCATCCTCAAAGTGGCATCGACGCGTGCGATAACGGGGGGCGCTGGATCAGCTATGAGATCGCTCGCCTCGCAGACTCGGGAGAGTATACGGACGGAGGTGTTGGGCCGTACAGTTCCTATTACACTTCCTTGCTCGTTCCCCCCGACAAACTCCATAACGTAGTCGATTTAGATCACACGTACTACAACCGGGCAACCGACCGAACGCATCTGGCGATGGATCCCACGTGGTATCGCGATCCGGGCGACGGTCCGGATGTGGAATCGATTCGGAAAGATTGGGAAATCTATCACTATCTGGTAGCGCAAGGGGTGGCGGGGCGGTGGAGTCATGTGTTTCGACCTGAAGTGCAAAACGACGACGCGGTTTGGTATTTCCAGCGAATGAACCGCGACAGTTCGAAAGGAGTAATTCTAACCAAGCACGCGAAAGAAGGCGCAAGTTACTTCGTGATAAGTCAGCCCGCAAAGCATTCTACAGACTTACATGATCAGTATCTCGGTGGCGCGGGTGAAATGAACCAGATGGAGACGACAACGGTCGCGACTCTTGAAACAGGAATCTACGAAGATCCGATAGACGGCGCGGCGCGGTATTACGGCGTGCCCGGTCAGGGCTTCGGCCCGCTGAATATCAAGTACAGGTCAGAGGCGGGAGACGAATCGCTGATCACGCAAGTCGCACAACTCGGCGCCCGCCGAGAAGTGACGGATCACTTTTTTGGGATCAGCCTGCAACTGAGACGTCCGATGACGATTACTCAGCTGGGGCAGTTCGATCCAGGCAACAATCGCGGCACTTACACTTTGTCCGTCGTTCGGGCAGCGGATCGTAAGGTGCTCGCCACTGCTGACCTCGATATGAGCCAAACGAAGCCTGATGCGATGGGCTTCAAGTACGCTCGGCTGAGTGGACCGCTTCAGCTCGAAGCTTCCGCGCCTCCAATAATCATTTACCCGCGCGGACTCTTGCCCAACGAAATTTACGACGTACGCGCCAGTGTCGCCGGATTGCATCTGCAGAGAAGAGGCTCGGAGCTGATGTCAAAAGGAATCAGTCTCGATAAAATCGCCGCGGGTGAACTTATATTTTTAAATCTACCTCACTATCCCGGCTCCGGAACCGACCATAATCCTCCCGGCCCGCCGACCCAAGTTACAAAACGTCGCGGATCAAATCTTGGCGTCGAAGGCATCGAAATTCAATGGTCACCCGGCAACGATGACAATTGGATCTCTTACTATGAGGTGCACAAGAACGGAAAGCAGATTGGAAGAACCGCGAAGGGAACTTTTTTCTTTGATCACTCCGCCTCGGCCCGCGATGATGCTGGATCCGCCTACGAAGTTATCGCTGTCGATGGCGACGGAAATCGAAGCTCAGCAGTAGCTGCGCGGTCTGTCCCTGATGATCTTGCAACTTACGAAGCACTGGGAGATTTCTCTGCAACGCAAACTGTGAATCAATGGATGTATGAAGAGGCCGTCGCGGATGGATCATATAGAGAGTTAGTTTGGGACAAAGGAGGCTACGAAGGCCGTTGGAGGGGATCAGGACTAGGAAAAATCGGAAGAATATGGATGCAGCCCTCTGCCGAATACGATGTCTCGCGCACTTTCATCGTGCCCTCGGCGGGGTCAGTGGATATGTCCGGCGTAATTCGCAAAGATCCAAGCGCCGATAACCATGCCTCTTGCTTTGTGCGCATTCTGCAAAACTCTCGTCTGGTTTGGCCGGTTGAAGGATGGGCCGAGGTTCTTTCCGACTACAATTCGCCGATGCCATATCAAATCAACGATCTGCGCGTGGCTACCGGCGACAAAATTCGCTTCATCGTAAAACACAACCGCGAGAATCGCGCCGATCCAATTATTTGGGATCCCACGATCGTTATCCATAATGGTGGCTAAGAGGCAACTCCTTCAGGCGGCTCGAAGCCATGCCTCCTGTCTGGATGACGAGAAGCAGGACCCATCCATATAAAAGCGCTACTGCAGGATGATAGGCCTCGCGGAGATATGCGTATTGACCTCCAACTTCGGGCAACTTGGCCGCGAGTTCAGCCCAGACGAAGGCGCCGCCGAACCCGATGATGCCATCGAAAATCCAAGCTTATAAGATGAGAGCAGGGCTGTGTACCTGCTGGGCAACAACGTAGGGATGCATGAAAGCCCGAACTGACGATTCCGTCCATAACCGGCATGGTGGCATCGAACAGGTTGAGTTGACGCGCCAGGCTTGGCTTTCAGAGGGGACTTGCGATTCGCGATGGAAGTTCAATCACGGTGTCAGCTTGCCGCCAGAACCCGGGATTTCCGTCTTGATGTTCATTGAGGGGATACGCCAGACCTTGGTGATTTCTCGGGAATATTTAACGCTTCGCGCGAAGCTTACTCTTCACTTCATCTACAACCTAGGGTAGACGATGAAGCAGCAGGATGTCCGATCCATAGTTTTGCTGGTCTGCGAATTCTTTGATGGCTCCATCGCCGCTGGCGAGCCATTGGTTAGGCAAGTGTTCGGCGACACCATTCATCAACGATTCTCCGGTCATCACTTTATCGCGCTCCGGGCGATCGTTGAGGCTGGTTACGCGATATTTTGTGCGGGCATCGAGCCCGCGCAGGCGAACTGTGGTGTCGGCGGTATTGGACTTATCACGAAAGATAAAAACCACGGACTCGTCCGAATTCCCGCTCACATATTGGATGGAACTCCATCCAGCGGCCGCAACTTTTGGATGATAAACATCTTCCAGTAACAGGTGACGATACTGTTTGAAGAACATCAGATTTCGTTCCAAGGCTTCAACGAAACCGGGCGGCGCCGCCGAAAGAAATTGCGACGACATGCCGTTGATATTGCCGAAGGTTACGCCGTGAGTAAAGTGTTTGCGAAAATAATAATCGAGAGCGGAAGCACTATACCAGCGGGCCGTAAGGTATTCTCCGCCTGCATCGCCATGGCCCGCGGCTGCGAGTGATCCCCACACGTTCGGGCTGAGCATGGGGCCGGTTATGAACTCGTTGGTGTATCCGCCCGGAAGCAGTGCTTGAGGACCGGGATTGGTTCGCGCGAATTGCAGGGATGGATCGCATTCGAACCCGGAAAGGTTAGGAAAACGCTGCAGCAGATAGCGCATGATCTCCATGCGGCCGCGATAGGCCGCATAAGCGCCGTCAGTTTTTCCATGCCCATGATCGGTACGGTTACATTCATAGCTTACGGTAGATGAGGGATCCCATTTGATCCAATCCAGGTGCAATTTCTCGATAATGTCACCTAACCGCTGCTCGATCCACGCGACGACCTTGGGATCTCCCATACAGAGCTGCTTGGTGGGAGCGAGGGAAGGATGCGTAGCTCCGATGGTCTTACCGTCGATCATCGCCAACCACTCCGAAGGAATTTCTCCGGAATCTACTCGCGCTTTGTCTACATTGCCTGGGTCCACCCAAAGCCCGAATTTTAAACCCATTGCGTGTACGGTATCGGAGAGGTTCTTGATGCCGTGCGGGAATTTTTCCTTGTCCTCCTGATAACTGCCGAGACCGAGTGTCCAATCATTCATTCCGGGAACAAGGGACGCTCCTTCATACCAGGTTGCATCGTGGTAGAAGACGTCGAACCCTATACGTTTGGCCAGATCCAGCTCTTTGAGAAGTTGCTCCTCGCTATTCTTTTGAGTGAGCCAGATGCAGTAAGTCACGAGAGGAGAATTCGGCAGAGGCGCTAGAAAGACATACCGCTGCAGATAACGAAAGGTTTCGTTGCCAACATTGTCGCCGTCTCCCTTGGCAAGGGCAAAGAAGCTGATTGGTGATTCTATGGTCTCGCCTGGAGCGAGCTCGAAGACCGGCGCGGAAGCGGATTTCTTATCGATCGACTTATGAGCCGACTTATCAACTGACTTATTAGCCGACTTCTTATCTTTGATCAGAATTGTACCGGCGCGAATCACGGTATTGGCGGCTGACGATTGCAGATTGGCCTTCCATCCGAGCACTCCGAGCCCCGGCTCGCCCCCGACTAGCATTGATTCTCCCGCGACTTCGTTTTCGAGAACGAGCCAGTCCGGAAACTCGCGTTTCGATGAGGAGCGTGCCATTGGATGAAAGCCGTGCTGACCTTTGACCGAGGAATACGGATTGAGTCCTCCAGGTGGATTCTTCAGGGTCAAGAAAAGAGGATCGATGTGAGCGTCAAGAAGTAAGTTCTGGTGGCCCTGATTCTCGACATGCATTGCCGTCTGAATTACAGCGCCATTCGGGTAAACCTTCAGATCGAGGGTGAGCAAGGCTCCGGCATCTGATTTGAAGCGCAGGGCAAGCTGTTTGCCGCCTTTGTCCAACTCGGAAATAGCGTCATCGGTGAAGACGTAAGGCTTGCCTGATTTGTCGGGAGATGCGATCAGCGACGCGCCTCCTACGGCCCATTCGGCGCCACCTTCCCGACGCAACGACTTCAACCCCACCGAGTCGCCTGCGCGAACCAACGTCAGTTGGATACGTCCGTTAGTTAATTCCCATCCGACTGGAGACTTGGTAATGGATACCTGGCCGCTAACCGAACTCGCCACGCAGATAGTCAGACAGGCAATGAGTAAAAATGATCTCATCCGATAGCTCCGGTGCTTGTAGTTAGTCTGTTCTTGTGAATCGGGTCACAGAAATGCGAACCGCAGCGTTTTCGCAATACTCAAGATAGAAGGTACATTGCAAACAGACTTGCCTCGGCGCTGAGCCGAGGCAAGTCCGGTTAGATGGAGCAAGGAAGAAAGTTAGAAGGTTAGGTGCATTCCAATCTGCATTCGCCGTCTGAAGTCGACAATGCTTGTAATTACGCCCGCGTTTGCAATATCAACAAATGCCGCGCCGCTACCAGTGGGTTGGGCCAGATTCACATGGTTAAGAGCGTTGAATGCATCCCACTTGAGTGCCAGGCGAACACCCTCGGTAATAGCGAAGGTCTTAGTCAACGATAGATCCACTTCACCGTAGCCCGGGCCCATTAGGCTGTTGCGTCCGGCATTCCCGAAGGTGTACTGCGCGGGATCGGCATAGGCCGCCGGGTTGTACCACTCATTTCGGTTGGGATGGGCCACATTCGGATCGCCAACTTGGTTCGGTCTGTCATAAATAGGAGAATTCAGCACGGTTGGGGAGTTCACGTAATACGGCGTGAAAGGCAATCCGCTCTCGAAATTGAAAACGCCACTGAGCGCCCAGCCTCCAACCACGGCGTCCCCGCCACGGCTCAAACTATTCGCATAAGCCCTGCCGTGGCCAAATGGAAGCTCCCAGTTAGCCGCGCTGATCCAGGTCCAGGGCCTTACGGCGCCTGAGGGTCCGTAATTGCAGGAATAACAAAATTGATTTCCGTTCCCATCTCCCGGACCGAACGTGCCATCGTCAAGCGATTTAGCCCAGGTGAAGTTACTTAGCAGATACAATCCCTGATGAAACCGCTTTTCCGCGTGAAGTTGCAGAGAATTGTAGTTACTTCTCATTTCAGGTTCGTGGTAAACCGCGTTGTTCCGTTGGTATTCTGGTACAGCCCAACCGTAACTAGCGAAAAACGGCTCGCGGGAGGTGTAGGGGCCCGGTCCAGGCGGCGGCAAGTTGACGTTAAAGTTATCCCACAGATGGCGCCCGATGTTACCCACATACGCAATCGAAGCGGTGATCTGATATGGGAAAGAATGCTCCAAGGTCACGTTGTAAGTATCGTTGTAACTATGCGGATAGGTTCCTACCCCAACGAAGTATTCACTACCGCCAGGGGCGCCCTGAAATGAAATCTGGCCATTTGCGGGAAACGCGGGAAGTGCGGGCGGAGTGCCTGGCCCCTGATCGAGCGTGTAAGCCAGTGGAGCAAAGGGATTGGCCTGGACATCAGTCTGGCTTTGCTTGATGGGCCAGCAACATCCCTGGGTTCCAAATCCCGCTCCGTCCGCATTCATATAGTAGCTTCGGCCGTATCCGGCGCGGAGGACGCTCTCATGCGGCAGGCGGTACGCCACGCCAAGACGCGGTGAGAATTCAGTTTTCGGGGTTGTTACTCCCGCGTATTTGCCGGCTAGGTTGGTCAACAACAGTGTGTCGGTGGCTACATTGATATTTCCGACGCTCTCTCCGTTGGGCGTGAAGATCGGGCTCATGTAATCCCACCGCAGGCCCAATGTCAAGGTTAGCTTCGGCGTAACCTGCCATGTATCCTGGCCATAAAACGCCGTCTTCCAATACTTTTCCTGAGGCTGAACCAGGGTTATGTCTCTGCCAAAGCCGGAGGTGAGACCAAGTTCAAGCGCCGCTAAGCCTGATCCGCAAAAGGTACCGGCTGCTGGGTTACTGCACGACCCAGAGGTGGCGGAGTCGTTGAGCTGAGTGAGGCTTTGGGAAACACTGAAGAGGCCGCGGCCGCTGACGTCGGTACGGATGCCAAAAAACTTCCCGATATCCGCTCCCCACTTAAAGGCGTGGTGGCCAGAGGTCTTGGTCCAGTTGTTGTAGACCTCGAAGTTGGCCTCGCGCTCAAAGAAGGGCAACCCAAAATCGCCCATATTGAAGGGGGTTAACGGGTCACTGATATTTATCTGCGGCAGTCCCGAGGTGTAGACGGTGCCCAGGTTAATGTCAGGAATTCCTACTTGCGTCGCCGCGGCTGAAGCTGAATCCAGTTGTAATTCCGAAATGATGATGCGCGAAAAAGCGAAACGGGCATCCGTGAGCAGCGATGGCGAGAAGGTGTGCTGGTAATCAAACATGAATTGCTTATCATGATCAGACGAGTTTCCCGCGTTTGCGACTCCTACGCCTCCCAGCGGCGGTCCGCCACCCGCGACGCCGTATGCGGTGGGTGTGAAAAACGACGCCTGAAAGTAGCTGAATTTCCCGAAAATAACCGTCTTTGAAGTAGCAAAGAAATCGACGCGAGTATCGAACTGATTCTGGTCGAAAGTGGCGGGCGAAGAGATCTGGTAGTTTGAGCTATATCCCGCAGCAGTTGGCTCAGGCAACCGTGCGAGCAGGTTTTTCGCAGCGTTGCTGATTCGGTCGGGGCAGATCACATTGAGGACGCCATTGCACGAAATCTGCGTTCTTCCGGTTCCATCTGGGTTGCCCGTCGCTGGATCGTAGATAGGATCGATTGCTGCGATGGAACTGAAATCGCCATTTCTAAATGCATCAATCGGCACCGTTTCGTTGCCCGAAGCGTGCAGATTATTCCGCATCCCTTGGTAGTCTCCGAAGAAAAACAGCTTATCTTTAATCACTGGGCCACCGACGCTGCCGCCAAACTGATTCCAACGATTGCCGGGCACGCCGGTCGCGTGTTCAGTAAACTGGTCAGCCGCGTTGAAACCAGCGGTGCGATAGTTCTCGAAAAGCGATCCGTGGAAGGCATTTGTGCCCGCCTTCGTCGTGATCTGCCAAAGTCCGCCGGCAACTTTGCCATACTCGGCGTCATAGTTGCTGGTGGCGAGCTTTAGTTCCTGCACCGAGTCATTCGAAGGCACGATTAGTGATAAGCCCTGGATTGCTTCGGTGTTCTCGACTCCGTCGAGGAGGTGGCCATTCGCGTTGGGCGCTGCTCCGTTGATGTTAAGGTTGAAGTCGGAGCCCGCATTCTCTGGGTGAAGATCCAATTGGCCGCTCGCCATCGAAGCTCCGGGAGCCAAAAGCGTCAATCTAGTTATGTTGTTGCCAAAAGTGGGAAGCGCCCCAATTTCGGTCGAATGAATGGTTTCATTCACTTCAGCGCTATCAGTCTGAAGAAGAGGAGCCTCGCCGGTAACCTCCACCTTGGAGTTTGCACTGCCGACGGGCAACTTGGCGTCGATGCGGACAATGATTCCGGCATCGATCCAGGTGGCGTCTCTGACGAATAGTGAAAACCCTTCCTTCTTTACAGTAACCGTATACGTTCCCGGGATCAGACTGGGGAACCGGTAGGCTCCGTCATTGTTGGTTACATCTTGCTTGGTGACGGAGTCTCCCGTGTTCGTTGCTTCTACCGTTGCGCCGGAAATGGCGGCGCCGGAAGGATCGGTCACGTTTCCCTCAATCCCTCCGGTGACCGCCGTTTGCCCGTGTAACGTACCAATGCCTAACAGGGTAAGAACTGCAATGAGTGTCAGAAAACGGTATAGGACGGAGTTCATCATGGAGCCTCCTTGGACGACAGCACTTTCGATTGGACAATGTGCCCCCGGGTCGGAGGCGCTCATGGAGCATAGAGCTTCTGGCAGCAACATCCCGCAGTGGAATAGCGACGTAGCTCGGCAAGCTCTCATGAACCGTCGCGGAAGTTAACTTATATTTAGACGAGTGTCAAGAGAAATATTGTCAACACTAATGTCTACAACCATTGCGAGCGTCCGCGTAACGTATATGGAAATTTGTACCATGCTGTGCTTCAGGGGCGTCGAAAACAGTATCTGCGCGGTCGACTGTTGCCTATTTTGTCGACAACGTGGGAATGTGCGAGGAAACGTTCCGTAATCCGGCGGCCTGAAAGAATGTCGATTTATGGCACAACGCAAGCGGGGCGCGAGCTTGCGCGTCAACGAAGTCCTTGTCTTTTAGTAGAATCCAGCTTATATATAACGCACGTCGATGCGAACTGCAAAGAGCCACTCGGCTAAACCGGACCGCGGCATATCCGCCAGCAAGCGGGTAGAAGCTCATCTTCGCAAAGCTATTCACGCCGGTAAACTGCGGCCGCGACAACGCATTATCGAAGAGGACCTCGCTCGGGAGTTAGAGGTGAGCCGTGGACCCGTTCGAGAGGCCCTCTTGCGCCTGGAGCGGGACGGCCTGGTGGTGACAACTTCGAGACGTGGCACTTTTATCCGCGATATCTCATTAGCCGAAATCGGCGTTATTTTTCGCATGCGGGCGAAACTCGAAGGATTATGCGTGCGCTACATGCGCGAGAATTCGTCCATCGACGCTTCACAGCTTCTCAGCCGGACGCTGAAGAAACTGAAAACAGCGGCCGCCAAAAATAACGAAGAACAGTTCTTTGACGCTGACATGGAACTGCATCGCACCATCTGGAAGGCCTCCAATCAACCTCTCCTTTATCGCACTCTCAATCTACTGATGAATCCTTATATTTTCATTATTGCGCGTGGCTATTCGTCTCGCATACCTCTGGCGAACCGGCGAGAGAACCACGAGCAATATGTTCGAATGATTCTGAAAACGCCACTCGAGAAAATCGAGGCCGAGGTCGAGCGATACTTTGGCGCCTTATACACGCGAATCTTCGATCACAGCTCGGCTTTCAGCGGATTTGCAAGTGCCGATTGGACCCATAATCTGGAAAACCCCTTCGCTCCCCCTCTGTAACTCGTAACCGCTCCGTCACGAAGCTAATGTTGTCAGTTTTGTTGACATGATACTATCCCCAGTGCTTCAGGGCTTGGGCTCTAACTGCCATGAACCCAAAATCGAAGTGTTTGCTCGGCCGGTTCAGAAAGCGTGGAAAACCTCATGGCTTCACAAACTGTACAGGCGGTCCTCCTGGTTTTATGTGCCGCGATCATGAATGCTGCCTATTCTCTTCCCATGAAGCTGAATAAGAAATGGCAATGGGAACATTCATGGTTTGCTTTTTCCGTTTTCGGTGTTGCCGTGGTGCCAACTATAATTGCACTACTTACCGTCCCCCAATTAGCGTCGACCTATAACAGTGTTTCGATGGGAACCTTGACGGCTATGGTGTTGTTTGGCGCGAGTTGGGGCGTGTCTCTCGTTTTTTTCGGTTTAGCCCTGAGTCGATTAGGACTGGCCATCAGTTTCGCTGTGTGTCTCGGAACTTCGGCTGCCGTCGGGGCGCTTACGCCGCTAATCGCTCAGCATTCGGATCAGATCATGACGCGGCAAGGCGGCCTGATTTTTCTGGGAGTGCTGGCGATTATCGTGGGAGTGGCGCTTTGTGGACTGGCGGGAAAGCATAGAGAGGGTGCTCTGCAACGGGCCAGCGCCGATGTGCGGCACGGTTTTTGGGTGGGTTATTTGCTGGCTTTTGTTTCCGGCATTCTTGGTTCGATGCTGAACCTGGGACTCGCCTATGGCGGAAGCATTCAGCGCGCAGCGCAGGAGCACGGTGCCAGTCTTGCCATGATGTCGAATGCGGTATGGTTGCCTTGCCTGTACGCGGGATTCTTGCCGGGCGCGATTTACTGTTACATTCTCATGCGCAAGAAGGGCAACGTGAAAGACCTTCGCCTTCCCGGCACTTGGTATTACTGGCTGGTGGGGGCCACTATGGGGCTGCTCTGGTATGGGAGCATCATTCTCTACAGCATTTCCACTGTCAAACTGGGCGATTTGGGTACGGCTATTGGCTGGCCGTTGTTTCTCGCAGCAATTGTCGTGGCGAGTACGGTTTTTGGCGTCGCAACCGGCGAGTGGGCGCGGACGGGTACTCGTCCAATTACGATAATGGTTCTGGGAGTAGGCTTTCTGGTACTGGCCATCGCGATTCTCAGCTATGCGGGACGGGCTCAATCCGCGAGTATTCTTTTTGCCAATCCAGTTCATGTGAACAGCTAGCGAGTAGCCGTGCCAAGGCGAAAATCCCTGGGAGAAGCAACATCTTCAGATTATTATGTCAACAAAACTGTTGACGATATAGTTTCCAGTTTAGTATTGTTCCCAGTGGAAATCTGAGAGCAAGACCCTTTCTGATTCGTTTCACTAGCTCAGGTTGTGGGCACCGATTAGCCAATGGGACTAGGGAAGTCTTCCCCTAATCCAGGAATTGGCGAAGGTCACCCGTGAAGTGGAATGGAAGATTAGAGGGGGCAAGGGTCGCAATGGAATGTTTTGGCGAGATAGTCGGAGCGAGGAGCAACTCTCGCAGATGGATCAACTCCGCCAACGCTATTGTGGCCCTTTTCTTTTTGTGTGTTCTTCGCTCGGTTTCATTTGGAGCAGTTGCCATGGAACAGGGGCCGAGGTCGGCAGTGATTCGCACCGGAGTATTCCCAGGAGTTCGTTTCAGTTCCGGCCTCACAGTTTGCGATGAAGAGCTGCGCAATGGCCATTGGGTGAGTCGGTATCGGGAATCGAGCGGGCAAATCGTGGCCGATATTCAACTGGAAGGCGAGCGTCAGCAGATGGACATCTTGCCAGTCGACGCTTTCAAACTCGCCATGGAAGGACAAGAACTTTCAGGAACGTGGAAATGGATCGGAGCATCTCAACTCACCAATCCGAACGGGTTGCTGGTGACAGTCGAATTGGAAAGCAGCGTCCGCCCCATTCGCGTAAAGGTTGAAACCCTGCTGAACGGCGGCCCGGTAATGGTTCGCTGGCTTGAAATAAACAATACGGGGCAACGTCCCACCGCAATCTCAGACGTATCGCCGTGGGCAGGTCAACTCTGGCATACGCCAAATTTTGCGGAGAAACTTCCACCGGACTCCGAAGATGTTTACGACGTAGGGTACGCACAGTACAGCAAATGGGGATACGAAGGAGCATGGCGCTTCGATCCTGTTATTAACGAAACGAAAATCATCACAGGAGAGCGGGGTAAATCGGGATGGGGACATCCCACATTTTTCGCTCGTAATAATGCAACCGGCGAATGGTTTGTTGCTTCGCTGGCCTGGAGCGCGAACTGGAGAATCCGAGTTACCAGCAAGGTAGAAAAATCGCAAGTCGACAGATCAGACTCAGTCGACAGGCCGGTCAACGAGGCCCGATTGTTCTTTGACATGGGCCCAGCGTCGGCCGATCCGGCCTTGCGTGTGATGAGCCCGGGCGAGGTGGTCAAGACACCCGAGACGCATATTCTCTGCATGAAGTCGGATCTGGATCACGTCACTCAGGCACTACTCGACCACGTTCGCCGGGACGTTCTCCCACGGACTCCTTCAGAACACGTTTTCGATGTGGAAGCCAATCATCGCGGTTATATCGTCGATCATGAGACCGAAGCAGGCATCGATCGCGAAATCGACATGGCCGCTGATATTGGCGCGGAGACATTCCTTATCGATGCCGGTTGGTATGGGCCCGAGCCGAACATCTGGTATCAAAACGTCGGGGATTGGTATGCCGGCAACTGGCTGCCCAACGATATTCAGCCGATTCGGGAGTATGCGCGTAAAAAGGGATTGCGCTTCGGGTTGTGGGTTGAAATTGAAGGCGCGGGAGCAGCATCGAAATTGCGAAAAGAACATCCCGACTGGATTTTGACTCGCAACGGTCAGCCGATTGCCAATGGCCGCCACCTGGACGTGGGAAATCCGGTGGTCGCCAAGTGGATGGAATCAGAGATTGCCAGGATTATCCGCAAGTACGACCTCGATGTGTTTCGCATCGACTACAACATGTCTGTCGAAGAAGATGGCAATCAGCTTCGCGAGGGTTTCGTCGAGAATTCATCCTGGCGCCACGTCGAAAATCTTTACGCTATGTTCGACCGGCTGCGGCAAGAATTTCCCAAAGTTATTTTTCAGAATTGCGCAGGCGGCGGCGGACGCCTGGATTGGGGCATCCTGCACCGCTTCGACAACACCGAACTTTCCGATTGGATGCGCGAACCCCGTGGCGTCAAAATTCTGAACGGCATGACGTGGGTGCTTCCGCCTGAAATTCTTCTGCGCACCTTCGGCACCGAAGTTCCCGATCTTGCCGGCGATGGCGATATTGACTCTCAGTTGCGGCAGGTGCAGATGTCCCTGCCGATCTTTCGCGGAATCGCTCCCACGCTCGCCGAGTTGAACCCGGTTCTGCGCGATAAAATTCGCTCTGGTGTAGATCTCTACAAGCGGGAATTGCGTCCCATTTTGCGCGACAGCATCGTCTACCATCACACTCCAACCACACCCTTCTTCGAAGAGTCGCCCTGGGTCGTGCTCGAATACGCTAGCGCCGACAAGAAAAAAGATGTCACAGCTCTCTTTCGAACCTCGAGTCTTGAAGATCCGGTCTACCATTTTTTTCCCCGCGGACTTGACTCCTCCGCATCTTACAGAGTCACATTTGAAAATCGGGGCGAATCCGTTGAGATGTCCGGCTTTCGCTTAATGCAGGACGGAATCAACATCAGGCTCGAAGCGGCGGGAGCCTCGGAGATGTTGTTGTTCGAAGGCTTGCCCGCAAACGTAAAAACTCGCTGATCCGCTCCACCGTTGAAGGTTATACATTTTATAGTGCCGGAAAATGTTCTTTAAGACGTGAGCCATGAATATAGAAGACAACAACCTTCGCAAACTTTTTGACCTGAGCGGTAAAGTGGCGTTGATAACCGGTGCCGGAGTCGGTTTCGGCGAAGCGATTTCGCTCGCCTTCGCGCAGTTCGGCTGTGACATCGCGGCCAGCGATCTTGATATCGATAAACCGCGGAGTACCGCTGAAAGAGTTCGTAAGAGCGGCACACGCGGCATCGCCGTGCAAGCCAATGTGGCCATCCCTTCGGACGTCACGACAATGGTTGAGACAACCGTTCGAGAACTCGGCGGCATCGATATCCTCGTGAATTGTGCCGGTATTCCGCAGCACGACCCCGCCGAACTGACGCCGCTCGAAACCTGGGACCGAGTTCTCGACATCAATCTTCGCGGCACCTTTCTTTGCTGCCAGGCTGCGGCGCGCGTGATGCTCACCAAAGGTAAAGGAGTGATCATCAATTTCTCCTCCATCGCCGGCCAAGTTGGGGTGGGTCGCGGTGCGAACGCGTACTGCGCCAGCAAAGGCGGCGTGGACGCCTTGACTAAGCAACTCGCTCTCGAATGGGCTGATCGCGGCATTCGCGTCAATGCCATCGCCCCGTGTCAATTCATGACGCCGGGACTTAAGGAAGTCATGGCGCAGCCACAGTTCGATCCCCAGAAGCTGATGCAGACGTGGGTTTCCAATATCCCCCTCGGGCGCGTTGGTGAACCCGAAGAAATCGTCGGCCCGGCCTTATTTCTGGCTTCGCAAGCCTCTTCCATGGTTACAGGAGTGATTCTTCCCGTGGATGGTGGCTATCTGGCCCGATGAGCGATCCCATGACAAACGGTTTGTCGGCCATCCTTCCATGTAGCGTGCGGCTGAAGCGTCTCGTTCAAATCGGCGTGGTCGTCGCCGACCGCGAGCGCACGACGCAGCTACTGACTGCGCTCTTCGGAATCGGCCCTTTTCGATTCGTGGATTGGCCGGACCGCGCCGAGGCCAAATATTACTACCACGGTGTCGAAGAGCACGTCCGCTTCCGCCAAGCCTTCGTGCAATTGGGAGAGGTGGAGGTCGAACTGATTCAGCCGCTCGAAGGCCGCAGCGGATACCGGGACTTTCTCGATCAGACGGGGGGCGGAATTCACCACGTCCTATTTGAAGTAAGGGATATCGATCCCGTCATCGAGGAACTCGCAAAATCCGGCGTCACTGTGCTGCAATCGGGGACCGGCATTCGGCCTGGAACGCGCTGGGCTCTGCTCGATACGCAAAAACTGGTTGGATTTTTCGTCGAACTACGCCATCGTCCGGGCGAATCGGACGGCAGTTCGATTTCCTAATGCGACTGCTTGGCTGTCGGCATCAACTGCTCTCTGCGTGACTGAAAAATGAAAGGTATATGACGAACTCATCTCCCACTCGGCTGAAGGCTGCCATCGTAGGATGCGGCAAGGTTGCGAGCACCCATGCTCTCGCCTATCAGACATTACCCAATTCGGAGTTGATCGCCGTATGCGATGTCGCTTCCGACCGCGCGCAGGCGTTCGCAGACAAATTAAGTGTCAACGCCTACACCGACCTGGCTGAAATGTTGAAGCGTGAAAAAGTCGATGTACTCTCCGTCTGCACGCAGCATACTCAGCATCCCGCCGCCGTAGAAGCTGCAGCAGCAGCCGGTGTCCACGTGATTTCCGAGAAGCCGTTGGCTATCGATCTCGAATCCTGTGATCGCGCCATAACTGCGGCTCGAGCCGCCGGAATCAAACTCGGAGTCATCAGCCAGCGCCGCTGGTACGAGCCTGTTTTGAGAATGAAAGCCGCCATCGATGACGGCAAACTCGGCAAACCCGTCCTCGCCATCGTCACCATGCTCGGCTGGCGCGAGCCCGCCTATTATTTATCCGATCCCTGGCGCGGAACCTGGAAGGGTGAAGGCGGTGGAGTTGTCGTCAGTCAAGCTCCGCACTATCTCGACCTGCTCAACTGGTTTATGGGGCCAGCCGTCGAATTGCAGGCCTATTGGGACAACTACAACCATCCTGGCATCGAAGTCGACGACACCGTGGTCGCCTCTGTCCGCTTTAAGAGCGGTGGAATGGCTTCTATCGTCCTCAGCAATTCTCAACGCCCAGGCCTCTACGGAAAAATTCATATCCACGGCTCATCCGGCGCCTCCGTCGGCGCCGAAATCGACAGCGGTTCGCCCTTTATCTCCGGCGTCACCGAGAAAATGGATCCTCCATTCAATGACGTTTGGACCGTCCCGGGCGAAGAGAACATGCTGAAAGTTTGGAACGAAGAAGATCGGTCGCGCCCGTGGAACGTGATGACTCACTATCATCAGATACAAATTTCCGATTTTCTCGACGCCATAACTGAGAATCGCCTACCCTTAGTCGATGGTCAAGCCGGACGCAGCGTGGTGGAACTCTTCACCGCGGTGTACCGTTCGCAATCGCAGCGCAGGCCCCAGCAACTACCACTTTTGCAATAAATCGGGAGGTTCACAAATGTCGGAACCGCTTCTGGCGGAGCAGATCTCGCATGATTTACTGCTCGCTTATTACAGGAAGATGCTTGAGCTGAGATTGTTTGAGCTCAAAGTTCAGGAACTGTACCGCAACGGACGGCTTCCCGGCTTCGTCCACCTTTATGTGGGAGAAGAAGCTGTCGCCGTTGGCGTCTGTTCCAATCTCGGGGCCCCCGATCTGATTTTCAGCACTCATCGCGGACACGGCCACGCCTTGGCTAAGGGCGTTCCCGCCTCCATAGTGCTCGCTGAACTCTGGGGCAAATCCACGGGAAGTTCCGGCGGTCGCGGCGGTAGCATGCACATGTATGCGCCGGAATACGGATTCATGGGCACCAACGGAATCGTGGGCGCCCCCATCCCTCTCGCCACCGGAGCCGCCCTCAGCGCCATGCTTCGTAAAAATGGTCAGGTAGTCGTCTGCTTTTTTGGCGATGGCGCGGTTAACAGCGGCTCCTTTCACGAAGCAGTGAACCTGGGTGCAATCTGGAATCTGCCAGTGGTCTACGTATGCGAGAACAACCTCTATGCCACTGAAATGGCCTTCCTGCGCGCGACAAAGAACACCAGCGTCGCCAGTCGCGCCGCGTCCTATGGACTGCCCGGAATCGCCGTCGATGGCCAGGACGTGGGAGCCGTCCACGAGGTCGCATCGCAAGCTATTCGTCGCGCCCGTGAAGATGGCGGCCCTACCCTAATCGAGTGCAAGACCTATCGCTACGTCGGCCATCACGAAGGCGATCCCGGCACCGACTACCGAACCCGCGAAGAAGTACAGCAATGGAAGCAAAAAGATCCGGTAAAACTTGCTCGCCAGCGCTTGATAGGTTCCGGACTAGACGAAAGCAAACTCCAGCACGTCGACCTCGAAGTCGAGCGTTTGATCGACGAGGCAGTTGAGTTTGCTGAAAGTAGCCCGGAGCCACCGTCCGAGTCCGTCAACGACCACGTGTTTTAGTTAGGAGAATTTATGTCTGAGCAGGGCCGTGTGATTAATTACGGAGACGCTGGAGTCGAAGCACTACGCGAAGAGATGCGTCGCGACGAAACTATCGTTTACATCGGGCAGGGCATCGGCGCTCGCGGCGGCAACTTTCGCCAAACCCGTGGTCTCTGGAAAGAGTTCGGCGATCATCGCCTTCGCGACACAGGCATCTGTGAACTGGGCGCTACCGGCGTGGCCATCGGTGCCGCCATGGCCGGAACACGCACGGTTATCGATGAAGTCTTCCTCGACTTCGCTCTCGAAGCGATCACCCAAATCGTGCAGCAAGCGGCGAACATCTCCTACATGTCCAACGGAAAGATCAAAGCACCAGTCGTCATCCGGGGAGCCATGGGCGCGGTGCGCAATGCTGGAGCGCATCATTCCCACACTTTCTATAACTGGTTCGCCAACACTCCCGGCCTGAAGGTCGTTCTGCCTTCGAACCCTTATGATCTGAAAGGCCTGTTCAAAACCGCGCTCCGCGATCCCGGCCCGGTAGCAGTTATCGAGCACAAGTCTCTCTACAATACGAAATGCGTCGTGCCCGAGGAAGAATATCTCATCCCATTCGGAGACGCACGCATCGTTCGCGAAGGCACCGATCTCACGATCATCGCCATGTCGCGCATGGTCGACCTCGCCTCCAAGGCCGCTGCCGCGCTCGACTTCGAGGGCATCTCAGCCGAAGTTATCGATCCCAGAACGATCGTTCCCCTTGACCGCCAGAAAATCACCGCCTCCATCAAGAAAACTGGACGCCTCGTCGTCATCGACGAATCGCCATCTTCCTGCAGTTTCGCCGCCGAGCTCTTAGCCATCGCGGCCGAAGATTGCTTCGACGAACTGCAGGTTCCGCCGCGGAGAATCAATTCGCTCCCCGTTCCCAATCCCTTCAGCCCGGTGCTTGAAAACCAGATGATTCCCACCGTCGAGCGCATCGTCGCCGAAATTCACAGTATGATGAAATCCGCAAAGAGAAAGGCATAACCATGGCGTACAAAATTGTCATGCCGCAACTCGGCCTCACCATGGAAGAAGGTTCCGTAACCACTTGGCTGAAAGCGCCGGGCGACTGGATCGATAAGGGCGAGCCACTCTTCATGGTCGAAACCGACAAGATTGAAATGGAAGTCGAGTCCATGGGCAAGGGCTACCTCGGGCCCATTCAAGTCGAAAATGGTGTGAAAGTGCCGGTAGGAACCCTGCTCGCGATGTTGACCGATGAGCCGGAGAAAGCCAAATAGGCTACGTCAATTTTTCGTGAGAAACTTCGCGCGGTCCAACAAGGGACAAGCTATCCCGCAGACAAATCTAAAGCTCGGATCTCCTCACCACGGCATTCTTGGATTTGAGCACGTCGGCGCTTAATTCCACTCCTAGACCGGGACCCGGCGGCAACGGTAAATACCCGTCCGCCCCCGGAACAAGTTTGCGCGTGACCAACCCGTCATACTCTTCACCATAGTGCCGCCTCACACTTTCCATGATGAAGAGATTAGTGGCGTTGGCCGCGAAATGCGCTGTGGCAAAGTGCAAAATAGGCCCGCCGCAATTGTGCGGAGCCACCGGAAGATAAGAGGTCTCCGCCATCGTCGCAATCTTCTTGCCTTCGGAAATCCCTCCGCACCAGGCGATGTCGGGCATGATGATTTGCGCCGCGCGATTTTCCAGCAACTCGCGGAATCCCCATCGCGTCATCAGTCGCTCGCTCACGCAAAGCGGAAGGTTGGTCGACCGCGCCAGTTCCGCATAAGCCGCCATGTTGTCCTGCGGCAGCATCTCCTCCAACCACATCGGCTGGTACTGCTCCAGCGCCGCGGCAATCTTGATGGCGCAAGGCAGGTTCCAGAACCCATGAAACTCTATGGCGACGTCGATCGCATCCCCGAATTCTTCGCGAATCAGTCGCAAAGGTTCGATGGCTTTCCGCAACTGCTCCCCCGAAATATGATTTCCGCCAGTCTCCCGAGCGATCGGATCGAACGGCCAGATCTTCATGGCCTTGACATTGCTCGCCAGCAGTTGCCGCGCAAGTTCCACTGGATTCGACAGGAAATCCACCCTGTCGTAACAGGTGTTGTAAATGCGAATCGCCGGTCGCGAGGCTCCGCCGAGAATCTTGTAAATCGGCTGGTCCAGCGCCTTTCCCAGCAGATCCCAAAGCGCGATGTCGACGGCACTGATCGCACGCATCTCCGCGCCAGCCCAACCGCTGTAGGAAACGGAAAGGAACATGTCCGCCCACAGCCGGTCAATTTCGCTTGGGTCCCGCCCCAGCAACACCGCCGCAAGCCGCGAGTGCACTACCGCCGCCTCCGCCTCAGCGTTCGGATAGCTCTCCCCGAGACCGATCAACCCCTCATCGGTATGAATGCGCACCCACAGGTAGTTGATCGCCCCTACGTGAACCGTGACTCCGCGTGGCAGATAGATGGTTTCAACAGCGGTGATTTTCATGATGAAATTCGCGAAGCGCGTCCCGAATTATCTATGAACGGCTTCTGCGTAGTCAACATTATTGTTGACAATATTCTCGTACGAGTCGTAGAGTGTCCGCTGACGCACTTCACCGCAACGCGCGGCCGGCGATGTTATCGTAATGCAGCGATAAAACGATCCAGGCTGGTCGATCCTCATATGTCTCAAGATTTAAAACTGCAAGGGAAAAAAGCGCTGGTCACCGGCTCCGATACAGGCATCGGACATGAAATAGGTCTCGAATTTGCACGCCAGGGCGCCGATGTGGTCTTTCATTACGTCCAAACCGATACCGGAGTCAACGACGCCGTAAAAGAAGTACAATCCCTCGGCCGCCGCTCTACTGCGTTCCAAGCCGACTTTGATTTCTTGGAGCAGGTTACCCGCCTCGCCGATCAAGCGGGCGACTTTCTCGGCGGAATTAACTGTCTCGTCAACAACGCCGGCGTTACCATGAACCGGCCTTTTCTCAAGGTCACTCCTGAACAGTTCGACAAACTATTCAACATCAATTTTCGCGGACAATATTTCCTCACCCAGCGCGTCGTCGAATCCATGCTTCAAGCCGCTGGCGGTGTCATCTGCAACATGTCCTCGGTGCACGGCCTGCAAGGTGTTCCTGAACACTCCGTCTACGCCGCCACTAAGGGAGCCATCATCGCCTACACGCGGTCGCTTGCCGTAGAACTCGCCCACAAAGGCATCCGCGTCAACGCCATCGCCCCCGGATGGATCACCGTCGAAAATTACTTTAAGTGCATTCCTGGCTTCACTGAAGAGATAGCGGCGCAGGCGGGCTACAACGCAATTCCAGTGGCCCGTTGTGGCGAGCCATCGGATATCGCTCGGCTCGCTGCCTTCCTCTGCTCCGACGATTCCTCATTCATCGTTGGACAAACCCTCGTGGCCGACGGCGGCACCACTGCCATGATGTCCCTCGTGTCTGATTTCAGAAAAGAGTCTACCAACACCTTCGGCAAAGGTTATATTCCCGGCATATAGGTGGCCAGAAATGCTGCAAGATCTTCTGACAACACTGAAAGCGGTCGGCAAACCTGCCGAACTCCAGCAGACCAGTGACGGGACTCGGCTCCTGATTCTGCCTTATGGCGGCCGCATTCTCGGCATGTTCGCGCCCGGCAGCGACGAAAATTTCCTTTGGACGAACTCCGTCCTCAACGATATAAAGGACGCCCGCGCCTACTACGCCAGCGACGACTGGCAGAATTCCGGCGGGGACCGGACTTGGCTCGCCCCCGAAGTCGACTTCTTCTTTCCTAAATACCCCGACATCGACATCGCAGGCTACTGGCAGCCACGTAGCCTCGATCCCGGCCACTACGAATTGTCGAAGACCGGTCACGACATCAAGCTCACTAATCGCCTCACGATTGACGCCTTCCGCTCCAAGAAGCGAGTCCAACTCGAGATCACAAAATCGGTTGGGGTGGCCGACAATCCTCTGCGCCACGATAGAAAGCTTCGAACCAGCAGGATCGAATATGCCGGCCACACGCTGCTAACCTCTTTACGAATTCTGGATTCCAGATCCAATGACGCGCCTTTGGTCGGGTTGTGGAGCCTCACGCAAATGCCGCACCAGGGGGAGCTTTTCATTCCGACCTACTCCAAAACCGAGCCGTGGATTTATTTTGGATTGGCAAACACGCCGCCCGACGAACTAACCATCAGCGATCGCCTGGTTCGCTTCAAAATGCGCGCCCCGGGCGAACATAAGATCGGCCTTCGCGCCGCTGTAACCACGGGCCGCATCGGCTACATTTATCCCACGGGCAATCAGCATGCTCTAATCGTGCGCAACTTCTTCGTGAACCCCTCCGGCGAGTACGCGGACGTCCCATGGACCGAACCAGACAATCGCGGCTATTCGACCCAGGCCTGCAGCGTGAACAGCCGCTGGGGAATGTTCAGCGAAATGGAATACCACGTTCCCGCCATTGGCGGCGAGACTGGACTCAGCCACATCGAAGATCTTTCGCAACTATGGGCTTTCCGCGGATCGCGCGAGGATATTGTCAGAATAGCCCGCGTCCTTGTGTCGAACGAAATCCAGTGACACGGTTCACGCTCGATTCACTGCGGTGATGGGGCGTTGGGATTTTCCCGCCGCCCGTGTCAATTGCGTCCGCCATCTTGTCGCTGGTTTCTGAACGGGCGAGACCGAGCCCAGACCGTCAATTTTTTTGCGACCGTTTGTACTTCGCTTTATTATCTCGGCGAGCTGCCGACCGGTGTTGATGCCCAGAATTGTCCTGACGATTCTGCTGTTCATTGAAACGGCACCGGAGGGCGCAAGGGCGCATTTGAGTTTCGATCACTGATTCGTAAGCGCAACCAGACCAATCAGTTACAGATTAAACTCCTTACTTCGGGACCAGGGGGTCGGAGGTTCAAATCCTCTCTCCCCGACCAATAAAAATCTGGCCTTGCTTTCATCGACTTGCAAGCATGCCCGTTCGACACTTTGAACCGTCTCGATGCGTAGTTGGTCTAACCCCTGACTACGTCAACAATCACTGACTCTTGCGCTCACTACGCACCCACCCTCGCGTCTATCCCATATTGAGTGTCCAAAAGGAGTCGTGCATGTGCGAATTGGTGCTCCGGGCTGTCCTGGTTCTTACACTCTTCTCCCTAATACTTTCGCCACTCCATGCCCAGACCGGCCGAGCAACCCTTCAGCTTCCGGCCCCGGACGGATGCCATACGATCGGCACCACGACGATGGTTCTCAGAGAC